>ERZ791614.91-NODE-91-length-63788-cov-4.537053_pt1 | contig 63788 bp, 80 predicted proteins | sample MGYA00510274_ERZ791614 | MGnify/ENA primary metagenome ERZ791614 (study PRJEB30046, sample SAMN00715221) | human gut metagenome | study: EMG produced TPA metagenomics assembly of the A metagenome-wide association study of gut microbiota in type 2...
TTTTGTCTTTGTTGTAAATGTACTGCCAGCACATTCCGTCACAGTCTTCTTCCTGTACACTACCAACAATCATAATCTTATAACCTTCTGGAATGAGGTCTAAGTCTTTCATGATTTTAGCACCGTATACAGCACTTGCCATTCCACCTTCCTGGTCAGAACCGCCACGTCCGTAGATGATTTCATCTGTTTCATATCCTTTGTATGGATCCTGTTCCCAGTTATCAATGTTACCGATACCTACTGTATCAATGTGAGAGTCGATTGCGATAATCTTTTCGCCATCTCCCGTCAACTTCTACTTTATCAAAGTTTAACTTCTCCATCTCTGCTTTGATGCAGGCAACAACTTCTTTTTCCTCACAGCTTTCGCTTGGATGAGAAATCATCGCACGAAGAAATGCTGCCATGTCTGCTCTGTAATTTTCTGCTGCTTCATTAATTTTCTGAAAATCTAATGCCATTTTTATCCTCCTAAAAAATCAAATATAGTTAATTATATAATATTTGTTTACTCTTATCAAGTCTAATCTATAAAATTAACATTATCCCCAAATACAGCAAAACTTTCCTTAGTCAAAACTTTTACTGTATTATCTCTTGCACCGTATACTTCACTGTGCATTGTATTGTAATTCTTTTCAAGTATAAGTTTTATATTAAATTCCTTACTATAAAACTTAGTAATGCTTTCAACTATTTCATTCTGTAGCTTTGTTGTTTAAAAACCTTTTCTTGAATTTGAAAGCTCTACGATCTTTTTGAGATGTCCATTTGTAGGACAAACAAGATACATAATATCTCCGTCTATAAAAGCTGGAATAACACTTCCGAGCATAGCCTTAACAATACCGGTATTGAGAGAAGAAACAAACTTTTTCCAAGTTGATATGACTTCCTTAATATCCTCTGGAATTGCCTTTGTAATTACAACCTCTTTTTCAGGTTCTTCCTCCTGTGCCTGTACTGGTACATTTGCAACTGTACTAGAGGGAACTCCACCCTTTTCAATTACACGTTCAATATCAGCCATACGCTTGACAACTGAACCATAGTCCTGACCTGTAACAGGGTTACAACCCTTTATACAACATACCTCCAAAAGTATTCTAGGATTTGGTGAATACTTCATTTGGTTAGCAAGTTCAGAAAAATTACTTATAAGTATAAGCAGGTAATCATAGCCTATGGAATTTCCCTGTTCTCTTAATTTTTCAATATAGTCCTGAGAATAATCCAATGCCTTTGATTCTTTATTTACAGAAACAGCTAAAAGCAAATTTCTCAGATGCAAAATCATATCCTGAACAAACTGCTGTATATCTCTACCCTTAATAACAATGTCATCTATGATTTCCATACATTTTCCACTATCATTAAAGTTCATAGCTGATGTAATATCAAAAAATACACCTCTGTCTGTTGCCCCGGTAATTTCTCTTACTTCTTTTTCTGTAATCCTTCTGTCGTAGTAAAAACTAAGACACTGGTCAAGTACACTAAGAGCATCTCTCATAGCACCGTCTGAAATTTCAGCAATATACTCAAGAGCTGAAACATCCACATCTGCCTTTTCGTTTTCCATATATTCAGTCAAAACTTTTACCATATCTTTATGACCAATTCTATGGAAATCAAATCTTTGACAACGAGAAAGTACTGTTACCGGCATCTTTTGAGGGTCTGTTGTTGCAAGTATAAACACAACGTGGGCCGGTGGTTCTTCCAATGTTTTTAAAAGAGCATTAAAAGCACTGGTAGTAAGCATATGCACCTCATCAATAATATATACCTTGTACCTACCTTCTGTAGGTGGATACTTTACTTCTTCTACTATATCTCTGATATTATCAACACTGTTATTACTAGCAGCATCAATTTCAATAATATTTAAGTTAGTACCTTTTAAAGCCTCTTTACAGACTGAACATTCATTACAAGGCTTTTCACCCTCGCCAGTACAATTTATGGCTCTGGCAAAAATTTTAGCAGTTGTAGTTTTACCTGTACCTCTAGTACCACAGAATAGATATGCGTGATTTATTCTATCTTTTTCAATCTGATTTTTGAGAGTTCTTATGATATGTTCCTGACCTATTACATCGTCAAATCGTTGAGGTCTTAATCTTCTATAAAGTGCTTGATATGCCATAAAAACCTCCTATAATGTAGCTACAATGTATCCGTTGCTTGCCTTAATGTTTTTAAGTCCAAGATACATATATACGCCTACTAAAACAGCAAATAAAATAACATTAAAATTGTTATTTCCTGTATATCCCAATACATTCATAACAGCTGATGTAACTGCAGTTAATAAACTAGGAAAAGTAATTGCATAAACACCTAATTTGACCATACCACCATATCTTATCTGTGTCTTTACAAAAGCATTTATTAAATTGCCTATACAGATAGACAAAAGTACGTATATTGCATAGTTGAAAACATACATACCAAACATCATAAACACTATACAACCAATCATAAGTTTTACTAAAAGGGATTGGTCAAGATATTTAACTATTTTTTCCTTTGTAAGTCCATCAAAAGACCTGTCATCAAATCTTATTTCCTGATACTGCATTGGGTTTGCAACTATTAACTTTGTGCTATCTGCAATAATTGCAACAGTATTATCACTTACCATGTCCTTTGTCGCTTCGAAATCCGGTGAAGTATCTACCACTATGTCTATACCAGCAATTTCATCCTCAAATTTGTAATCTGCACATATGAGTTTGCCATTTTCTATAGAAAATTCCGGCAAGTATGTATTAGCAAGACCTGAAACTCCTCCTGCTTGAGTATAGCCGTGGAAAAATGCTCCACATTTTATGCAAAAACACAATGCACAAATTATGATAAAATACCAAAAAACTCTCATTGGTTTATTTAAAAGCAATCTGCTATATTGCCCAAATCTACATAAAGCAGTTATAAACTGGCTTGAAAATTTCATAAATTTACCTCCATCAAAATATCCCTACTATTATACTACATTTTTTTACTTTTGACAAATACCTTTGCTGTGGAATCATCTATATTGAAATTTGTTACGCATTTTAAATTTTCAAATTTTGAAGATGTTGTTTCTAACTTCAACCTCTCTGCTGTTTTAGAATTTACATACAATTTTTCATTTATCAAATAGCCTACTTCTCCCACTTGAGAAAAATATTTTTTTACATTTAATAAATCTGTACAATATTTGTAATTTTCAAGTAATTTAGAATTTTCTGATAATTTATAGTTATTTCCTTCTTCATTTAATTCTGAATAACTTATATAATTTACAGCTGAAACGCCCTTAAAATCAGCCACAATATTATATAGTACAGACATTTCATTTACAGCATCTTCCAAATAATATTTTCTGTCAGCAGTTGAAAAATGAGATACAGATATATTTAACATTATAGGCTTTTCACTAAAATATCTACATATAGCCATGGCATTAGGTAACTGTGAATTTAAACCCTTTTCATTACATCTTGATTTTATATCTACTCCAACCCAATCTACAGGTGAATTTTTGGGATAAGCATCTCCAAAATTTCCACAACTGCTATCTATACTCCATACTATGGCAATATTAGGTGCTGTTGTCTTTAATATTTCAGATATTTCTGCGTACTTTTCAACATCATAGCCACAATCAGGTTCAATAAAAATAGGTTTATCTAAATCTCTTGATATTTCAGCACATTTTTCAACTTCTTCCTTTGAAATATTATATGGCAATATTAACATAGGAATTTTATTTTTTGAATATAAATCAATAACCCAATCTGTAGGAAATTCTTCCTTATTCCTTAACCTTCTAATATAAATATCATTATTTACTGATGTTATATTTTCGAAGCTTTCCACTTCTCCTAAAGCAATATCTTCTTCTATGCCTGCACCTTTTAAAATTTTATCCCCTTTATACAATCCTACTGTGTCATTAGTATTTTCTGTACATAAATTATATGCTTTTGCAATATTATCCTTTTTAGGCTGTTGTACATTAAAAATCAATGTAATTGTTAAAATTGCTAAAAGCATTTTCATAGACTATTCCTCCAAAAGAAAAGTATTTATAGCCTCCAAATAATGTACAGGAAATCCGTTTTTGTTATATACTCTGTATTTTTCCTCAAAGGCAGTATAAGGAATAGACTTTCTTCCACCATTTTGAGCATTAGTCCAATATTCCTTTAACACTTTAAGTGGCAAAAAATAACATTCGTCAGCATCTTTACAGTTTACAAGCAGAAAGGATATTCCACCCTGTTTCTGAAAATCCTCCATAAATTCCACCTGATGCTGATGTACATTTTGCAAAGGCAATCTACCTTGGTGTGTTTCCTTTGCATCAAAACAAATAGGTATTCCCTGTGCTGCACCAATATAGTCAATAGTAGATTTTTGGTCAAAATAAGCAAGTGTAATTACACCCTTGCTTTTGTCTAGCTTCATCGGGGTTATTGGAGTTGGTACTTTTTGTATTATGGCCAAATTCTTTTCTCTGTATACTTTATTTGTCATATTTATCATTTCTTCAAAGCTACTTCCTCTTAACCCTCTTGTATTCCAATATCCCATTTTTCCTCCCAAAATAATTAAATTTCACTACTTTTCATTGATTATTAAACATTTTAGCACACATTCAGTTTTTTGTAACTATTTAATACTTGAAATAATGTCATTTTTTCATTATAATATAGCGTAATGAGTTGTTCTCGGATATTTGCACATTTTCACAAGTGCATATATAATTTACATTTTATAAAACTAATCAAAAAATAAATATCAATAGAAAGAAGGATAATCTTATGCCTCCAAGACCTAAGACAGCTAAACTTTCCCAAAATCCTTTAAAATTTAAAAATAAAGGTGACAGACCATTAATTTTTCCCGTAAATGCTGACACAGCTAGGAAAACTACTCGTCAAAGGACACCATCTAATTTTAAATTTAATGGTAGCCCTATTATAGCATTGTTGATTGCTATTTTGGTTATTTGTCTTTTAGGTTCTTTTGTATTTAGAAAGAATGCCCTTGCCGTTGTTGTTAATAACAATACTATAGGCTATATAAAGGATACATCAACAACAGAAGACGAATTTAAACATCTTATAACAGCTAAACTCAAAGAAACTGTCGGAAATGAATTAGAAATAAACGAAAGCATTAAATTAAAGCCTGTAAACGGCTTATTTAAGCACGTTAGTGGAAATTCTGAAGAAGTTATTTCTAAAGTTTGTGAATCTGTTACTTATAAACAGCAGGCAACTTCAATACAGGTTGAAGGTAAGCCTTATGTAACAGTTTCAAACATTGACCAAGCAAAAGAAGCATTATCAACTACACTTAAAAAGTATAAAGCACCTGCTGGAACTACTGACCCTGAATTTGCTATACAAATTGGAACAGCCAATGTCTTTGTAGATAACAAAGACGTATTGACTGTAGACCAAGCAGTAGAAAAACTTTCTGAAACTAAGCAGGTTACAAGAACTCATACTGTAGTTGCCGGTGATACATTTGCTTCTATTGCATCAAATGCCGGTATGACAGAAGCTGAATTATTAAAGGCTAATCCTTCTATATCAGCTGAATCAAAAACAAACTTGCAAATCGGTCAGAAATTGACAGTAACTTCTAATGTTCCTGTTCTTCCAATAAGAACGTTTAAAACAACTACAAAAGAAGAAATTATAGACTTTACAGCTGTAAGAACAAAGAATTACAATATGCCTGTTGGCTATTCAAAGGTTACTACTCCTGGACAGGAAGGTAAAAAACAGGTTATTGAAAAAATACCATATATTAACGGTGAACAGTCTGGACAGGTTCAAAAGAGTGAAAAAGTCATTTCACAGCCTGTTACAAAACAGATTGAAGTTGGTGCTGCACAGGTTGCAAGCTCTAGCAGTAGCGATGACGATACTTCAAGTAGCTATAGCAGTAGTCGTAGTAGCAGAAATAGTAATAGCAACAGTAGCAGTTATAGCTATGGTAATAATGATTAATATAAAAAAACTGAAAGCATTTGATATGTACCCAGAAATCTGGACACATATCAATTTCGCTTTCAGTTTTTTTATTAGGCATTTTTCTTTCTTATATCATTCATAGCCTTTGCAGCTTTATTCTGTATAGTTGTAATATTATTTGTCTTTTTAGTAAATTCATCTACTGAAGTTGCCATACCACAAGCATCTATAGCATCAATAATATCATTTTTAGCATCTATAAGCTCTTTTCTTGCTCCATTGTACTTACCATATGTATTTTGGTACTGGTCAAGTTTTCTACAAGTTTGAGCTAACTTTGTGTAAGCACCCTTTGCTGCTGCTACAAACTTTTTATCCTCTGGAGTTGTTGCCATACCTAACCAATTACTAGTTGTTCTATTAATGTAACTATTAGCTAATCTTGTTGCTGTATTTGCAGAACCAAGAGAATAGTTGTTTAATGCCAATCTTAAATCCTGAAGTACCATTTTATGCAAATCTCTTGAAACCCCAGGAATAATACTATCATTATAGTTTATAGTTGTTGTTTCTGTTGTAGCCTCTGTTGTTGCTTTTGTTGTAGTTGTAGCCTTAGTAGTAGTTGTAGCCTTTGTCATCTTTGTTGTTGTAGTCATCTTTGCCAACGCTGTATCAGTAATAACAATGTTGTTATTTATAGCATCGTATCTTATTTTACAACCAAAACCAGTTGAAATAACTCTCAAAGGTACATAAGTTACATTATCAACCACAACTGGTGAAGATGGCAATTCTACATCTTGATTACCTACTTTAATTACATTGTTTCCAACTTGTATAGAAACAGATTTATTTTTTCTTACTGCCTTAATGCTTTTTGTGTCTGCATCCCAAGTGATTTTAGCCTGTAAAGTTTCCATAGTTTCTCTAAAAGGAACCATAGTAACTCCTTCTATAACCTTAGGAGAAATTTTCATATTTGCATTTTCTCCATTTACGACCATACCCATTTCATCTTTAGCACTTACAAGAATACCTGCCGAAACAATCATTATTCCCATAAGCATAAATATTAGAAATATTTTTTTCATCTTTTACCCTCCTCAACATACTGCATTAATTATATCAAATTTATATTTTCCTGTCTATAACATTGATTGACAATTATTTTAAAAATGTTATAATATTATGTATATTGTTTAAATAGCTTTAATTTTTGTTTATTTTCCAGACAAATTTTTAAAACTATTTTCTCAGAATAGAAAGTTCTATTTCTGATAAAAATTGTATTATACTTATTTTTTGGAGGGTTGCAAAATGGAAACTGTAGATACTTGTTTATATTGCAAAAATAAAGAAAAACTCGATTCTTTAATGATACCTATTGCTGAATTAGGTGTAACTAAATTATATCTTTTCAGAGAACAGACTTACTATGGCAGATGCGTTATAGCTTATAAGGACCATGGTGTTGAGCTTACTGACCTTAGCCCTGAAGAATCAGCTCTTTTCATTCAGGATATGCAGAGAGTAGGTAAGGCTATTAATGCTGCTGTTAATCCAGCAAAAGTAAATTATGGTATGTTTAGTGATACACTTCCTCATCTTCACGTTCATATTGTTCCAAAACAGAAGGACGGCTACGGCTTTGGTGGCACTTTTGAAATGAATGTAAATCCACCTAAGTACCTTACTGATGAAGAATATGAAGTAATCATCAACAAAATTAAAGAAAATCTTTAATAGAATTCAGAACAAATTAACTTCGTTAATTTGTGGCTTGACAAGCAAGCCATCGGATTTATCTTTCCGATTCACTATAAAAAAAGGACTGGAAATTAAATCCAGTCTTTTTTTTATCAAGTATTGTCTGCAAGAACTTTTACTTCTGTACGCATATTATTAACAAAAGTAGCTATTTCATTAGAAATTTTATTTATCTCATCAGCATTTCTAGTCTTAAATGATTCATTTATAATGTCATTTGCCTTTGTTTTATACTCAGCCATTATATTTCTTAAATCAGATAATTTACTACTATACTTCTTTGTTGCGTAAAGTTCGTCAATAACCTTATAGCAATTATTAATTCTGTAGTAAAGAGTTTTGTTGGCAGCTACATATTTTTTATCAACAGCTGTAGTAGCCATTGATGCCCAGTTGTCAGTAGTCTGCTTCATTACAGTAGTTTTAAATTTACCTGCTGTAGCATATGAACCTAAAGAGTAAGTACCCATAGCTTTCTGTAAATCACTTCTTACTGCGTTTACTATCATATCTGAAGGCTCTGCAACAGTTGTAGTTTCTGTTACTGTAGTTGCCTCTGTAGTTTCAGTAACAGTAGTTACTTCTGTAGTTTCTTCTGTTACAGTTGTTTCCTCTGTTGTTGTTTCTGTCACATCTTCATCAGAATCATCAACATCAATCATAACAACCTTATCTTCAGCGTTCCAATCAACAATACCACCAAAGCTTTCAGCTACATATCTAGCCGGAGCAAGAGTTCTGCCGTCTATAATAACCGGTGTTGCGTCCATTTCAGTAACTTTTTCATTTATAAAAAGCATATTTGAATCAATCTGCATAACAACAGTTGTATTGCCCTTTTCACCAGTAATAGTCTTTGTATTTGCATCCCAGTTTACTTTTGCACCACAGGCTTCAAAAATATCTCTTACAGGTACCATTGTTCTACCGTCTATAATAGTGGGAGGTACTTGAGTTTCAACGCTTTTACCATTAACAGTAAGACTAATGTTTTCATCAGCACTTACCTGAACAACTGGAAAAGCTAAAAGAGACACAGCAAGTAAACTTGCAACTAATTTATTAATCTTCATTTATAAACTCTCCTTTTTAAATTACTTTATCAACTATTCTCATACTGATATTGTATATCAGACGCCATTTTAGAAGAAAATTGTGACAATTCTGAAACAATAGCAGTTATTTCCTCAGCATTTCGCGTTTTAAAAAATTTATCTATTATTACATTACCGTCAGCCTTATAACTTCTCATTATATCACCAAAACTAAGTATGCGTTTTGGATATTCTGCATTACCATATACTGAATCCAAGGTACTATAAAAAGAATTTATAGTATAGTACAGACTTTTAGCAGATGCAACATAATTCCTGTCTAAATCTGTAGTAGCTAGTGAATCCCAATTTTTCATAATCTGGTTCATAGTATTACTTTTAAATCTACCTGCTGTTTCATAAGAGCCTAGAGAATATGTGCCTAAGGCATGCTCCAAATCATTTCTGACAACTTTTACAATTTCATCAGATGGTTCATTACTTGGTACAACTACAGGAGCAACTGTTGTCATTTCAGTTGTAGTTTCTGTAGTAGTAATCACTGTTGTAGTTGTTGTCATCTCAGTTGTAGTTTCAACTGTTGGAGTAGTTACTCCTGTTATAACTACAACCTTATTTAGTGCATCCCACTGTGTAGTCCCTCCAAAGCCAAGAGCTACATATCTAGCCGGAGCAAGGGTTCTGCCTTCAATAATAACTGGTGTACAATCCATCGTAGCTACACTGGAATTCATATACAACTTGTTGCTACCAACCTGCATAACAACATTTTTGCCACCTTTACTACCAGTAATTTTCTTTGTAGCCGGGTCCCAAGTAACATTTGCTCCACAGGCTTCAAAAATATCTCTTACAGGTACCATAGTTCTCCCACCTATAACTGTTGGAGGAACTTCTGTTCTGATAACAGTACCGTCAATCTCAAGAGATATTACTTTTTCTGAATATGCTGAAACAGTTGGAATTAAGCAAAGTAAACTAATAACTAATGCAACTATTATTCTTGTTAATTTCATATATTCTTTTTACCTATATTTTTCATTATTGCTTTCTTTAATTTTCTTATTCCACCAAATAAAATATGTCGAATAGGTCTTATAGCTACCCAAAAAACAACATAAATTTTGTATAGTGGATTATTTACAGAAAAGGGTTTGCCCTTTCTTTCTATTGTGGTAACTACGCCTACAACTTGACTATGCTTTACATTGTGCTCAATAACCCATTGGTTATCACCACAAATATTGTATGTACCGTCTTTATTTACTGAAATAACTCTGTGAAGTACAAAACTGCCGTCAGGCCTTATATACAACGGCAAATCGTATTTTTTTAAAGAATTTGTTTTCTTTATAACTACTCTGTCGCCGTCATTTCTTAATGTAGGACACATACTATAACCTCTGGGATTAAAGTTCACAGTTCCCCCACTATTGAGCATTTCTTCCATTACACTGTACATTTGTTGCAGTCTGACTTGTTTACTCAAGTAAACCTGCCTCCTTGAGCTTTCCTACAAATTCGTCAATATCGCTACTGGCTGTTTCTTTGTCAATTTCATATTCAGCTAAAAGAGAATCTAAAAGTTCTTCCTTTGTACAGCCTTTTTCAAGATTTCTCCAGAAAAAAGCACCTACATCATTAAGTGTAATAACACCACTAAAGTTTAATTCGCCCTCTCCAATAGGAACAACAATGTTGCTACCTGCAACTTCTCTAAGTAAATAACCTTCTTTTATTTTCATAACTTTTCCTCCACCTTTATTGAGTTATAGCTAACCTCAACTGCTTCCATATCCATATTGCAACCCATTCTATAAACTTTGATAGTTCTTAAAACCTTATCTAAAATAGTTAAAAGATTTATCATTTCAGATTTATTTTCTGGTCTTATTGTCTGTTGCAATATAAACGGAATTGCTTCCTTAGGTGTAATTTCCTTAACCCAATTATTTTCTGAACGCTCTAAGCACACAATAGCCCCAATAGGAACACGCATATTGATATTTTTATCCGTTTTCCCACTCCAAGGTGTACCATATACATACAATTCTCCGTCTACAAGTCTAATGGCCGGTTTATCATCATTTATGATTTTTGCCTCATCTTCGCCAAAATACTTCTGCCAAAGGCTTGTATGTGTTGATTTTCCCGTACCTGGGTCTGCAGAAAATAAATAAGCTCGTCCATCTTTCACAATACCACTACTATGGAGCATAAAACCATTGAAGTGTAACAAAGCCTCATAAAATGCCGCACCAGTATAAACATATTCCACATCATCACAAGACAAAAGAGGATTTTCCTTTTGAAGTCTAATTATTTCCTCTTTCGGAATATTAATAGTTAAATTAGGCTTTTCAAAGTCAGCTTTATACGGTGGACACTGCTTTTTCATTGTATCATATTTATAGTCAATTAGCAAATTCAAATCTGCTACTCTTAATTTTTCCATAATCTTCCCCTCAGTTCCGTCTTATAGTATAGCATATTTACACATTATCAACAACATTTTTTTAATAAAGCTTCACAAATTGACAATCTGTTAAACGGAATTGTAAAATAGTACCCATCTGCTATATTATTTACCTTTTCCATAATTTCAAAGGCAATCTCAAGACCGACCTTTTCTCCTTCTTCCTTTGACATATCCATACTAAATTTATCTATTACCCAGTCTGGAATAGTAATACCTGGAAGTTCATTTCTTATGAAATTAGCATTTCTATAACTAACTAAAGGCATAACACCAAACAAAATTGGCACAGATAAGAAAGACTTAATATACTTCAAGCTCTCAATATCTTTATCATCGTATACCGGCTGTGTAAGGAAGTACTTTGCCCCAGCCTTTTCCTTTTCAACTGCACGCCTTACTTCCACATCTAAATTTCTTCTAGCATAGTTTATTGCTCCACCAAAGCAAATTCTATCGTCTGGGAAATTTTCTTCATTAATATTTTCAATATATTTCATAAGTTTTATTGAGTCAAAATTAAATACACTCTTTACCTGCTCTCTACTGGCACTAGGAACAGGGTCACCTGTAATTACCAATAAATTTCTTATGTCATTAATGTGAGCACCTAACAAAAGAGAACTCATACTTATTGCATTTCTATCTCTACAGCAAATATGAGGCATAACATTTATGCCAACTTCTCTCTCTACTTTTGTACTTACAAGCACAGAATCTGCTCTAGTTCTTCCACTTGGAGAGTCGGCAAAAGTAATTATATCTACACTATGCTTTTTCAAATAATTTGCTGTTTCCATAAGTTTTGTAGTATCTGCATTTTTAGGTGGGTCTAATTCAACAGCAATAATTTTTTCGCCCTTTGCCTTATTTGCAAAAAATACATTATTCTTAGGTTCTTTATGTTTATCACTATTTTCTAATAAATCAGCCTTTAATTCCTGTGGCTTTTGATTAAAATCCACAACATCATTTAAAGCCTTAATGTATCTAGGAGTTGTACCACAACAGCCTCCTAAAAATTCAATATTCATAGAGCTGACATCTTTCATAACATCTGAAAAATATTTAATGTTATCTAAAAATACCATTCTATCCTGAATAATTGAAGGATAGCTTGAATTAGGAAGTGCTGCTACTGGCTTTGAAAAATTAAACTTAATTTTCTTTAAAACATTTTGTAAATGTATAGGACCAACGCCACAATTAAAGCCCATGGCATCTATAGTATCAATACCGTCACACTTTTCTAAAAGACGCTCAGCCCCAGCACCTCTTTGTGTAAAACCATGCTGATTAAGACAGAAATTAACTATTGCAAAAGCATCTGGCTTTTGTTTTTTCAAGTACTCTAAAGGTCTTATAATGTCATCAATATCAGCAAAACTTTCAAAATTGAAAATTTCTGCACCCTGTTCAATAAAACAGTCTATAATAAACTCGTATTCCCTTAAAGCTACACCTGTTTCAATAGGTCCAATATCAGCAGCTACATAAGCCTTATCTCCACAAGCCTCTTTTGCAATTTCCCAGCCAGCTTTTATAATGCTTTTAAGTTCTTCTTTATCACAGCCTAAACTGCCTGTATTTGCTTCAAATGTGTTGGTACGTATTAAAACAGCTCCTGCATCTACATATTCCTTATGTATTCTTAATACAGTTTCTCTATCCTTTATATTTGCCATTTCCGGAACTAAACACTTGCCATTAAGTTCAGCATAGTATGTACTAAAAGCTCCGTCATAAAGTACCCTGTTATTTTTTATATATTCTCTGAAGTTCATAAACACCTTACCTTACCTGTAGCTATATAAATCAATGCTCTTAACATATCCGTCCCTTACTATGAATTTCATTGAATATGTTGCTTCTGGAACATTTAACAGGTCCTTTCCCTTTTCAACAATTATTCTTTCGTATTTGTATACTAACTGCTGTACTTCTTTTCCTTCTTCATTTGTAGTCACTTCTGTCTGTTCCTGAGGAACTTCTGTTTTCTTAAAGTACAACTGTATAACATAATTTTTGTCGTCTATTTTGCTTGTAATATATTCTTCTTCCTGTTTTCTATTTATATCATAAGCAACCTTTACATCATCAGGTGTGCTACATTTTTTATTATCCTCACCCTTAAGACCAATAACAGATATACCCTTGCTGTTCACTACAGGGAGATTACCACCCTCATAGCTAATATGGCTTACAACTGTATGGTCAGTAGGTACTTCATCACCTTCAAATTTAACTACCTTATCCTTAACATCATAATTGGTTACAGCAAGGTATCTAACCAATTCATTGTCGTTAAAAGGTAAAGCATCTTGGTCTTCATCAAGACCAATTATAAAACTACTGTTTCCGTCTTTATCCGGAGGTGTATATAAACCAAAATCTTCTTTTGAATATGTAACAGACAAATCACTTAAATCAGTACCACTTGTACCTTCAGATGAAGTAATTTCTGTTGTATCATCACCTACTGATGTTTTACTGCTTGTTGCACAGCCAGTTACTGCCAACAAAGACAAAACTATACATAAAAACTTTTTCATACTATTCTCCTTTGCATAATTGTGTATATTATATCATAATTTTATTTTTTTGTACACAATAGTATACTCTATTGACAAAAAATAATAATTATTTAAGTGTGTGCATATAACTTTCAGCTTCATCCCAATTTACTGTAAATCCAGCACCATGGCTACAGAACACAGAACAAGAAGTATTTTCCTTATCCTCGCCTTTATTATAGTTTATTCTTTCTATAACTTCATCAGCAATTTCACATTTTTCATATCCGTCAACAGTCATAACAATGCTTCCTGTTCCTTTAGTAAATGAAAGCAATTCTTCCTGATAATCCATAAATGTTTCAACAGGACCTCTGCCCTTTATTTTGTATGTATTGCCACTTTGAACAGGTGGTTCAAAGCTACCTCTTAACCTTTGAATATCTGTCATAATTCTTCCGGCATATTCTTCTCCGGCATATATTTCAAAGGCATAAAAAGGCTCAAGAATAACATTTTCTGCCTTTTCTAAGCCCTGTCTGATAGCTCTGTAAGTAGCCTGTCTGAAATCTCCACCTTCTGTATGTTTTAAATGAGCTCTACCATTTATCAATGTAATTTTAACATCTGTAAGAGGAGAACCTGTTAATATTCCCTTGTGCTGTTTTTCAAATACGTGAGTCTTTACGAGGGCTTGATAATTAGCTGAAAGTGTATCAACGTGAACTGTACTTTCAAAAGTAATGCCACTATTTCTTTCAGCCGGAGCAATTTCCAACACAACTTCTGCGTAATGTCTTAAAGGTTCATAATGACCATATCCAATAACTGTTTCAGCCACAGTTTCTCTATACTGTACCTCTGGCTTTTCAAATGTAGCACTTATACCAAATCTTGTTGAAAGAATTTCCTGTAAAACTTCAAGCTGTATTTTACCCATTACACTTACTACAATTTCATTAGTTTGTTTTATATATTCTGTCCTAAGCATAGGTTCTTGGTTTTCAAGTATTTTAAGACATTCCATAACCTTATTGCTGTCAGTTCCGTCTAATATATTTACTTTTGATTGTAATGCTGAAATCATAGTATATTTTTCTGCGTTTTTTATAATTTCACCATTTTTTATTATATCGCCACAAGAAACTTCATTTAAGCCTGTAACTCCAAATATCTGACCACCACAGGCCTTATCTGAATTTTCATATTTTTCCCCTTTATAAAAACGAATTTCATTTATCTTTTCGTTGCCTATAGTTTCTTTTACGCCAATAATGCCAGAATTACCCTTTATATAAGCAACTTTTAAACCTTTGGAATCATATCTTATTTTAAAGACTTCTCCACAAAATTCTCCATCAGAACTGTAATCTGTAAAAGTCAATTTATCGAATACACTAAAAAATTGGTCTATGCCAATATCCTTTAAAGCTGAACCTTTCATAGCCACAAAAATATTTCTATTTTTAATGCTATCTTTTATGGCAGTTATTTCATTTCCACTACCATCAAGATATTCTGATAAATAATCTTCATTTCTTTCAGCTATAAATTCCTTATTTTCTTCTTTTGAAATATCCTCAAAAGTGTCTATAAAAAGAACGTCTTCTGTTAATTTTTCTCTTATACTTTCAAGAGTGTTGTCAATATTAAACCCTGTAATATCGCATTTATTCACAAATATGAAAACAGGCACACCATAATTCTCCAAAAGTCTGAAAAGAGTAACTGTATGTGCTTGTACACCATCACTACCGTTAATAATTAATATAGCATAGTCTAAAGCAGACATAGTTCTTTCAGCCTCTGGAGAAAAATCCGTATGCCCAGGGGTATCTATTATGTAATATTTATTTTCATTATAATCAAAGGACGCCTGTTCAGCAAAAACAGTAATTCCTCTTTCTTTTTCAATATTGTCACAATCCAAAAAGGCAGTTTGGTTATCCACCCTGCCTAAATTTCTTATACTTCCATTTTTATATAAAAGCTGTTCACTAAATGTAGTTTTGCCACCGTCAACGTGGGCAAATATTCCTATGGTTTTAAACATCTTCAACCCTACTTTTTTATATAAGCATAAACATCTCTTTTGCCTATACCTCTATCTTTTGCAACCTGTTTCATAGCATCTTTTTCAGACATTCCCTGTTCAATGTACATATTGAAGTGTTCTTCAATAGTCATTTCTTCAAAAGACGCAATTTTATCTTCTTTTATTTTTTCTTTGTCCTTGCCTTCTAACACAAGTACAAACTCACCTTTTGGCTCATTTTCCTTAAAATATTCCAAAACTTCGCCTACAGTACCTCTGTTTACTGTTTCGTGCTTTTTAGTAAGTTCCCTTGCTACAGCAATATTTCTGTCACCTACAGTTTTGTATATACTTTCAAGAGTATCTACCAAATGATGAGGAGCTTCATAGAAAACAGTAGTTCTGCTTTCATCTACTAATCTTTCAAGAACTTCTGTTCTCTGTTTCTTATTTCTAGGTAAAAACCCTTCAAAAATATAACTTCTGCTATTTAAGCCACTTAAAACAAGGGCTGTAACTACTGCTGTTGGTCCAGGCACAACTGTAACTGGAACATCATTTTCATAGCAAAGCTTTATAAGGTCTTCCCCTGGGTCAGAAATACCAGGCATACCGGCATCAGTTACTAAGGCTATATCTTTTCCCTCTTGCAACAATTTAATAAGCTGAGGACCTTTTACATCTTTATTGTGTTCATAATAACTTGTGAGAGGTGTTTTAATATCAAAGTGATTTAATAACTTAACACTTTGTCTTGTATCTTCAGCAGCAATTAAATCCACTTCTGAAAGCACTCTAACCACTCTGTAAGTCATATCTTCTAAATTGCCAATCGGTGTACCACAAATATATAACATTTTTATCTCCTACATATAATACATTTTCTTTAGTTGTTCTGTATAAGTTCCGTCTTGATTATATACTATTATAGGTTCAAGATTTTTGAGTGGTGGTTTTCCACCTTTTGCAAACTCAATAAGTACCAAATTAGGTGCTTTGTTTGCATAAGGCTGTATCATTTGCATAACCTTTGGTTCTAGCTTATGATTTCTGGCTGAGCAGAAAATATCTGTCAATCTTTCTGCCCTGTGAACCATATACAATCTGCCACCAAATTTAAGCATTTTATCTGCATTTTCGAATATATCATCAATATTGCACATTATTTCGTGTCTAGCTATAGCTTTTGGAGAATGGTCATTTTTTGCACCAACACCCTGTGCCATATAAGGTGGATTACAAGTTACAACATTAAATGTAGCACGTTTAAAGTGATTACAAAGATTTTTAATATCATCATTTATAATCTGAACTTTGTCTGATACCTCATTCATAATAACTGACCTTTGAGCCATTTCTGCCACAGGTGTCTGTATTTCAATACCGGTAAAATGTTCTCCATTAGTCTTACCGTACAAAAGCAATGGAATTACTCCATTGCCTGTACACATATCCAAGGCTTTTTCGCCCCTTTTCACTTTTGCAAAGCTAGAAAGAAGAACTGCATCTATACCAAAACAAAAACCATTTTTATTTTGAATAATATACAATCCACTACATTGAAGGTCATCTATTCTTTCTCCCTCAAAAATCTCCATATCTATCATTTGTCTAATAATTCCTTCATTTCCTCTTTAGAAAGACGTTCTTCACGTCTATGCTTACGTTTTACAATAGAAATTTCTTCCGGATTAAAGAAGAATATTGTAACTTCGTCTTTTGGTGGCTTTCTGATAGCTGTTTTAATTACCTGCTTTAATACAGATACACTTAAAACTTCACCTTGACCTTCTGGAGTATCAATTATATCCCCCTCTCCAGGAAGATTTTTAATCAATTCTTCGTAAGAACTCTGTTCATACTGTAAGCAACACATAAGTCTGCCACAAGAACCTGATATTTTACTTGGGTTAAGGGATAAGCCTTGGTCCTTTGCCATTTTAATACTTACTGGGTGGAAATCACCTAAGAAAGTTGCACAGCAAAGAGGTCTGCCACAAATACCAATACCGTTTACCATTTTGGCTTCATCACGAACACCAATCTGTCTTAATTCTATTCTTGTTCTGAAAACTGCTGCTAAATCCTTTACAAGTTCTCTAAAGTCAATTCTGTTGTCAGCAGTAAAGTAGAAAATAATTTTACTATTGTCAAAAGTTATTTCCACATCAATAAGACGCATTGGTAAATTATGCTTTTTTATTTTTTCGTGGCAAATATCAAGAGCCTCTTTTTCTTTTTCCTTATTAGCTGTATATCTTTCTTCATCTTGCTCTGTAGCAATACGGCTTACTTTCTTTAAAGGCTGAACTACTTCATCTTCGCTTATATCTCTTTTGCCTATAACAACAGTACCATATTCAGTACCTCTTGAGGTTTCAACTACAACATGGCTACCTTTTTCAACAGGCAATTCAGCAGGGTCAAAATAGTAAATCTTACCTACTGGCTTAAACCTTACACCAACTACTATCATTCTTACTTCTCCTTTATCTTAAAAAACAGAGTTTCAGTCATAAGCTGAAAATCTCCGTTATTGAGTAATTTCATTCTTGTATCATTTATGGCATCGCATCTTTTTTCCAGCTGTGCTGTATTTGAAGTCTGTGCCATATTTATAATATCATCTATTTTATCTTGTTGAATAACATATCGTCTGCTACCTGTTTTTATATACACAAGTGCATCTCTGTAAAGCAACAGCAATATCTCCAACACAGTGTCGATTTCGTCTTTATATTCCTTCAAGCCCTCAGCCAATTTATACATTTTTATTAAATCAGCTTTTTCCAATTCTCTAGCTAAGTTAAGGGTATAGACCCTTATTTCATTAAAATCCTGTGAGTTACTAAGTTCAACAGCTCTACCAATACTGCCTTGAGAATATCTTGCATACATTTGAGCCTTTTCTCTATCAAGGGAATTGTTGTCAATAAGATATTTTTCAATGAGATTATGGTCTACCGGTCTTAATTTAAATGTAACACATCGGGATAATATAGTGGCAAGAAGTTTATTGTAATTTTCACACAACAACATAAAAATTGCGAACTCTGGTGGTTCTTCAAGTGTTTTAAGAAAAGCATTCTGTGCCGAAACATTCATTTTGTCGGCATCAGGCATTATAAAAATTTTATATTTATTCGAATGGGGTCTATAGATAATATTTTCCCCTATCTGTTCTCTTATTACATCAACTGTAATATCTCTTTTACTATGGGTAATAGTAATAATATCCGGATTATTTCCTGTATCAAAAGTTTTGCAACTTATACATTGTCCACAAGGTTCTGTACCACCGTTGCGACAATTAAGGGTTTTAGCAAAGGCTTTAGCCAGAGTATGTTTTCCTATACCTTTTTCTCCACTAAAGATATAGGCGTGGTTTACACGTTCTCCCATTATGGAATTTTTCAAACTATGGATTATGTTCTCGTGTCCTAATATCTGGTTAAAGCCTATCACATTAAAAACCTCGTTTTTTCATAAAGCTCTCAATATGTTTGAGAATTTCGTTGTGAATATCCTCCTCTGTTTTAAGAGCATCAATGATTTTAATTCTTTCTTTGTTTCTTCTGGCAAGGCTAATATATCCATCAAAAACTCTTTGGTGGAAATTTGCCTTTTCTGCCTCAAGTCTGTCAAGCTCTGCCTGTTTAGACTTTCTGGCAATACTATCTTCTGGTTTAAGTTTCAAAAGAAAAGTAATGTCCGGTTCTAGTGAATTTACACCGGCTCTGTTAATATTCTTTATAAAGTTTTCCCCCATACCTCTTGCAAAGCCCTGATATACAAGACTTGAATCCAAAAATCTGTCACTTATAACAACGCCACCGTCTTTAAGCACAGGTTCAATAACTTCATTAACTAACTGAGCTCTCGCTGCTGCATACAAAAGAGCCTCTGTAATATTAGCCATTTCACTATTATTTTTATCAATTATAATTTCTCTAATTTTTTCTCCTATTGGAGTACCACCCGGTTCTCTGGTACAAACCACTCTGTATCCTCTTTCAGAAAAATATTCTTTAAGTCTGTTAATCTGAGTAGTTTTGCCAGAACCGTCTGTACCCTCAAGGGTTATAAAAAGTCCAGACATAATCTTTCTCCTGTTATTTTATTTTATCTTGCAAGCCATCCACCGTCAACAGCAAGAGTAAAGCCATTTACATAGCTTGCTGCATCAGAGCAAAGGAATACAACAGCACCAGCCATATCCTCTGGTGTACCCCAACGACCGGCAGGAATTCTACCAAGGATTTCATCAGAACGATTTGCATCACTTCTGAGCTGATTTGTATTGTTAGTTGCCATATAACCTGGTGCAATAGCATTTACATTGATATTCTTTGATGCCCATTCATTTGCTAAAGCTCTTGTTAAGCCTAAAATAGCAGACTTACTTGCTGTGTAAGCAGGAACTCTGATACCACCCTGATAGCTAAGCATTGATGCCACATTGACAATCTTGCCACCACCAATTTTTTCAAATTCCTTAGCAAAAGCCTGACACATAAAGAACACAACCTTTTGGTTGATTGTAATAACCTTGTCCCAATCAGCCTCAGGAACATTAATAGCATCTTCTCTTAAAATAATACCTGCATTATTTACAAGAATATCTACCTTGCCAAATTTTTCAACAGTCTTGTCAATAATACCCTGAATAGGTTCTGTTGAGCCTAAGTCAGCAATTACTTCAAGGAATTCGCCACCGTCTTTTTCAATTAAAGCCTTTGTTTCTTCGCAACTTCTTCTGGCAACACCTGCTACCTTTGCACCGGCCTGAGCCAAAGCAACACACATACCCTGACCAAGTCCTGTATTAGCACCTGTAACAACTGCAACCTTACCTTTTAAGCTGAATTTATCCATTATCATATTACTTTCCTCCCTTAAAAATGTTCTCTTTCTTTACCGTTTCATTATAACACATCGCCAAACTCTGTACAAGCCTATTTGATGTATATTTACTCCCATTCATTGACAAAATTTCCACAACTAATTTTATTTTTTCATTAGCCACATTACCCATTGAAAATATTGCAATTTTATGTTAATATGTTACATAGAAGATATATTGGGAGTGAGAAAAATGGCGATTCAAGAATCCGGTGAAAATTATTTAGAAACTATACTTATTTTGAAAGAACGCAACGGTTATGTTCGTTCAATAGATATTGCACACGAAACAGGTTTTTCTAAGCCTAGTGTTAGTAGAGCCGTATCAATATTGAAGAAGGAGGGTCTTGTAGAAATTGACCCTTTAAACCAGATTTTACTTACTGACAAAGGTCGAGAAATCGCCGAAGGAATTTACGAAAGACACAGAGTTTTAACAAAGTTTTTTGAACATATCGGTGTAGATGCAGATGTTGCAGCAGCTGATGCTTGCAAAATCGAACATATTATAAGTTCCCAGACTTTTGAAAGAATAAAAGAAAAATTCAATTTAAGTGAGTAATAGTTACACCAAATGCACAGAATAAGAAAAAGGAGGTAACGGTATGTCAGTTATTGATGTAAAGACAGCAGATTTTGAAACAGAAGTTTTAAAAAGCGATAAAACAGTTTTAGTTGATTTTTGGGCTGTTTGGTGTGGTCCTTGCAGAATGTTAAGCCCAGTTGTAGACCAAGTAGCAGAAGAAAATCCAGATATAAAAGTTTGCAAAGTCAATGTAGACGAGGAACAACAGCTTGCTATAAAGTACGGTGTTATGAGTATTCCTACTCTTTTAGTTTTTAAGGGTGGCGAACTTGTAAACCAGAGTGTTGGCGTTATTCCAAAGGAAGAAGTTTTGAATTTAATAAAGTAATATTAAGACCATCTGTTTCAGGTGGTCTTTTTTCGTTTCACATAGATAGATTACATAGAAAGACCGTTTCCTACACAGAAAACGGTCTTTCTTTTTATCATATTTCGCTAACTTTTCCTGTCACATACTTCATAAGAATTATAACATCTCTCATATCTATAGAGCCATCTCCATTTATATCTCCATTTTCAACATAATAAACTATTGTTGAACCACTTGGATATAAACTTATGTTATCTGCTGTACTGCCTTTTTTACAAGTTATATTTAATGCTCCACATCTATAAAAGCCATCTTCTGAAACTGATGTAACACTTTCAGGAATAGAAATATATTTTAAGCCTGTACATTTATAAAAAGCAAAATCCTCTATAGAATTAACTCCCTCTGGAATAATAACTGTTTCAATATCAGTATTGTTCTTAAAAGCATTTTCCCCTATAGCCTTAACATAAACACCACCAATATTTGACGGTATATTAACTACCTTTTCGCTACCACTATAGCCTGTAATTGTTCCTGTTGAAGAATTGAAAGTAAATGCTGTTGTTGTAGCATCGTCTAAATATACTTTTTTTGCTATTGATGGGTAATCAGTATATTTATCTGCTGTTGAGTTTTTGTAGCAGTATATTGTATTTAAGTTACTACAATCTTTAAACGCTGATTCTCCTATGCTGGTTACTCCTGCTAGGATTGCTATACTTGTTAAACTACTACAACTCTCAAACGCTGAACTCCCTATGCTTGTTACTCCTGCTGGTATTGCTATACTTGTTAAGCTACTACAATTCTGAAACGCACCACCATCTATGCTTGTTAATCCTTCCGGTATTGTTATACTTGTTAAGCTACTACAACCATAAAACACAAAATCTTTTAGCCTTGTTACTCCTACTGGAATTTCTATACTTGTCAAACTACTACAGCTATCAAACACAGACATTCCTATGCTTGTTACTCCGTCCGAAATTTCTATACTTGTTAAACTACTACAACCCCAAAATGCACAATCTCCTATGCTTGTTACTCCGTCACCTATGACAATTTCTTTAATGTCCTTATTAAGATAAAATGGAGAGTTTCCAATGTAATAATCATTCATATTCCCACTACCACTTATCTTCAATAGACCGTTACTATCTAAGGTGTATATTACATTCTCTCCACACTCTCCACTTTTAACAATGGTAGTAGATGTTGATTGTGTCGTAACTGTATTTTCTATAGTTGCCCCATAGGTTACATCAAATGTTCCAAACATCAAAACAGTTGCTAAAAACATACCTAACATTTTTCTTTTCATTTTGCCCACACCTTTCTTTAATCCCCTAAATATAAGACCTTTTGTTTCCATACAATATTAGATATTATGTGACAAAAAAGGGACATTTGCAATAGTCCTTCTATCAACTTCAATATCTAAATTATATTTTTATATTACCATTCATATAATCATTTTTCAATACTATTATACAAATATCTTCACATAATATCTTCACAATTCAGAACAAATTAACTTTGTTAATTTGTGACTTAACAAGTTAAGTCATCGGATTTATCTTTCCGATTCACTATTCAGAACAAATTAACTTTGTTAATTTGTGGCTTGCAAGCAAGCCATCGGATTTATCTTTCCGATTCCATACAAAAAACCTCGGAAACCATAAGATTTCCGAGGTTTTGGTATTCTTTTGAAATAAAGTAATTATCTCTTTGATAGTTCAACACCCTTATTTTATGTGCTTTTTAAGTATTTTTGTTACTAACCTGTATCTAACATATAGGTCTTTATACTATTTAACACTCAATGTTATTAGCTTGGTTTCTTTATTATATCCAATATTAAAAACATCAGATAAGTCTCTTACTTTAATGTAAGTATAACCATCTTTATTAATTGTGTCAAGACTTTTTACCTTACCATTTATTTTAACATTTTGCTTCATAATCTGCTCCCCCTTAGCTACTAATCTATTTTTAAAATCAAGCCAAGCCTTATTGTTTCTAACAAACGGCTCTGGGCAATTTTTGCCTGTAACATCATAATGTCTTATTACATTTGTAATTGGCACATTGTATTTAGCCATAAGCATTTTTACAAGCTCAACAGCATTATCAACAGTCTTATCTTTAAAGTAATAGTTTCCTTTACTATCTTTTCTTGAACAAAGTTCTACACCTAAACTATTGCTATTTCTGCAATAAAGGTGTTTATAGCTATTAGCACCACAATGCCAAGCTACATTTTTATCTTCTACTGACTGATAGATGTTGTTTTCATCAACAAAGTAATGAGCGGATGAACCCCTATAATTTTTAAAGTAATTAGTATTACCTAAGGCAGTATCTCCATTGTTAGCAGTGTAATGTACAACTATGTACTTAATTCTATTAATAGAGCCGTTGTTAAAATTTTGTGTTGTAATATTTCTTTTAATCTCCATTCTTATCACTCCTTTACTTCTGGCAAACCTGCGATTGAGGTTAGCATAGATAATCCACCAGCAAGAATTGTAGCTGATATAACAGCAATCCAATTCACATCATTTAAAACAGCAGCAGTACCTATTGTAGCTATAGCAGTTTGTGCCATTGTCTTGATTGCTCTTATAGCAGCCGCTTTAAACCAATTTTTCATATTTTCAACCTCCTTAATTCTCTTTTAAATATTTATTATCACTTATAATTTTATTCTCAGTTAAAGCCTCTGTTGGTAGCTCTTTAAGTCTCTCATAAAGTTCTGTACCAACATCATTACCACCCAAAGCATGATATTGTTCATAAATTCTTGTTGAAACTTCCATTGCATAGATGGGACAATAACCTCTTTCAGTCCACTTATTATATGCGTCATACAGAGCTTGCCTTAATAGTGCTACCACACCCTCTTTTACTGCATCTTGTTCTTTTATTTTTTTCATAAGCTCTTTTTTCAAGCCTTTGTAGCATAGTCCTAAAAAGCCTGTAAAAATTGCAAATAATAAATCTAGCCAATAACTTTGTATTAATTCTTTCATCTAGCACCTCTTTTTACAAAATTTGTGTATCATTTATGTATATAGCACAAGAATTTAATGTGACTCCAGACTTATCACCATAAAGATTTATTCTAAAAGAAATATTTTTTAAACTTGATTTTATTTCCCAAGTTTTTTCTTTAGAATTTAAGCTTTTATTCACAATATTTGTGCCGTTTGATAACAACCAAATAGACACATCATACTCTTTGCAACCATTCGGTACAGATACATCATATACGCACTTAATTACATCATTTGAACGCAGTCTAAGTTTTCCTGATACAAATGAAGCTGATGAATTTAAAGCAGCTTTAGTATTCCACATTTTAGGTATTGCAGTGTATGTTTTATTAAGAGTTAAATCACCACCGGTTGCTTCATTGAATTCTGTAAGTTTGAAATTAAGATTAGTAAAATCTCTTTTATCTTCAAAAACAAGTTGTGCTTTATTACCAGTGTCACCAACATACATCTTTAGCACTTTACGAGCTTTATTGTTTACATCACCAACATATATACTTGTAACATTTCTTGAAATATTGTTGCTATCACCACTATAAACAGCCATTTATATTACCCCCTTATTCAATTATTAGAATAATATTGCCACTGCTTAACGGTGATACTCCAGCTGTAACATTATCTTCTGTACGCGTCATAATTCTTGCGTTAGTATATACTTCGCTACCATCTACACTAAGTTGGGCTGTTAAATTTGGACCCGCTTTAATGTTTAATGAGCCTGGACTGTCTTCAATTATTCTAGCTGTATAATCATTTGTAGCACCTGCTGTTTGGTCAGTGTTTATGGCTTGATTGTGGTGAAAATCTACATATCCACCTTGATTTGTTGATGTATTATCATTTGTTTTTCCAAACACTTCTAATGCCCTTGAGTATAATTTATCATTTGCAATTATTGCTCTTGCTATTAAATCACCGTTTACTTGACCGCCACTTATAGGGAAAAATTTACTTGTATCTACATCTAAGCTTGTTTTTCCTCTTGTTAAAGTTATGCTTTTAGTGTTATTAATTTTATCAGTATCAGTTGTTTCTGAACTAGATAATAATTTAGCACAGCTTGACCAAGTCGAAGATATTACTGTTATTGTAAGTGCAACACTATCATTGACAGAATTTAATACATCTGTATTTAATGTTAAGTACACTTTATGAGAATTTGCAGCCCATACTGTTTCCACAGAAGCCTTAGAAAAAAGCTGAGTAGCATATGCAGCATTACTTAAACAAGTAATAGTTTTTTCATTTGAGTTAAAACTTGTACTAACTGCCAATACAAGAGAATGATGCTTTAGTGAGCCAGAAGCTTCAACAATTATAAGTGCTGAACCGTTACTATAATGACCTTTTTCAGCAACAATAATATGACTTCCTTTTAAAATACTATTTGTTGATAAAGTTCTAGTCTGAACGACAGTTTTACTCACAGGTAAATTAGCATTTTCTTTGGCAATCTTATTTATGACCTCGTCAATAATATCAAAATTATTATTAAAATCATCTACATTATAATAGTCTGTTTGAGCAGGCTTCGTTAAATTATAATTTTCTGTTTTTGTTGACATTTAATCACCTCAATTTTTTAGCATTTAATTCTTTATGTGTATAGTTGTTAAGCTCTTTATGTTGATATGATGCTAAATCAGCATGCTTATTATATGCAAGGTTTATTTCATATGTAAGGTTTAAAGGTAATACTTTTTCTAGTAATTCTGCAACTGCATTTTTAAGATTCTGTGCAGATAATTCTAAATTAAAAATAACATGACAGTTAATAGGGTCAATAGATATTCTATACTTATCCTTACCAATTAGGGTATCTAATTTAGTTCTTAAGTTTGTATTATCTCCTAGTAACTTACTTCTTATTTTAAATCGTCTTACATCAGCACTTGTATCTGTAACTTCAATATCTAACGCATTTTCCCATATCTCAAGCCCTACACCAGTTGCTGTACTAAGATAAAGTTCGCTTATAAGATTATTTTTATTTTCTTCAAAGTCATTTAAGAATTTATCAAGAATATTGCTAATAATTTGTATTTCATAAACTTCTCTTAATACAAGTGGGTAGTATTCTATGTATTTCATTCAAGTCCACCACCTATTTCAAACGCAATCAATTGTTTTTCGTTAAGAGTAATGTATGAACTATCTTCTATGTCAACATTTTCTATATTTTCTATACCATCTACATCAATACATCTTGCAAGTATTTGTGCGGCATATATTTTTTTAGTTGTTCGGTTCTCCCAATCCGAATTTATTTCATTAGCATACTCTGATAAAATATTTTCTACTGCTAACTTTATAGCATCTTTGTCAGCATTTTCTGTGTATTCTACATCGTTAAAATATATATCTTTACTAACATATTTAACTGTATTCACTGTCACACTATGCCCAATTGGTGCAATACCTTCGCCCAAGCCTGTAAATTCAGCAGGGTCTAATTTTTCTTTTACACTATTTATAAGCTCATCGGATGCTGGACTTCCTTCACTATCTGTTATAATAATTTCTACAGTACCTCCGCCATTTGGTGTTCTGTTAGCTTTTACTTGTCCGACACCTTCCATTTCTTTTACCCATTTAATATAATTGGCACGATTGCCACCAAAAGCATCTGCATTTATACTATCAAAATATCTTTGTCTAAATGTTTCAGTATCTTCTTCATCTTCGCCAGGAATTATTAATTCAGTTATTTCTGCTTTTGTAAGACCAGAAATTGTTGCTATTGGCGTAAGAGTACCAAAATGTTTGTTTCCTTCTTCACCTGTTGTATCACACATAATCTGCCAACAGCCAGGAATGCTATTACCTTTGCTTACAACTATATTATTACCGTCATTGTCTGTAACTGTAATATCTACATCTGTATTATTAGTCATCTGAGCTACTAAGGTGTAGTTTATTTTATCCAAATTAAACCTATCACCTGTACTTACAACTTCACCTATATAATTTCCGTCACTACTATTAAAGTTAAATTCTGCTTTTAAAATAGCACTTGTTGAGTCTTCGGGAGTAATACCTCTTTCTTTTGCTATTTTTACAAGATAGTCCCTTTCAGCAGAGTCAGCAAAAGCATTATTCAATATTGTGTCAAGTCCCATATAGGCATTAGCTAATTCAAGAGCGGCAGGAGATAAAGTATCAAAGATTATACTTCCTTCGCGTTTATCTACATCTGTAGCTACATTCGAGAGCATTTCAGCCAACAAATTGTCATAACTGTAGTCCTCAAACATTAAATACCACATCCTTCACATCTACATTATAATATTTAGTTACAACCGTAAAACTGACATTATACACATTATGTTTTATGCTAAAATTAAAGTCAGTCACATTTAATATTCTGTCATCTTGCAATAAAGCTTCTTTTATTCGGCTCATAAGCATTGGTATTACATACTGTCTTTCTCTACCAAATAAATCGTTAAGCTCAATTCCATAGTTCCATGAATACATAGCATAATCATATCGTTCCGTCATTAATATAAGATAGACTGCTTGGCGTATTATTTCTTTATAATCTTCATACACTGCAACAATACGCTTATTTTCTTTATCTAACTTATATGTAATACTTGTTTGCTCTAAGTCATCATAATCACTAATAAGTTCATAATTTGCACTTTCAGGTAGCACTTAATCACCTCCAGCTATAACATCAGCAACATAATAAGCTTGACCACCTTGCATTTTAATAATTACTAACCTGTTACCTCTTTTTAAGTTGGCTGGTCTTATACTACCAAAAGCACAAAAAGTTTCATCGAGTTCGAGCTTTTCTGACAAACGAACTGCAAACTGTCCATCATTTTCATAGTCTTTAGATACAGTACCGAAAACTACTTCCGTAGGGTTGCTTGCCCTAACGGCATCCATAGCGATACTTTTGATTAATTTAACTAACTCAACCGACATAAGGACTACCTCCTAATAATGTTAAATCACAGCTATACTTAGCACCAAATCTGTGTACAGCCTTCTTTATTATTACTTGTGCGCTTTTAAAAACAATGTCACCTAAATTTAGATTGGCATATATAGATGCACCTGCTCTTAATCTAATATCACCAAAGCAGTCTTTTACAGTAAGCTCTCTTTTCTTTTCGCTATAGAGTTTAAGAACTGATTTACCAAAAGCAGCAGGGTTATCATCTTTTTCTAATTTACAAGTAAGCTGTAAAACGCCCCACTTGTTAATAAGTTCAGCATTTCTGAATATATATTTTGCTCTATTACCAGTTGTGTCATCATCTCTATAAAACTGTATCTGGTTATAAACTTCATCATCTATACTAGATGTATAGTCAATATCTTCACAGGTTTCATCATCAAGCAAATAGTCTGTTTTTAAATCTTCAATTCGCTTTAAGCATAGTAACCCATAGTCATCATAAAATATATACATATTACCTGTTGCACTTTCGGTAAGCTCTCTTGCATTTTTTATAATATCAAATAGAGTTTCATTATCTTCAACTCTGCCTGGTATCGAATACTTCGTATCAACAAGCTTACTTTGGCTTACTTTTAATCTATAGTCCATAGCAATCATTATAATTACATCTCTTAAAGTCTTGTTTTTATAGCAGTAAGTATCTTTGTTTTTTAAATATCTTAATTGGTCATAAGCAGTACAGTTGATTTCTTTACCTTTACTTCTTGACTTACTAAATAAATAACCATAAAAAACACCAACACCATTTTTCAAAAATGCTACAACATTACCTTCTTGTATATCTAATGCCGGGTCCTTTAAAACTGTAAATTCTAACTTACCTGCTGCATCTTTCCATTCTGTAGTCCAAGTTACTTCTCCAACAACCAATGGCTGATAATCTATTCCATTGTTTATTATATGTAGCTCATAACGAGCATCTTTATTTCCTTGAATATTTATATAAGCATTATCGTTTAATGTTCCTGCAACATTTACTACACTTATAACAGATGTAGAACATAAATCAACTTTATCTTTCTTTTTAGTATCGCTTTCATACATTCCACCGTCTGCACTTGCACCATTAAAATAGCTACCCAAGTTTACAATTTTAGTTATAGTTTTACCACCCCATTCAGGGTGGCAACTTGAAGTACCCGGATTTGCGTGTTTTGGACTGTACCATTTTGATTTATTAACAACAAACTCAATTACACATTTACCGCTCAAATGACCCCATTTATTACAGCCGGCATCATTTTGATTTTTAATGTCGCCTATGATACATTTAAGCACATTTCCATTACTTTGATACACATCAATGTAGTCGCCTACACTACCATATGTTGTTGTACACGCAACAACATATCGACCATTTATAATACCAAATCCTTCGCTATCGAAATTTTGTCCGGCTTGGGACCTAAGCTTATACTGTACTGATGTCTTTGAAGTAATTAATTGCCAACCCATATAAGTAAATACGCTACCCAAACCTGAGGGTAGCGTTATTGTTTTTATAGGTATACTAGCCGGAGATGCACTTTCAGCACTATATGCCGGAGAAAAGAAGCCAGACAACGCATTAGAAGAAAGAGTATAGTTTCTTGTTTTAACAGCATTACTACTATTACCTTCAACAGTAGTAAATGAATTTCCACTAGCAGAAACAACAAGTCCTGTATGACTACAGCCATTTTTTTGTATCATTATGTCGCCTGGCTTTGGTTTATAACCTGAAGTCTTAGAATAATATCTATTATTTTTCTTAGCAAAATCAAGGAAGCCTGATACTGCCGCCGTTTTCGGGGCCACTGATGTAGGTACACCTGCTTGATTTAAGCACCAAGAAACGAACATAGCACACCATTCATCAGTAAAGCCATACCAACATGTATATTTGTTTGGTCTTCCTTTTATTGCTAAAGTAGCTTCTTGATTAGCAATTTTAACAACATCACTTGCACTTGCCAAAAAGCAACACCTCCTTATTATTTAAGTTTTAGTACCTGTCCCGGGTAAATAAGATTAGGATTTTTGATTTTATCTTTATTGAGATTGTATACTTCTCTCCATTTATTCCCGTCACCTAATACTTTTTTGCATATTAATATTAAATAGTCACCAGGCTTAACTGTGTATGTAGATGGCGTAGTTTTACTACTTGTATCTCTAGCTTTTACCGTAGTTGCTGTTGTTTTATTAGTCTTTTTATCTGTAACTAATTTAACAGTCTTTGTACTATAATCTAAATATTTTTTAAAAGTGACACTAATTACTTTGTCAAATCCGTTGTCAGTATTATCTTCATCTGTAAATTCTTCAATCGTACATTTACATTTATTTAAAATACCGTCTAAATCATTTACATATACTGGATTTTCAGTATCATTATTAGGAATATCAATTTTAAAGGTCCCATTTTCTTCCCCTAAATCCCAAACCCCATTAGGTTTAGTCCTTATTATCATAAAGTCAAAAGGTTTTGCTTTTGCCATTAATGTATTAAAATGTGTAAGGTAAAAATCTTGGGACCTTAATTCTTGCTTGTCAGAAATTGCATTTACAAAAGGGTACTTTACTTTTGGCAGTAAAAAATCCATAGACCATTCAGTTAAACCTGGTTCTTGTAAATTAAGAACTGTTTTACCACCTAAAAGCTCTATTTCTTCATTTTTACCTGGAACTTTTCGTGTTATCTTAGATGGTGTTACAGGCATTAGAACATTTTCAACATAAATTAAATATGCCATTTCTTACACCCCCTCTACCGATACCGCTGCGGCTTCTGTTATACGCTTTTCCATCTCACGCACAACATCACCAATACTTAAGCTGCTCGCAATTTGGTTTGACATACCTGACATATCTACTGTTATTTGTTTAGTTGTATAGTTAGCAATTCTTTCTTTGCTTACACTATCTTTTATCATACTTAAAATATCATCTGAATGCTTAACCTCTTTCTTAATATCATCAGTGTTTGACTTAATCCCATTAAGAGCATCTTCGCCAGAGTCTGTAGTTGGATTTAACAAATCTTCTGCATTATTCTTAAGCCAATCAGATGCACCTGATATTTTATCTGAAATAGTACTTGAAACCTTGTCGCCGAATTCAACACCCACATTCCATGCTGTGCCATATTCCACTCTTTGTAATGGAACTTCTGGGGCATCTCTGCTTATTGTTATAGCATTTTCATTTTTACCCCACGCAAGTACATTATCCTGTAAACTTGAAAGTCCAGCAGTCCAGTCTGTACCAAAAATTGCATCTATTATCTTTGTAACAACCTTACCTAAATCTAAGAACCAAGAAATAATTTGCCCAATAAGATTTGCTACTGCGTCACCAAAGCTATTAAATCCACCGTTACAAGCATTTAAAATCCACTCTATTATGCCTAAAAATGGAGTAACAAAAATAGACCAAATTATTTGCATTATTCCATTAAGTAAGCCGACTACAGTATTATAAATAAAAGCTCCTGCAACAGCTAAAGCTCCACATATTATACCTAGTGCTGATTGTGCTACACCGGTTACATCTGCAATCCAATTACATAGAGCTATTAATATAGCTATTAATGCAATAATTAATATAATTATCCAAAATATAGGGCAAGATAAAATAGCTGTATTTAAGCCATATTGTGCCGCTGTTGCAGCAGCAGTAGCAGACGCTTCTGTTCCTGTTGCGGCAGCATGAGCAAATGAAGCCATACATAATGCTATTTTTACACCTGTGCTAATAAGTTCGATAGCTTTAATAAGTAATAGCCAACCATAGTATATAGCTAAAGCAGCGGCTACACCATATATAATAGGTCCTATGACATTCCAATTTTGAGCTACAAATCCTGCTATATTTCCAATAGCTTCAAAAATATCAATAACCACATCAGCTAAAACAGCTAAAACTTCTATTGCCCCTGTTACAAAATTCTGAAATCCTTCACTATTAGCAAGTTCATTCAGCCTATCTAGCACAGGCTTAAAAGCCATAGTTGCCGTATTTTGGAACTTTGTCCACATTTGTCCCCAAGTCAAAGGCATCTTTTCAAATCTTTCATTTATTTCATCACTTGCTTCAAAAATAGCATTTTTAACAACATCTGCGGTAATCATTCCATCGGCAGCCATTTCTCGTATTTCACCGATAGGTTTTCCTAGATAATCTGCTATGTTTTGGATAAGGTTTGGAGCATTTTCAAAGATAGAATTTAATTCATCACCTCGAAGTACGCCAGAGCCTAACGCCTGTGATAACTGTAGCATAGCATCAGATGCTTCAGAAGTAGTAGCACCTGCAATCGTCATCTGCTTTTGTACTAAATTAGCAAAAGCAACTACTTCATCCGAACCACTAAAAGCATCTTTTGCATTATTACCAAATCTAGCAACAACAGCGGCGGTATCTGTTAAAGAACCTCTTGCATCTTGTGCAGAAGCATATATTTTTTTAAATAAAGCATCTACACTACCTGTTTCACTAAAGTTATCTAAAAGTAGATTTAATCTTGCTTGTGTCTGAGTTACTTCATCTGATAATCCTAAAACTTGCCCTGCACCTTTTATACTTAAATACGCAGCAGTAATTCCTTTAAGCTTGCTTAGAAGTCCATTTGTAGCATTAGTTCCTTTTGCAATTTCCTGATTAAATTTACCCTGTTCAGAAACATTATCTCTAATATACCTTTCTGCACTGCTAATATTTGCTACAAGTCTTGCGTATTCTGCATTTGCTGTAGCAGGGTCCATATTTGTTAAAGCACTATTTAATCTTGTTTGTGCTTGTGTTGCTTGATATAATTGTGTTCTCAAATATTCAAGTCCTGCATTAGCAGTATCTGAACCAATATTAACTGGGTTATTTTCAATTTGCTGTATTCTTTGCTGTATAGCTGTTAATCTACCTAATGTATTATTTAATTCTGCTGTTTGGTTAGGTCTTAGAACGCTTGCAGAATTACTGTTAATAGTAGATTGTGTCGCAATAAGATTTTCCATTAAGGTATTAGCATTAGTAATTTCTTGATTAAATCTTTCAACCCCAGTGTTTGTAAAAACTAAAGGTCCTACATTTTCAAAATCATAAGTTACTGGAACTTTAACAGGTGGGATGTTCTGAGAAGACTGCTTTAGTGCTTCAATTTGTTCTTGACAAACTTTTGCGGCTGTTTCAGCTTCTTTTAAACATTCTTTTGCCCCTTCAAACGAACTCATATCTATGTCGGCATCTAAAGCAGATTGAATATCATTAATTCCTGAAAGCATTAAGTTCATTGCTGAGTGCATAGATGTAAATGTACTACTAAAATTGTCATATAACTCAATAGAACTTGATATTGTCAATACACTCACCTCTTTTTAGCTTTTTTCATCTTCTTCTTTTGTTTTTCATCTTCTTTTACTTTTCGCTCTACGGCTGCAAAAATAAAAGCTTTTTCTTGCTCATCCATATCAACAAATTCGCAAGGTCTAATATGTAATTCAAACAGGCAGTAATATACAAAACTTGCTTCACTGTCTGTTTCTATTAGTTTTTTGCTTCTTCAATTTTTTCATTAATTTCCTTATTATAGCCGTTGTACTTCTGAATAAAAGCAGCGAGGTCATCATATTCACCAGGGTTATCTAACATAGCCATTAAAAGGTCCTCTGGTGTGTTTACACCATAGCTGTCCTGAAGTTCGGCATCATAAAGATTAGGTGTAACTGTAGATGCGACAATCATATCAAGCACATAGGCTTCGCCATTAATTCTCTGTCTAAACGCACCAAACTTACCTGGAATAGGCACTTCTTTAATATTCTTTTCTCTTAATTCCTTATTTTCCTTTGTGGTAATATGTCTAAATTCCCATTCTGGACTCTTACCGTTTTCATCAACAATAGAAGTTGTTGCAACGCGTCTTACATTTTCCTTTACCACTTTGTTAGCCTTCATAAAAGCATTAAATTTTGACATAATTTTATCCTCCATAATTATAATAAAAACAAATAAGGCAGGCTGTATTAAATAGCCTGCCAAAATATTTAGTTAGCTAAAAAACCATCAAGCTGTTTAAAGCTTTCAGGGATTGAGAAGTCCTCAAATGTGCCTTCTATTTCTTCATCAATGTATTCACCATCTGCATCAAACTTAGCAAGAATACCACCGTCAGTATTACAGTCATAAAGTATAACAGTCTGACTTTTTGCAGTGGAAGTTGGGTCATTATTTTCAATTTGCATATCAAAGTATACATCTTCGCCTGTATTCTTATAATCTTCAAGAACTTTTCTAAGCACCGACTGATTGTAGTGCATTGTACCACTAAAAGTGCCTTCCATACCTGTTGACTTGTGTCCGGTCATAATCGCGCCAAGTCTTGGTATAGTTGACTTTGCTTTTTCAAGCTTTACTTCCATATCAATCATATTTGCAAAATTATACCTATTCCCATTTAATGTTATAAAACACTTAGCTAATTTTGCGGCAATAGCATCTTTTGCGTTCATTGTTATGTTTTTAGCCATTATATTCTAACCTCCTTAATTAACTTTTACAGTCATATATAATTGCTCCATGCAATTTACAACTGTTACAGGTGTATTAACAACAACAGCTTTCTTAACTTCTCCTTGTTCTACAACAACATCTGTATCTGTAAAATCTTCAATAGCTCTAAGAGTTTCAAGATTCTTTAGATACTTTACAATATCTGCCCAAAGTGCAATTCTACCCGCATTATCGTTAGGCATTACACCAAGATAACGAGTATTAAATATTGTTGCTATATCCATACCGATTTGGTCACACACGCGCATAGTTTGATTAGAGCAAAATAAATTACTCTTTTCAGATGTTGTTGTAACTAATGAATTAATGTCGGTAAGAATTCTATAATCAGAGCCTACTTTATGAAGCTTTAATTCACCATTGTTGATTGCCTGCTCAAGACCTGTCTGTGTGTCAGAGCAAACAGGTGTGTATTCTCCATCATATTTTTTATTAGTGCAACTCTTGTTAATTTCACAACTTGACTCTGCACCACCTAACCACCAAATAAGGCTTTCAGTATTTTTTTCAGCATCTGTTGTTAAATTTATTACACCTTCATAATCGGCGGCATAATTATGCACAATAGTCTGAAATTTAATACCTGCTCTATCTCTCATTCTCTTTGTAAAACTTACAAAAAGAGATTTAATTACATCAGAAGTAGAATCACAGATAAGAGTATTAAAAGAATAACTTTCTATAGCAGATAAAAAGCTTTGATAACTTGAGCCTGTAGCCTTTATTGCCATACCACCAGTTAAAAAAGTTCCTGATGTTTCTTTCAAAGATGCGTTATGCTTCCAAAACACAAAATCATTATCGACTAATTTATCTATTCCACTAACAGTCTGCTTATCTACAAGAGTATCTGAAATAGCACCGTCGTATACTATTTCAATTTTAGATATTCTTATCTTACTTACACCATATACATAAATATCTTTTGTTGCTTCATCATCAGCTGTAATTGTGAAAGTTGCAACATCTCCGCGTACTTGTGAGTCAACTGTTGCGGGATTTGTACCGTCTGAAAAAACTTTAACAGCACTTTGTGTGTCATTAATACAAGTAACTTTAATCTTACAAGGGACAACCAAATTTGCAAAGCATAAAGCCCTACTGCTAGGCTTACCATTTTCATCAATATCTGTACCTTCTCTTACCCCATCAATCCAGCAAGACCAAGGGTTATTACCATCTGAATTATCCTGTAGTATACGGGCTTTTCCATCAACATTTATAATATCAGGAAATGCTCTTGCAATAGTAGGTATTGTATTTTCGGTTATTGCATTTCCAAAATCATAGAGTTTATTAGATTCAACATTCTTATCTATGCTACGCATATAAGTACACACATCATACAAATCAGTTTTATCTGCATTCTTTGCAACGGTATAAAAAATATCATTTCCTCTTGTACCTGGGCATTTTGCAGAAGCAAGTTCAGCACTTGCAGAGCCGCCACTATTTACTCTATAAAAATAGCATTTTTGTGCATTCTTAAATAAATCTCTATAAGGCTTCATTGCATCATCTGTATATGGATAACCAAATATTTTTAGTGAATTTTTTTCAAATTCTTCTGCTGTTAATTCAATGACTTCATCTTCAACACCCCAATTAAGATTTAATGGCGCAGCACACACACCTCTTTCTCCAAATACAACACCTGCATTTGCTGTTGATATAAAGTTGATATACGCGCCTGGTAAAACCTTATTCTGGGTTACAAAAGTACCTCCACCTAAAGCCATATTTTACACCTCACTCTCTAAAAATTCTTTAAGTAACTGGTCTACTTCGCTAAAAGTATATTTACGATTACCTAATATCGTATTTAACACATCAATGTATTTTAAATACTTTTTACTTGCTGTAATTTGTTCTTTAGAATAACTTGCTTCTGCTTCTATTACAGCTTCGATTGGCTTTTCTTCAGTAGCTTCAACTGAGTTTAATGCTGTAGTTTCCACAGCTGTAGATTTTCTAGTTGCCATTTTTTATCATTCCTTTCTGTATAAGAATTTCCATTTTTTCAACATCATTTTCAACAATGACGAACATATCATAGTTTATTGTTAATGTTAAAACACCATCATAAATATTTGTATCAATACCTTTTCCTAATAGTGGTGCAGAGTCAAGTTCTATAAATTCAAGTGCTTTATACATTCTATCTATAACACTAAAGCATTCTGCTCTATAGTCCTTAGACTTAGGAAAATACTGAATTGCAAATTGATTTTCTCTGTAGTAACGATTTCCACAAAACCTAGTTATTTTAGGATTTATGCACTGAACAAAAAAGCAAGGTTCTTTCAAACCCTGCTCTACATCTTCTGTATAAATGTTGTATTCTTCGCCAAATTCACTATAGAGAGCTTGGCTTATCCCTTTAATAATCTTATTAATCATAACGCATCACCTGATTAAGGAAGTTTCGCACACGCCTTTCAAGTACCGCAGGAGTAAGTTTATCCACTTCTTTTGTTGATATAGTCAACATAAACTTTCCAGGTACCCATTTTCTGTGGTTCACTGTTCTGTGTCCATATTCAACATAGGCAGCATATTCAAGATTATTACTTACGATTACCTTATAACAATTACCTGTACGCGTAATGCTTGATACAGTCCAAGCTCTTTTAAGGTTACCAGTATCAACTGGAGTTCGAAGTTTAGCTCTTGCTAATACCTCAGCACCTAAATCATTTATACAGCGTTCAATCATAGCTTTAGCTTTGATTTCTTGCTTTTCTAAATGTTTTGCAAATTTTTTTAATTCACTAAAATCACATCTACCGGTCTTTGCCATAATTTAACCCCACCTTTCAAATATTTCCAGAGCTACTTCTTGATGGGTTGCATACATAGCAGGTACCCCAGAGCTTTTATAAATGCCTTCGCGATTATTTTGGCTAACAACTATTTTTGAACCAGGTTGTATAGTCAAATCGGGTGACATAAAAAGCTTTATATTTTGTACTTTTTCTTGTACTGTATCATTATTTTTAGTTGTAGGTAATGTGGTTTCAAAAGAAATTCTACAAGGTTGATTTTCAATAATCATCTGCTCAATTTGCCTTGTTTGTTTTGTATCTTCATCTCGAATATTATTAAGCTCGTATACTGAGCAAGTTCCACTGTACAAACTTTCTATATGTTTTCTTGCAGAATTAAAAACACTCATTCTTACCACCTTAACTTTCTAAATGCGATAAGTTCAGCATCTCTATTGCAGAGCTTATCTAATAAAGTAATATATCTTGAAGCTGCACTTGTATTATTATCATAAGTATAACCTACGCTTGTATCTCCTTCAGATATATTACTTATTCTTCCTGCGTTAAAGTCAATGTTATCACAAACATTTTCACCAACGCTAGACTTAGTTCTTAATAGTGTACCTGCTGCCATATCAACGGCAACAAAATAAAGTTCGGGTGGTATAACAGTAATATTACAAAAATTCTTTATATACTGCTCTGTTCCATTTATCGCAAATTGAATAAGCACTAAATCACTATCATTAACATTATAGCCTAATGATTTAAGTTTCTCAGTTACATCACATTCTTTAATCACATAATCACCCTAACTTATGCTTAAAAGCAACAATTCTAATCTGCTTAGGTTCATATACTCTTTCCCAGTTTTGAGCATTAGCAAGCTCTGTTCTAGTAGGTGTTTCAACATTAGCTCTAACTGTGTTAGTCCATCTGATACCTCTTGGATGTAAGATAAACGCACTTCTATTAATAAGATAATCAACACCAGAGCCTTTCTTCTTATCTCTGTCAATCTCTGTCGCTACATGACCTACTGGGTTACCTTCGCCGTAGGCAATAGCACCATCACCAAATAAATATGTTGTGTATACACCATCAGCAACCGGACAGCTATCATCAACAATAACTCGTCTGCCCTGATATGTGTCAAATTCAAGTTCACTAGATGCCTTGACTGTTTCAATCAAATCTAACTTTCTTAAATATGACTTAGTAGCAGAGTGCATAGCAACAGCTGTAAGCTGACTCTGTGCGTCACCAAGAAGCTGACAAGCATCTACAAAAGACTTACCTTCTATAATCTGTGCAGCTGCTGTCTTAGACTTAGAAATATCAAGAATATGGTCTGCAAGAGGTGTAACAGTTTCAGAACTGTCGTTTGTATAAGAACCAAACACGCCATTTAAAATAGCAATAAGCTCTTTCTGCTTATCTCTTGCCCAAAATCCGGCTACTAAGTCACCAATAGCCATCATAGGGTCCTTGCCAGATAATGCAGCAGAAAGGTCTGTTGCTGCCCACATCTTCGCTCTGCGAATAGTTGTTGATACATCTTTGTTTGATGTAATCTTGTTTGGTGTTAAATCAGCATCTTCAATAATAGGCTCTGATTCTCCCTGTAAATCTTCAAAGAAAGGCATATTATGAATTGGTGCTGCCTCACTTGCTAACTTGTTAAATTCCTGATTATTTGTTACTATACCGCTGTTAAAAAGAGCCGATAATTCCATTGTTCTATTTACAACATATGGATTAAAAAGCTCTGGTACAATAACATCACTTAATTTTGTAATTGCCATACTCAATTACTCCTTTCTATTTTAAAAATTAATTTCTACTCCTGCGGCAGTAGCCATCTCTCTTGCTTGTGCAGGATTTTCTTTTAAAAGTTTGCCCTGTTCTGTTAAATTGAAAGTTTCTTTTGCAAAAGGATTTACATTACTACCTTGACCCCCAGCTGGCTCATAAACAGGCTGGGTCTGTTTAAATAAATGTGCCATAGACGCATCTTCTTTAAAAGTTTTAACAACCTCAGTAATGCCAACAGGTTCGCCCTTATCATCAAAGCTAAATTTATCAATTCCACCTTGCTTGTAAATAACATAGTCTGGGTCAATTACACCTTCCTTAACCAACAGCTCTTTTACAGCATAAGTTTTCTTAAACTTGTCCGCTTCTGCTTGAAGGTTTGTAATTGTTGTTTTATAGCCTGCTATTTCAGTCTGTAAAGCTTCATTGTCTTTATTGTCTTTCTTTAATGCTGTAATAGTGCTATTCGCAGTTTTTAACTGTGTATCTACATTATTTTTTTCACTTTCTAAAGCATCATACTTAGCCTTGCTAACATATTCGCCTGTACTTAAATTAGCCAGTTTTACCTGCTTGTCTTTGTTCTCAGAATTATACGCGTCAATAATTCCTTTAAACTCCTCGTATTTTTCACCTAATACTTCCTTCAAAAATAACATATTGACCTCCTTGTTTTTATATGTGGTGTCCCCACAGATATACAGTAGTTTATATCTCTTACTGCAAGAGAATATTAAACCTTTTAAATGTCTTGCTTAGGACGAAAAAAGGAAATAAGCTTTGACACTCATTTCCTTTGCTGACTAAATTCCTGATTACAGTTACATTTATATTTTATTTAACTAGCCCAACGGAACCACATCCTTTAATATGTCATATATTTAGACCCAAAGCCCGCCACTGTTCTGTCATAACGAATAATGACAAGGTCATTTGAGTTCATTCCCTGTTTACACTTCTTTCAGGCAACAAAAAAAGACAGTTTAAAGCTGTCTTTTTCGCTATTTTACCAAATCTTAAAGTTTTAAATACCTCTAAAAGTTTCTTTAAGACACCCATTTATACAACTAACTTCATAAGAATTTCCAATTTCAGTAAGAGTTAAAACTTTTCCGCATTTAGGGCATTTTTCACTGATTTTACCCAGGCTATAATACTGTTCTATTGCATTATCTATAGCTTTAAAATCTTTAATATCCATACAAGCACTTCCTTATAAAATTATTATATCTTACAGACACTCCTGCAGTTTTTGCCCTTTCAAGAGCATCAAGTACCAATAAGCGCCTATCTTCGTCACTTAAATTAGGACAATTTTTTGCAGCCATATAGCTTGCTCTAAATTCATCATTCCAAGAACCTTGCGGAACTTTTGTTCCTCGATACTTTCGATGTCCATAGTATTCGTGTGCTAATGTGGCACGTACACTCAATAAATCAGTTGGGTGCATAGAACCGTCATTAGAAGGAAATACACTTGAACTGATATATATTTTATCTCTTTCGTCAGAATATCCTGTTGGTCTATAATTCCTGAATTGAAAAACAGATATGTCAGCTTCTATTGCTTCTATTTCATTATTTATAAAAGCCTTATCATCATCAGATAATGGCACTAAAAAACTCTTTCTTTGTCCTTGTGCCATTAATCTATCTGATTTTATTATATCATCATTATTTATACTTGTAAACTTGTCATTACTAACAAATTTTTCTTTCCAGTCTTTATAGGACATATCATCTACATAGATTGTTTTTCCATTTTCATCTCTAGTAGCTCTTTTTCTACCTTGTTTCAGTAAATCATCTGTGACTTCCGGTATTGTAGTACCTCGGCATCTAGGATGAAAAGGTGGTGCTGTTATCCCTATTTCAAAGTCATCTCTATTAAAGATTTTACTATCCATATCAGCACACATATCACAAGTTTTACCATCTAGTGTTTCTAATACCCTATACTTTTCAACTCCTAATTCATCGTAGCTGTCCATTTCTGCCCTTGTACATATCTGGGCTGTTTCTGTACGAATAAGAGTATTGCAAGCTGATTGGGCTACATTGCTTTCATAACTTAGTTGTCTTGCAAGCTTTTTAGGGTCTGTACCTCTAACGCACCAATCTGTTAATGCTTGTTGAAGTTTATTTGTCAATTTAGGTCTGTAAGTACCCCATATTCTTTCAGAGAAGTTTGTACCGTCAATAGCCCAAGGCTTTTCAAGTATCAATTTAAGTCTGCGTTCATCTACTTGTGCAAAACTAAATCCCACGCCAATACCTTTTTGTACTTCAAATGCCGTTCTGTAATAAACATCTTTATACACATTTGATAGCGTTTGTGTGACATTTTCTGTAATATCGGCAAATGCTTTATCACAAAATAACATCATTTGCATTTTAATAGCATCAAGTCTAGTGATATGATATTTTGCACTTGCGTTTTCAAGTTCTTTGTCCCAATTTCCCAAATAGCTGTTAGCATAGCCTTTTCTTATGTATTCTTCAACATCCCATCCAAGTTCTTTTAGCTCTTTATTTGTAATAGCTTTTTTGGCTTCGGCTAAAGTCATATTGTTATTATCAGCAAAACGCTTTAACCAGTATGTAATGTCTTTATCAATTTGAATAATCGCATCATCTATTAATTTCATAGACTCAGCTACACACTTTTGAGCTTCTGCATTGGACCTTTCTTCTAAAGCTTTAAATCTTTTAGCCCAATATTCATTATTCTTCATTATTCTTCCTCGCTAGTTTGTGGAAAACCGTAATCGCCTATTTTTTCATTAGTTTCTTTTTTTAATTCAGCAATTTCCTTTTCAGCATCGTCAACCCAAGGATGATTTTGAAGAATGGTCTTCTGTGAAATAATGCCTGTGCTTTTGGATGCAATATCTGCAAGTTCAGTATCATTCGTGATGCTATTTCTTGTCCATACTTGGTTAATTTCATTACACTGTATATTTGCGTGTCTGCAAATAGCTCTTACAAGCTCTGCAAAACCTAATCTAAATTCTGTTTCAGTAAGTCCACTTTTCAACTCTAACAAAGAATATAAATACTTTAAAGCTACACCACTTGCGTTGCCAAAATTCGATGGTTCAGGGTCTACTGCCTGTCCCTGTTCAAATATTGCCTTACGGGATATGCTCAATAATTCTTTTCTTGCTTCAACCGGTATGTCTATAGTAAGTGTTTTTAAATCACCTTTACCATCAATATTTTCGTCTAGCTTAATGGTTTTGTATTTCTTTAAATTACCGAGAAATTCGCTTAAACTTTCACCCGCATAGCCACTTAGAATAAATATAATCTCTTGAATATCTTCTAAATCGTTTATAAAGCCACTGTACACTTTGTCATAAGTATCAATATGTCCCTTTATAGGCTCTAAGTCACTTGTATGATTATCGTTGTTGGCAAAACTTATGAAAGGAACTTGACCAAAATTATGATTAAGTACATTTGTATATGCCCTTGGAATATCAAAACCAATAGGGTATCTTGCAAGCTCCATAAGTCTATCAAGTCCTTCATTTACATATCGTTTATATGTAGCACACTCAGTTTCAGTCCATATCTCGTAAACCATATAATGTCTGCCGGTTTCTTCTTCTAATTCCATATACACTCTTAAAACACTTATGAGCTTCTTCTCTAAATCGTTATTATAGACTGGAATTATTTCTTTGCTGTCTATAACTGCCCATCTAAATCTATTTTTATCATCAATCCAATAATGAACCCAAGCTATACCGGCATTTGCAGAATTAACACATAGCTTTTTACAGTTTTTTGCGTAGGCATCGCCTAAAACAGACTGAATGTATTTATTACTAGAGCTATTACCTATATCAATGATGGGCGGATATGTAAACATATAACCTGCTTTTTGATTAACAATCAAACTATAGAAACTGCTACAAATTCTATTGTCTGCATTTCTTACAGCTTCTGTTTCTGCATCTTTTTTCTTACCAAAAAGAATATCGTTTTTGTTTCTGTAATACCTTTCAGCTATTGTTGCTTTAGAAACAAAATTGCTATGCCCTAAAGTATATTTTTTTATAAGCTCAATAGCTATATTCAAGTCCATTTTATCACCTCATCATTTTAAGAATTTTATTCCAGTTTTATTTCTCATATAATCACGGAGAGCATATCTTACTGCATCTATGCTGTGATTATCTCTGTCAGGGTAATCAGATTTAAAATTATCATTGCTATCTTTTTCATACTCATAACCTAGAAACTCTCTAGCTGTATTAGGGCATCTTTCTTGGTCAATTATAATTTCTTCTAAATCTTGTAAAAATTTAATACCATAATTAACACTATCCGGACCCTTTTTTACACCTTTTATATTTAAACCTAAAGCTTTAAATTCTGCTATTGTTCTTGGCTCTGCACTATCACCCATTACCAAACAATTATCTTTATTCTGTCGCATAATAGCATCAACAGCTAACCTATTTGACAGTCCAACTTTATGTATTTCAAAGAATATATATAATCTTCTTCTAGTTCTATCAAAATGACATTCTGTATAGTGTAGTGGGTCAACAGCATATCCAAAGTCAACAGCTCTTTTTATATGGTCAAAATTATTTACTTCATCATCTGATATTTTTCTAATTGTAATATTAGTAAATATTTCTCCACCTGTTCCTCTTACCTCACCTAAATACTCGTGAGCATAGGCATCATAATTGACAGCCTTTAAATGCTCAGCTTCAATAAAAAACTGTTCACCAAGCCATTTTTTAGGTACTGTCAAATAACTGCTGTGATGTACAATTCTGTCTTTTCTTTCTTCTAAAATTTCATTATTTACCCAATTTCTCTGTGACCTGGGTGGATTATATGAATAAAAAACAACAAAATTTTCGCCACCTCTCATGAGAGACTGATTTATTGTTCTTATTTCTTCCATTCCATTGAATTCATCAACTTCTTCGTACCATATATATTTACAATAACCTGTTTTAAATTTTGTAGATTTAATTTTTTTAGGCTTATCTGCACCTCTAAAAATTATTCTTTGCTTGCCATATACAAGCTCTAACGGACTAAGCTTGACTTGCCAGTACTGTTCAACACCTAATACCTGTATAGCCCATAAAAGCTGTTCAAACACACTATCTTTAAGATATTGTCCTACTTTTCTTATAGCTACTGCATTAGCGTTACTGTCACTCATCATTCCTAGCACAATTTCTATACTCGTAAATGATGATTTTGTACTACCTCTGCCGCCTTTGAGCCAATAATGAGTATATTTATTAGCTTTAAGACAATTATGAATATTATAAAAGGATGGTGCAATTAAGCTAGATAACCTAGCCATTTGCATCATCCTTTGGTATATCATCTGTTATCACAACTTTAGCCACTCCATCAACTTCTACCTTATCGGTAAATAGTCCATACCTCTTACCAAGCAGTTCAGCAGCTTTCAATTTTTCCTTTTCGTCAGGTGCTTTGTTCATTCTTCTTGCATCTGAACAACCATCACCAGTTCCTTCGATAACAACAATTTCTGATTGAGATTCGCCACGCAAAACAGATGTAAGATATTCCATGACTTCTTTCGCATCGGCAATTTTTTCTGAACTGATTTTTTCAAGTTGTTTATTGATATATTCCTGAACCTTAGCAATTCTTAGCAATTTAGCAGCACATACCGCAGCAGAACTATCTTTTTTTACATTTGGATAAGCTTTTCTATATGCCCTAGTAGCATTGCAGTCAATTAAATATTCATCACAAAATTTCCTTTGCTTGTCAGTCATTTCATCTTCACCTGCCTTTCATAACATAAAAATAAGACACCCTTTTCTTTAAAGGATGCCTTAACCTAACATTTCATATTATAGTATACTATAATATGAAGGTGGGATTCAAGTGGGTTGCAGTGGGAACTTTTCTTCAAATGCTTGTAAAGCAGATAAGTGAATTTCTTTAATATAGTCATATGAGAATTTCATTTCCTGTGCAGCTTTTCTTAAATTTTTACCGTCAACATATACAATGTTTAAAATATCTTTATGTTTGCTATTATCTAGTTGCTGTATCTGATTAATTATTTTTACCCTTGTTTTGATAAGCGTATTTTTCATTAAATCAAGTATTTTTTCTTCTTCATCAATCTGACTAAATATTTTTGCAAATTTATCTGGTTCAACTGAACTTTGTACTTTTTCTTCTTCATAACTAATACCTGCAATATCTAAAGAATCTTTTAATCTTTGTATGTACTCTTGCTGTTTCTTAACTTTGATATTTTGTTCTTTTATTTGTAATAAATATTCTTTTATTGTCACATTAAACACCTTCTTTTTTATTTATTTAACAAAAGTTCAACATAGTCATAAATCTTGAACCGTCTGAAAGGCTGTAATTTACTAGGTTTTTTAAATAAACGGTTCAAGATGTACGGTTCTATATATATTATAGATATTTTTTAGAGAAACATAAAATTTTAATGATTTTATATTTTAATATATCCTTAACTTAAAAACATCTTGAACCATCTTGAACCGTACCCTTGAAACCCTTATTTTTACTGTATTTTATCGGTTCAAGATGATGTTGAACCTATCTTGAACTAACTTAAATATCTTGAACTTTTGAAGCGTACATATCAGCAGTATGAGTAAACAGTACTGATTGATATTTTCTAATTGCTCTATCAAAACTATCCCAATCATCAGTGATATAAGCACCCATATGAAATCTAATACACAACATTTCTTCTTCTGTAAGTGTTATCACTTGTGACAGCATCATCACTGATTTGTCCCCATGACCAGCAAATACAGGTGTAGGATTGTAAGTCCACTTTGGATTTTTACTTATCAACAAACTATTTCCAACACCCTGTGCATTTTCGTCTATATAGTCATCCATTTTGCAAACATCGTGAAACATTCCTACAATATATGGTGACTCAGGTCTTGTCCAAGGTATATTAAATTTATGTGTCATTTCCACCAACACTTGTGCAACCATCATTGAATGTTCAAATAAACCGCCAGTATGATTACCATGATATTTGATTGCAGCAGGCTTCATAAAGAATCCATTATCTATCAACCAATTTAATGTTTTTGAATCAATTATTGACTTTTTATTTATTTGCATAAATTTATTAAACTCAAATACTTGACCTTGCGTAAAAATTTTATTATTCAAATCAAACATTCCATTCACCTGTTTCATTAATTAAATTCCTTCCCTGTTTTCTTATCTTTAAATGTAATTCTTCCTATTACTTCAAATCCAGAAAGGTATGCTAAATCTCTAATAATATGTACCAATAATCTAATTTTCTTTTCTTGTTCAGATTCTTCTTTAACTACTTTTTTCATAGCACTATAAGCTGTTGGGTCATAATAACCTTCGCTATTATATTTATTCATATTAACTTCACCCCACAACTAAATCATCAAACACAACTGGTATCATTTGTTTAAAATTTTTAAGAAGTGGAATTGTTACTTCAAGCATCTGTGGATGTGGCTTTCCAGTTGTTCCCAATGCACGAAGTTTGAAAAAATGTCTCCATTCACGAAGGTTTGCCGTCATCACTACTTCTGTCTTTAAACTATTTGGAAGAACTGCTCTTGCTTGTTGTGGTGTTAAACCAAAGTTAAGTAACTTGAAATAAGCATCTTCACAAGATTTCATACTATTCTTCCAAATATTCCAACCTTCTGAATTGTATTCTAAGTATTGAGGAACAATAAATGTAATTTCTGACCCAAAATCATTATTAAAATAATTACAGTATCTTGTAGATTCTTGTGCAAAAGATACCATTCTATGTCTAACTAATTCATGACTAATTCCTCTATCTACAACAAATTTAACCGTTACAGAACAATGTTCTAGCATTGATTCATGACCCCTTTTGATAAGCCCTGCAACAAATCTATTAGCAGAATCTTCTTGAATCTTATTTTCACTTTTATAACAAGTTCTTGCAATTAATTCAATTTTTTCTAACATCTTTTGACCATCAAAATCACTGTAAATCTTTGTATACGGTTTAATTATCTGCATTTTCTTCACCCATCCTTTTAATACATCTATTTACTTTTTGTTTTATCACTTCTTGTACTTTATTTTCACATGAAAGCAAGAATATCACTTGGTCAAACAGCAATTTAACATCTGCTAATTCTTCTACAAGATTTTCTTCAATTTCACATCTTGATAATTTCTTTGAAACAGGTTGACCTTGACCATTAATTCTAAAATATTTGCAAATTATCTGAGTCAATTCTGCCATTTCTTCAATTAATTGCTGCATCTGAACTTCAAGACCGTAATGGTTTGCAATCTTAAATTTTGGGTCCTTTTTAATGTATTCTATCAACATATTCTGATAGTTTGATGCTTTGTCTAAGTCTTCCTGACCATTTTTATGTTTATGTCTATACTGATATTTATAAGAATTCAATTCACAAAACGCTTGTGTTTTCTCATAACCAAACTTTTCAACCATTTCTTCTATACATTCTTTTCTACCTGGAATATTATAATGTCCAGGATGAATCACATTTGACATCTTTAATCACCTTCCTTTATGTATATTTATATTATAAGCATTTCTTCCTTTGCTCTTGTATAAAAATTTCTATCAATTTCAAAACCAAAAGAACTTCTTCCAAGGTTTCTTGCTGCCCTTAAAGTTGTACCAGAACCACAACAAGGGTCAACAACCACATCACCAGGGTCAGTAAATGTTTTAATCAACTGTTCAATTACATTGATAGGTTTTTGTGCAGGATGAATTTTAGGAATTTCTTTTCCATCCTTTTCCCACTTAAACCAATTAAAAACCATATGCCCTGTTCCTCTAATATTTTTTCCATTTTCATCAATCTGCAAACCATTTCTGAATTTTGGAAGTTTGTTACGATATAAAACAAGGGCATATTCTGTTGCACCTACAACACGCATATTTGCTTTTAATACTTGTGGTGAATAATTCTTAATAAACACCAATGGTATATAATTCACAAATCCATGTTTTTTAGCTGCCGCAATCAAGGTTTGTATTTGTTCAAAAGAACAAAATACAATCATACAAGGACTGTTTGAACTTCTTCCCCTTGGAACTGGTTTAGTGTCATCTTTTTTTAACATTTTGCTACAAAAGTGAAAGTATTCATAAAGATTAAAATTAAAATCTGAATTAAATGCAGATTTTCCTGCAAGACTACTTTCGCCATTCTTATTGTCCCCCCCTTGTACCACATAGGGTTTGAACCATAAAAATTATTACCTACATTATATGGAACATCTGCAATAATCAATTGTGCAGGTGGAATTGCAGATTTTTTGTAATTCTGCATAGAATCACGATATATTTCACATTTTATTTTCATTAATTCTCTTGTCCCTTCTGAAATAATCTATATTTTTTACCTTTGATTTTTTTATCTACAATTTGATAACCAAATGTTTTAACCATTTGCCTACTGAATTCAATTTTTGACAAACACTGTAATGACTCTGATAAGCAAAATTCTTTGTATCTATCATAGACTAATGATGTAGGTTCAGTTTGCATATTAAATTCTTCATCTTCACAATCTTTTACGAACATTAAAAGTGGATTGTTTCTTTCTTCATATTCTTGAAGCTCTTGCTTGATTGCATCAGATGTTGTAAAGTTTTTGGTTGCAAGAACCCTTTTCAGTCCCTGAATTCCAAGCTGAATTAGATATTCCATAGATTCTTGACCTTTCAAGTCTTCTTCAATCCCTGGTCTAAAATTCGGGTCATCAGATTTGAATTTTGCATTGAATGGAACAATGACAAGTCTTCTCATAATTGCTTGTGAATCAGAACCTTTTCCCATTCTAGGAATATTATTTGCTGAAAATAACAACTTGCAAAATGGTTTAAAGTCAAACTTTGGCTGACCTTTCTGTTCTGCATCTATAGTTTCACCTGTAACTACTTTTTTAAAAAGCGAAGTATCTGTCACAAACTCATTTGAAATATCATCACCAATGTTTGCCAGTTTTCCAAACATCATTACTGTACTAAATCTGTCCCCTAACTTCTTTAAATCTAAAGATGAAATATTTTTTTCAGACATAAGATTTGAAAGTGTTTTCAAGTATGTACTTTTTCCATTACTTCCAGTTCCAGTTAGAATAAATGCTTTACCGCCTGCTAGGGTGTTTGACCTATACATGCAAGCACCGACAATTTCTTCAAGTAATGACCTAATTTCTGCATCTTTACAAGACACATTGTCAAGCATATTGTCAATCACTTCACTAGATGCCTGTCTGTTAAAATCCCATGGGATTTTATTAGTAATAACTACATCTGGTGTAAATTCTGAAAAGCTATCTGTTAAAACATTGTAAAGACCATTTCTGAATGCAATCACACAAGCAGGTGCAGGTTTTATATTATCTCTAATTAATATGTTTAAATATGACATAACTTCCTGTCTTTTTGCCCTGTTCAACTGTGGAATATGTTTAATCATTACAGCTTCAATTTCTTCTTGTCCAGATACATAAATACCATCTTTATACATGTGAAGCTGTCCGTTTAATCTAATAATGTGATGATTATTCTTTAAGAATACAGCAAATTTATCAAATAAAAATGTTGTACCTTTATAAAACAAAGGTTTGTTAAATGCTTCATCACGCATAATAACTTCTAATTCTTCATCTGAAAGAGGTTCTTTCAAAACATAAGTATTAATTTTTCTTAAAACTTCTCTAGCTTCTTCTTTCTCAAAATCTGCTGATTGAAGTGTTAAAATATAATTAAATAAAGCTTGATTTCTCCCATCTCCTGCATCCATATCCATGAACTCAGCTTTCCCTTTTACTGGTATTAACCATTTAGGAATTTCTTGATATTCTTCACCATCTTCTTGGTAAATATCATAAATAATTTTTCTTTCTTCACCATTATATTTTAAAACTTCGTATGAACTCTTAACACCAACTTTAATATCTGCTGTCAATCCAATTGCTAATTTACAGTGTGTGAAACACTTTTCAACACCTGCATTTATAAACAAAAAGTGCTTTCCTCTTGTTGTTTCATAAACTCTACAATTTAGTTGAAGTTCTTCAACAATATTCATTAATATTTCAGACTGTTCAAAATCATCAATATCAACTAAAATTGTTTTTTCATCTAAAATTCCTGCGAACTCAGGAAGTAACTTAACTTGTTCGTATGTTTTAAAGTCTGTTCTATTTTTGAATTTCTCAATACACTTCTTATCTTTAGTTTCAACATAACCTTTAAAAAACATCATTTCACTTCCTTTGTTCTAAAATTTCTATGTATTTTAAAAATTGCTTCTTCTGTTTAACAGCCTTATTAAAATCAGACATACTTTTCGAATATCTTATTTTTAAATATCTATATTCTACTTTAGTTTTTTCTAACTCATTTTTAGTTATTTTCACACCATTTGAATATTTTTCAGACTCAATTTTTACAGATATATCCGCAATTTTCTGTTTATAGTCAACAACTTTTTTTCCTAAACTAATTCTTTTTTCTTCCAATTTATTTACTTTACCCTGAAAGAACTGGTACATAGTTTGAAAGATTTCATCCCTATGTTCAAAATCCAACTCAACAACCTTTAATAATTTCTTCAATCGTACTTGTGATGTTGGAAAAAATATATCCATATGAATATTCATTTGTCCATTTTTATATTTAATTTGTATATCCATTACATCACCCCAAAATCTTTTAGTCTTTTCTTTGCAAGTTCCACATACCAATCTTTATTAAGGTATCTAGGACATTTAACATTATTCATATTCTCATTGAATATAAAACAGTGTTCTGGACTAGATGCAATTTTTTCAGGTTTTCCGGTTCGAATTGATACTTTCTTTACCCCTGCATCAGTTTCCTTAGTAGAAGCAAACAGCCTAACGCACTTTTCTTTTATAACTTCATCACCATGTAAGATAGTGGAATATTTACTTGTTATTTTTGTTACCATCTGAAATTCTTTTAGTTCATCACAACTATGAATAAAACTTTCAACTGGAACATTATTCACCATATATTCAACTAAAGCATGATTTACAATAGGAAAATCACCATAATCTAGGTTTGACAGCTTCTTTACATAAGCACCTTTTGACTTAATATGTCCATCAGGTGCAACAATGATGTAATTGTTCACATCCTTCTGAAACACTTTCCTGTATTCATCAAATTCTAGTGTCAAGCCTGTTCTTTGTTCCCATTCCCAAGCAATATCATCAATTAAATTGAACCATTCTTCTTCATCCTGTCCATCAGGCATTTTTATTAAAATACCATCTGTATTGGACTGAATCAGTTGTGCATAAGGTTCAATATGTTCAATCAAATCAAGCAAAAGAATCTGTCCATATACACATACCTTGTTAGACATCAAAGGGTCATATAAATCATTGTTCTTGTCTTTTAATACACCATAAGTTGAATTCAACACAATTTTCAGAACTGCCTGTAATGGGTCTTTTTTCTTTTTCAGTTCCAGTCTTTCATGATAGATGTCTACAAATTTCTGTGGGTCCGCAATATTTCTTGAATGTAGGTTGTATCTAATCATTAAAGAAGGATAAAGAGAAGCAACATCCATCATCAGATAATATCCTTCACCACTGTATTGTTCTAAGGCTCCATGAACACCACCCCATGCAAATGTGTGTGGGCATCCGGCAACCATAACCGAATATTGATTCTTTTCAGGTTGCTTTTTCCCTGGAATGTATCTGTAATAACATCTATTATCAGGATTTGAATACCAGTCCAAGACATCCTTATATTTCTTCACCTGGTTTGTGTTAGGAAAATCAATGTCAAATTCATCACCCCTATCACCTTGTCTATGTGCATCTAAGACTATTGCTGTCAACTGTGGCTTTGTTTTTGAAATTAAAGATAGGTCAAGTGCTTTGCCTTTGCAAGCAAGTTTCACCAGTTCCAACCTTCCATTAAATTCTTCTTTTCTTTGCAAGAACACTTCAATAGTCTGTTCTACATCATGTATACAATATTTAACAGTTTCTTGAAGTTCTTCTTTAGTCAACTTCCTGTCAATATCAAATGGAACACCGGTTTCTTTAATGTTGTTTCCCATGCTTCCTTCAAACCACTTCAATCCTTTGTCTAAGTTCAACATTACATCATAATTATTTAATGGAATTTTGCGAAGCAGTGAAGAAAACTTCCATCCAGGGTTACCTTTAACAATGATAAAGTCATTAATTCTTTTTGGGTCAAATCCACAAAGAATTCCTTTCAATATGTACTGGTCATAATGATTTGAATTGAAACCAACCCAAATATCATTTTTCTTTGCTTGATACAATGAATCCAGTTCTTCATTGTTGTTAATGATAATATGCTGCTTTTTCTCTGTCATATCAATCACAACAACCAACCAGTCATATTTAAAAACTTCAAAGTCATAAAATAGCATCTATTCTCACCATCCTTTCAATTCATTATCTTCCCAAGGTTTGATTTTATCCTTGGGAAGATAACTAATCTATTTATTCAAGAACAAATACTTCTGTTACTTCAAAGTCACTAAAATCTTTATTTTTCTTATTAGCTGTATATTTTAAAGCATATTCAAAATTATCTGCAATGGCTTCATAAATATCCATAAGCAATTCAGAATACTGTTTGTAACTCTTGAATTCCACAACAGGCATGTCTGCACCCATTTCTTCAACCATCTTACGAAGCAACTCATTACAGTTATGAATCTGAAATCCCTGTGTAATAACCTGATTGTAAAAAAGTATACTTCCCTTGTAATCTCCATCAGAAACAATCTTAAACCAAATACTAACCATAGGGTCGCCTTTTTTAGATGCTTTCAATTCCATTTGCTGAACTGCAACTTCATAATTACCATGTGGTACTTCTTTATAAGTTCCATTACCACTATTTGTAGCAGCTTCTGCTATATCATTCTGTAATCCTTCTGTATCAATTTCCTTATCCCATCTACTAAACATATCTTGTGCCATAATTTTCACCTTTTAACCTTTCTATGTAATTAATTTAATGTTGCTATAACCAAAGCTAACGCTTCTTCACTTGTAAATCCTTCATGTATATGAGCATCATATAAAATCTTGTTTGCGTGAGCTATTTCCTGTGGTCCTCTACTCATAAAATTATTTTTGCTCATATTGGTGGTGTTGCTTTTATTTTTTTCTACCACCTCTATAAGCATTTTTAAAAATTCATCCATTAGTTTTCACCCCTTCTTTTTCTAACTCTTGTTTTTGGTTTTTCAGACTCTACCTGCTGTTCCTGATTTTCTTCTGTTTCAGGTGTTTCCTGTTCTTCCACTGGTTCTGATACCTGCTGTGGCTCATCCTTGGCATTTTCTGCATCAGGTGTAGAATTACTTACCTTTCTTCTTTCTGGCTTCTGTGTGGCTTCTGCGGACTGATTTGCCTGGTCATAAACATCCATCAAAGCATCCCATGAAAGTGGAATAGTTGTCTGACTGATTCCCTTCAATCTGCCACCACCAAAGATGACTTCATTCTGTTTGAAGTTCAGTGTTCTGCTGTCATCATCTTCAACCACAACCCTTGCAACAATATCAACCATACCTGCAATCTTGTTTGCAATAGCATCCTGAATATTTGGTGCTATTCTTGTGATATTCTGACCATTTTTCTTAGTGATGTCCTTAGAAATATCTTCGTGCGATACAACAATAAGGTTTTCATAATCAAGATTGAAAAATCTTCTCATTGTAGAAAGATATTCTGTCTTAATAATATCCCAACCCTTTCCAAAGCCTGAATCAGATTCATGCTGAATACCAAGGTTATCATACATATAAATTCTGCACATTTCCCTTGTATCTTCAAGAAGGTCAATAATGATTGTTTTAAAGTCATTCTGCTTCTTTTCAAGTTCTGCAATGGTATCCTTAAATACTTCCCAAGCAAATTTTCTGTTGGTCATTCTACCATTAAGTGTAACTTCATCTTTAATGCTAACATAAGGCATTGTAACAAATTGAATATTTCCATCAGTATTTAGATTTAATGGATTTGGTGCATCATCAAGCATTGTTGTCTTACCACTAAAAGCAGCACCATAAATCCAAATCTTTCTTTTATTTGTTGTACTAATATTTCTTCTTTCACTACTTGGTAAATTCATATAATCAATTCCTTTCTGACAATAATCTTTGTATTCACAATAATTGCATAACCAGCTTATGTGCTGAGTAAATTCTTGTGCTTCCAACATATTCTTTGTTGAAAGCAAGAAGTTAATGACCTTTTCAGGGTCATATTCGATTTGAACCAGTTGTGGTTCTTTCTTGTCTAGTTCTTCCTGCAATCTCTGTCTGAACTGAAACAAGTCTTCTTTCTTTGACTGTTTGATGTTGACTTTTGGAACAAACAAGAAATACAAATTTCTAATAATTTTCCCTGGATTGTTCTTTTCAAAGAAATATTTATATAAATGAAGCTGTGGTGAATCCTTGTATTTGCTAACATTATTTGAATATTTGAAATCATACAAGTCATATACATTTGGGATGACTTGATGTTCACCAGCAAGTATCTGTTCTGTTTTTGCAGGTTCAAGAAGGTCAATAAATCCAATGAAGTCATTATCTTTAATCATTACTTCATATTCACCTTTTGGAATCATTGCTGCTGCCTTTGAAATCATCACTTCAAGTTTCATTGCTTCATTGACATGTGCATCGCTAATAACTGGATATTCCATAAAATATTCGTGAATTGCTGTTTGAATATCTTTTTCTAGTCCAGTATGAAGTGCTGTTCCAAGAAATAATGCGTTATCTGCATTATCAGGTGGAATGGTTTTAATTCCTTGATTATATTTCAAATCATAACGATATGGACAAGATTCAAAAGTTTCCACCTTACTGTGTGATACAATCAATTTGACCACCTTCCTTTCAGGATTTTATAATTGTATCCTGCATTTTCCACATTTCCTTGAATAAGGTTGTCCACAAAATTTTTAAATAAATCAAAATCTTTTGGATAAAGAAGAATTCCAAAGCCACCTGCTTCATCAATCTTTTTTAGATTGTAAAGCTGTAATTCACTTGGTTTTCCATGTGGTGCTTTGACTTCAATTCCTAAAAAGCGACCATTACAACAAGCAAGAAGGTCAGGAATACCAGATTTTGTATAAGCTGCACCACCCCAATATTTCAAAAACCAACACCCATTATCTTTCAAAAAAACTTTAATTTTGTTTTCAAAATTCTTTTCATTACCCATATATTGCACTCCTTACTGATAATCCTCTTTTCAATCTTGCTTGAAATGTTGTTCTTTTTACACCAAACAATCTTTCAACATCCGATTGTGTAAATTGAATTCCATCTAATTCATATTTAGGGACACATGATTTGTTTTTATTTTGTTCAGTATATGTGACCCACCTGCAATTTGATGGTTCATAATTTCCATCAGGATTGATTCTGTCAAGGGTCAATTCATCTGAATAACCATTTGATTGTGACCAATCATAAAATGTAAGAAAATCATATTTCCATTCAGGACAGATTGTTATTCCTTTTCCACCCCATCCTTCAAATCTTGTTGCATTTGGATTGAAGCATCTTGTTTTCATATTTGACCATATTCTGTATAATCTTGTTTTAATCAATCCATGTGTGAATCTTGATGCTTCTTTACCTTCTTTGTGTTTGTATTGTCCTTTTGCCATTTTTACTCACCTTCTTTCTTTTTGAAATATATACAAGGATATTCCCTAGACCTTTCACTGCACCATTTCCACTGTTTACAATCCTTGCAAGTCACTTCATCAGTCTTTAACTGTGATTCTAACTGATGCTTTGACATTTGATGTCTTTCTGTATTGTTCATAAATATCAGGTTTATCCTTTTTTAATGCTTTTGAATCAATAGTTGTTTTAGTAGTTGGTGCAACATATACAACTTTTAAAATATCATTTTCAAATGACTTAATTCCAAATTGAGCCATTGCAGCTTCAAGGGCTTTTCGGACTTCTTTTTCATTTTCTTCAAGTTCTTTTTTCTTCTTACTGATTATTGAAATTTGTTGCATTATAGCAAGAGCATTTGAATCATTATTGAATTCTTGTAATGCAGTTTCTTCATCAAACTGTTCTTCACAACCATTCTGTTCTAGCTCTTGCTTATCGTCAAAGTTACTACAAGTATGCTCACATGTTTCAAAATCTTCACAATAATAGCAACAGCAATCCTTGTCACATGTATTATCATTTAGTGCCTGTTTACATTTTTTCATTATTTCCACTATTCCTTTCTTCGAGTTGTTTATTAAATTCTGTTTGATATTTAAGAATGTCTTCTGTATAAGGTGTTGTATATATTCCTTTATTCCAAAGTGTTTCTGCACCGTTAGACCCCATATTGTATGCCATTAAAACAAGGTTTGGGTCTGTATATTCTTCAAATAACTTTCTTAAAACAAATAAACCAGCTCTGATATTCTGTTCTTTATCTAAAAAATCAGTTACACCTATAGTTTCCGTCAACCATGTATGATTCACCTTATTAATCTGCATCAAACCATAATCACCTGTAGAACTGATAATATCAGCATTAAAAGAAGATTCCTTCTGCATCAAAGCCATAACTAATGTCCAATCAATGTTATATCCTTTGCATAAGTAAAAAGTAAATTTTTGTGTTTCTTCATCAAGTTTACAATTAAGTGGTGTAAATTTATATTCATCACCTGACCAGTCTGTTGACACTTCGTGTGTAAAAACGGTTCCATCATACGCACCAAAATGATTAACATTTTGCATAATATAATCATTTTGCAATTTTACTTTTTTCTTATCACTATATGTAATTCCTCCAATTAGTCCTCCTAATATAAGAACTGTTGTTGTAAACAATAAAAATCTTCTTTTTACAACCCTTTTTTGCTTTTGTTTTCTCATAAAGTTTCCTCCAATAATTTACTACTGATTAATTTCTTTAAATAATTCATCAGTAAAATCCCTTCGCATTTCTAATGCTTGTAAAATATTTTCTTCAACACTGTTTTTACACATCAAAATGTAGTAGAAACAAGGTTGTTCTTGACCAATTCTATGAATTCTTTTCTTTGATTGTTCAAATAGTTCTGACTTGTCAGTCAGTGTGAAATATATAACTTTATTTGCTTTTTGAAGATTTAAACCCATTGCACCTGCCTGATATTGAATGAAAGTAATTGAATTATCATACTTATCATAATTATCAAGTTGTTTATCATAACCATTGACTAATGAAAACTTACGATTACAATCACAAGCTATTTCACTTAGAGCATCAAGTTCAGCAGTAAAGTTATAAAACACAATCAATCTGTCTTGTGTACTTTCTACCAATTCTTTGAATGCTTGTAGCTTATATTCACTGTATTGACCACACAGCTGTCTTGCATAAAGTCTTTTAGTCAATGTAGTATCACCAACTAATTCCTTGTCATCAACAGTAATAATAGAGTCTTTCATAAACTTCCTATATTCTTTAGAAGTTGGGACAAACTGTTTAATAAAGGTCTGTTCAGGAAGGTCAAAACATTCTTCTGTTTTCATAAATACTGCTCCATGTTCACGCAATTTAGATTTTAATCTTTCAACATTCTTATATGGATTTTCCTTGTCCACTATTTTGTGAAAAAAACCACCCATATCAATCTTTGTCCAATTTACATATTGGCGGTTGTAAACATCTTCTGAAATCTTCCATCCAAGCAGATGAATTTGTGACCAAAGATTTTCATATTTTCCCGCCGTTGGTGTTCCCGAAAGAAGGACCACAAACTGTGGTTGTAATTTCATAACACCTTGTTTTGTTTGCTTTGCAGTTGTGTTCTGAATCAAAGAAGATTCATCAAGCATCAATGTAAAGATTGTTTTGTTCAGTTCTTGAATTAGGTTTATTCTTCTCCAAAGAAGTTCATAATTAACGATTCCAATTCTAATTTTGTACCTGGAATGAAGAAACATATCCATTCCTGTATTTGTTGTCAAATCATAACACCATGCACCTGTTTCATCATGCTTCATCTTGTCAATGTAACATTTAAAGAAGTGTTCCTCCCAATCTGCAATCTTGGACTTCTGACACACAATCAAGATGTCTTCACCAAATGACATTGCTTTTTCAGCACCAACAAATGTTTTTCCAAGTCCCATATCCAAATAATATGCAACTCTATTTAAGTCTTTTGTTTGTTCTAATGCTTCCTGCTGATGTTTGAAAAGTTTCATAACATCACCACCTATGCTTCAATACTGATTCCAGTAATTTCTTTAAAAATATCCTTATCAAAGTTTGGAAGTTGCATCACACTGTCTTTTTGTACATCTGAAAGACCATCCCACCACATCTGTCTACCTGTTTCTTCTTCAATATGCTTCAAGAATCCACCTGTCACTGAATATTCAGGATGTTGTTCTTTTTCTTCATCAGTCATATCATCTTCCCATATCCAAGAAAGAACATTTGAAGGACAATTCATAAGAATATATCTCGCATCTGAATTTAACCAATCACTATAATTCCAGTTAGAAGGTTTGTTAAACAAGTAAATTTTTGGTGATTCAGTATTAAAGCATCCGTTTGAAAAGCAAGTCTTGTTCCAATCACCGCTGTTCCAATCACCGCTGTTACGATTACCGCTGTTATAATCACCGCTGTTCCAATCACCGCTGTTCCAATCACCGCTGTTATAATCACCGCTGTTACGATTACCGCTGTTACGATTACCGCTGTTATAATCACCGCTGTTACGATTACCGCTGTTACAAAGACCAGTGCAAGCTTTTCCCAAATTTACAAGCTCAAGAACTTCCTGCCAGTTAATTTCTCTAACAATCTTAATTTTGTTAGTACAGCACTTACTATCTTCATCATTAGAGTCAATCTCACCAAGTGCTTCTACTTCTGCAACTTTATTATTAGGGTCAAAATCATAATAGCTAAAACAGTCTGATGCCTTTGTGCAGAAATGAAACCCCTTATCACAACAAACTGGTGTAACATCTTCCTCAAATACTTTGCCTACCTCAAACTGGAAACCTCTACAAGTCCAGTCAGAATTAAAAACCTTATAACCTTTCATTTTTTGTCCATCCTTTCAAAAAATATTTATTATGAAACTTTTATTCCTGTTACTTCTTCAAACTTCTGCTTTGTTATCACATAAGTCCATTGACCTGACATTTTAACAGCCATTCCAAATTTTAATGTTCCTTGCTGCAATCCAATTCTGATAAATTGTTCAGAAGCATCTAATAAACTTGCAGCATCTGCAACTGAAAGCCTATTACTATAAATTTTCATATCAATCACCGCCTATCATTTTCACACTTGCTTTATGGGCTACATAATCATCATAAGTTAGTGCTTTGTGACCCCTACCCCTCGGCTGTGAAAAAACATAATCAACCATATCAAACACATTTTTCATAGTAACCTGTTCGGGATGTATCACAAAGTTTGGAAGATTAATTCCATACTGCTCACATATTCCATTGATTGTTTCTGCAATCTGTGTTGGTGATGCACCTTGCTTTTCCATATTATCTCTAGTAATACGGATAAGATTTATTACATCTTTCAAAGGTGTGTTCCCATAATGCCCTGTTTTTCTTATAGCAGGAAGAACCTCTGATGTTACCCAACGCTTAAATTTCTTAGCACTAGGTAACTTACTTGAAAGAATAAGACTGTAAAGACCAGATTCGTTAATAACTGCTAATTCCTGTGTTCCACCAAGGGTGTCGCATTTTGCTACCCCCTTATCTTCATCATCAACTCTCTTAGCTAACGCATCCCTTGTGTTGCTATATCCCAAAGCAACTGCAATATCTTTACCAACAAACCAAGGTTGGTCATTTATAATTACTGTTCTTATACAACCAAGTTCTTCATTGTTAAAAACTTGTATATTATTCATAAGTTTTTACCTCCTAATATTACTTTTAATACTTCTCCTTATATGCTATAATTCAATTAACTGATAGTGGCATATTAGTTAATATCTATAGAAAGGAGAATTAATTATGTTTGATGACGAATTTAATTCGCCAAAATTAAATCTTGCTGATTTGAAACACGATTATACATTAGCTGACACCCAATACGAAATCATTATGGAACAAATATCTGAATTTGAGAAAAATTTAGATGATGAACATGAAGTCGCTCTCAAGTTGTGCAATTTTGGTCAAAGTATTTTATTAAATGTTACAGATATTGGTTATCATAACCCTCACCTAATGATTTACTATGGAACTGTTAATGGTAAAGAAACTCAATTAATTCAACATATAAATCAAATTAGCTTTTTACTTATGGCAGTTCCAAAATCTAATCCAGATAAACCTGCTAGGCGTATAGCTGGATTTTTAGCTGACAGCTAATTATGAACTTTTATTAAGTCTAAATTTATAGTTAATTGATATAACAATTTCAGCTAAAATCCCTAAGGCATTTATATTTTCATTTATAGATGCCTTATCTTCTAATATCTCAATCATCCTTTCTCCAGCTTTATATGAAATTTCTTCAAGTTGCTTAATATTCACATCGCTTTGTTTTTCCTGTTCCATCTTCTCAACCTCCTAATAAATCATTAGGGCTAATATCTAAACCTTCACATAACATATAAATGTCTTGTGCTGTTATGAGCTTTCTGTTATTTAACATATCACTAAATGTTTTTGGCGAATAACCGCATTTTTCGGCTACAACATACTGCTTCAACCCACTTTTTTTAACAATTTGCTTTAAATTATCAGTAATATTTTTAGTAGAATTCATATCCCACCTCCTTGATTATTTACATTTTCTTCTTTCTATATTATAATTATCTTACCGATACTGGCATATCGGCAATTCTTATAGAAAGGAGGAAAATACATGGACAATAATATAGCAGCAAAAAAGATTTTAATAGCTGGATTGTCTAGCATACCCAATGCAGATGAATCACTTAATAATAATGAACTAATCTTGTTTACACCAAATGGAATGATAACAGGCAAATTTGTTAATCACAAAAAAATTGAATCATCTACACCTAGTGACACCATTTTTAAAGAATTATTTAATGTTTTCGATAAAACTCTTTCTGAAAGAAACATTCAAAACCAATCAAATTCCTTTGTTTTATTAAAAGATGTCACTATCACTAATGGCTCTGCTACAAGCAATCTTGCATATCTTGTGGTATTTACTGACCAAATTATCGGTGCTACAATCGGTACCATTAATTGACAATTTTACATTCAATTCTAGCAGCTCATTTGTATGGGCTGCTTTTTTCCTCTTTACAGCTCTATAATGTCTCACTTTCCCACCTCCTACGCAATTTCGTCTTTTGAATCAACAAATAGATATTCTAAAGTCAATCCTTTAAATAAAGATTTTATCTTTTTTACTTCTGTTAATGTAAAATCTGTTTCTCCAGATAATTTTAAATACAATCCCTTTTGGGATAGATTTAATGTTTTGGCTAATGAATTTTTAGATATGCCGTTTCTAGCCAATTCAGCTTCTAAATTTTTATACATAAGTTTTTACCTCCTTCTGTTTTTTTACTCGATTGAGTTGTTTCAATAATATAATATCACCACATTGAGTATATGTCAAGTATTATTTTTACTAATTTGAGTAATTTTTTACTTAGATGAGTAATTTTATACTTGACTTTTTATTCTTACATGTTATTATTAGTGTAGGAGGTGACAAAATGAATTTTTTAGACAATCTGGAACAACTTATGTTAAAAAACAATATTAAAAATATAAGTGTTCTATCAAAAGAAAGTAACATCCCATACACTACACTAAAAAATTTTTACACGAGGGGAACCGAAAATGTCGGATTATCTACATTAAAGAAAATTGCTGACTTTTTTAATGTGACTCTTGATTATCTTGTTTATGGTGAATACATACTAAAATGTAATAAAGCAGAATTTGATGTTGTTCAATCGTTTAGGTCTTTAAATCCAGACGGACAGAATTATATTTTGCAAACACTTGATATGGCAAAAGACAAATATTCAAGTGAGTTAAATAAATCTATTAATGAACAACAAATAACATTGGTTGCTGCTAGAGGTGATAGTAACAAGGCTGTTGACATTAAAAAGTCTGATGTTGAAGATGATATGAAAAACTATATTCCACCTGATGATTTATAGTTTACATAATATTCCATTAATGGAATTAACCTACTAATGATATATTACTACTTCTTTTCTATACTGTTATAGGAAAGGAGTGGTAATATGTATCACGATTATGAGATAGCTAGAAATAAGGCTTGGGAAACTTTAATAAAATGTAATATAACAAGCCTACCAATCAATCTTGCTACTATAGCAAGATTAAACAACATCACTATACTAAAATATAGTGATAGCAAGCAAAATCTAACAGGAGATGGGTTTAGTCTTAATGTAAATGGTGTAAATGTAATTTACTATAATGACAATAAACCTAAAGCTAGAATTAGATTTACTCTAGCCCACGAATTAGGTCATTGCCTGCTAGGTCATTTAAAGTTTGGAAAGACATATAATCGAAATTCAGAAAAAGATTTTGACGGTATGGATATATTTGAAATGCAAGCCAATGTGTTTGCAAGAGATATATTAATGCCTGCTACTGTGCTACATAGCTTAGATATTAAATCTTTTGAAGATATTAGTAGAATATGTAATGTATCTGAACAATCAGCCAAAATACGATACGAAAGGCTATTAGAACTAGAAAAAAGGAATATGTTTAACAGACACCCACTTGAAAAGCGAGTGTATAAACAATTTACTAGATACATAGATAACTGTAAAAGTTCAAGATAGGTTCAAGATACGGTTCAAGATGTAACCCTTGATTTTATGCGGTGGTTCAAGATGGTTCAAGATGTTTT
>ERZ791614.99-NODE-99-length-61890-cov-15.808684_pt1 | contig 61890 bp, 50 predicted proteins | sample MGYA00510274_ERZ791614 | MGnify/ENA primary metagenome ERZ791614 (study PRJEB30046, sample SAMN00715221) | human gut metagenome | study: EMG produced TPA metagenomics assembly of the A metagenome-wide association study of gut microbiota in type 2...
CACCTCTAAACTTGAATAGAGGGTGTCGTGGCAGGGGCGGGCACACTGCATCGTATCGACACCACCGACATCCGGGCGAAACCACGCCGGAGCAGGCCCACGAGATTGGTCTGCAGCTTGCAGATGAAGTCCTGCAAGGCAAATATGATGCCAAGCAGGATCGTAATGCGGAGGCCGCTGTTCTTTCAGAACCGCACGAAGGAGAAATTATGAAAATGCAGTAAAGGTTATCCCATGGTCACCTGCACCTCTACCACGGCGCCTTCCGGTGCCAGCGGCAGCAGGCTGCCCTCAATGGGCTTGCCATCCCCAGCGCCGCCCTTCACACCGTACTGGACTGCAGCGGTATTATCCACTGCAATGTGATAGGTTGCGCCCCGGTAGCGGCGGGTAACGGTGAAGCCACCCAGCGTGTGTGGGATACAGGGGTCTACCTTCAGGCCGTCCAGCGTGGGCTGGATGCCAAGGATATACTGGCTCACATTGAAGAAGGTCCATGCGGCAGTGCCGGTCAGCCAGCTGTTCTTTGCTTCGCCAAAGGTGGGGGCATCCTTACCGGCCACCATCTGGCTGTAGACATAGGGTTCGGTGCGGTGGATCTCAGAAATATCCTCGATGTAGGCCGGGCATGTCTTACGGTACACCTCAAAGGCCCGGTCGCCGTGGCCCAGAACGGCTTCGGCACAGCTGATCCACGGGTTGTTGTGGCAGAAGATACCGGCGTTCTCCTTGTATCCCGGAGGATAGCTGGAAATTTCGCCCAGATTGAGCTGATAACTGGTGTATGCAGGTTGGTGCAGAACCACACCGTACTTGGTATCCAGCCGTTCCTCTACGCTCTTCAATGCCTGCGCGGCCTGACCGGTCTCCTTGCCAATGCCAGCCATGACGCACATGCCCTGCGGCTCAATGAAGATCTGGCCCTCGGTGCACTCCTTGCTGCCAACAGGCTTGCCAAAAGCATCGTAGGCGCGGCGGAACCATGCGCCGTCCCAGCCAGAGGTCAGGGCCGCCTGTTCCACGCCGTCCACGGCCTTGCGGGCCGCAGCGGCTTCATCGGCAAGGTTCAGGTGGTCGCACAGTTCGGCGTACTCGTGGCCGTACTTGACGAACATGCCCGCAATGAACACGCTTTCGGCCACAGGGCCTTCGCTGGGACCGGTGATCTGGAAGCTCTCGCCCGGGTGCTCCGAGAAACAGTTCAGGTTCAGGCAGTCGTTCCAGTCGGCGCGGCCAATGAGCGGCAGGCCGTGGGGGCCAAGGTGGGTGACGGTAAAGTTGAAGCTGCGGCGCAGATGCTCCATCAGGCTCTGTGCCTTGCTGGCATCGTTATCAAAGGGCACCTGCTCGTTCAGAATAGACCAGTCGCCGGTCTCGCGCAGATAGGCGGCAGTGCCGGCAATGAGCCACAACGGGTCATCGTTGAAGCCGGTGCCGATATCGCGGTTGCCTTTCTTGGTCAGGGGCTGGTACTGGTGGTAGGCGCTGCCATCCTCAAACTGGGTGGCGGCGATATCCAGAATGCGCTCCCGTGCGCGGGACGGAATGATGTGTACAAAGCCCAGCAGATCCTGACAGCTGTCGCGGAAGCCCATGCCGCGGCCGGTCCCGCTTTCAAAGTAGCTGGCCGAGCGGCTCATATTGAAGGTGACCATACACTGATACTGGTGCCAGATGTTTACCATACGGTCCAGCTTTTCTTCGCCGGATTCCAGATGGTAGGTGGAGAGCAGAGCTTCCCAGTGGTCGGCCAGCGCCTTGCGGGCCGCGTCCACCTGTGCATCGGTGGCATAGCGTGCGATCATGGCATGGGCACGCTCCTTGTTGATGACACCGGGAGCCGTGAACTTTTCTTCCTGTGGGTTCTCGATGTAGCCCAGACCGAAGAGGATCTTCTTTTCCTCACCCGGTGCAAGGGTGACATGGATGTGCAGCGCGCCCACCGGTGCCCAGCCGTGGGCAATGCTGCCGGAGCAGTGCCCGGCGCGGACGGCCTGCGGGTCTGCAGGGCCGCCATACACACCGCAGAAGGCATCGCGGGTGGTATCAAAGCTGGTAACGGGCGTATTGCTCCAGAATACCGCATAGTGATTGCGGCGCTCACGGTATTCCGTCTTATGGTAGATGATGGCCGGCTCCACCTCCACCTCGCCGGTGGAGAAGTTGCGCTGGAAGTTGGAGCTGTCGTCAATGGCATCCCACAGGCAGAACTCCACATAGCTGAACACATCCAGCTCTTTTACGGCACCCGTTTTATTTTTCAAAGTCAGGCGGTCCAGCTCACAGGCATCGCCGGTGGGCACGAACAGCTCCTGCGCAGCGGAAACACCGTTCTTCTCACCCTCCAGAATAGTATAGCCCAGACCGTGGCGGCAGGCGTAGCTGTCCAGCTCTGTCTTGGTGGGCTGCCAGCCGGGGTTCCAGACGGTATCGCCATCCTTGATGTAAATGTGGTGGCCGTCCATATCCAGCGGGGAGCTGTTATAGCGGTAGCGGGTCAGGCGGCGCATCCGCGCATCGCGGTAAAAGCTGTAGCCGCCCGCCGTATTTGAGACAAGACTGAAGAAATCCTCGCTGCCAAGGTAGTTGATCCAGGGCAGAGGCGTGCGCGGGGTGGTGATGACATATTCTTTGCGTGCGTCATCAAAATGACCGAATTTCATAAATGCTTCCTCCTTATCAGCTGCCGGTAGCCCCGGCGGCATCGCTTTTGCGAAAACGATTAAGGCAGACGATCAAAGCATTCTCTTTGCTTCTAGCATAGCCCAAGCAGGCCAAAAAAGCAAGAGGATTTTCTAAAAAATTTCTGAAAGTATCTTTCATAAATACGCATGTTTCCATGATTTTCAGAAAATTCATTTCAAGCACGCTTTTGGTGCTTCCTGTAAGCGAAAACGCTGAAACACAACTTATAGGTAATATTATATACGGCGAAAATCGTAACGAAACCGCAACGAAAATCTTTTGATTTTAACCGAAATGTAACGAAATCCATCCAAGATGCACAATTCCGGTTCTCCAGAAACGAACAAAACGCCAAAATTGAGCCAAAAGCAATGAAAGTTATTCTTTTGAGCTTGATTTTTCGTACAAAATACGCTATTATGAAATTGCGAAAACGATTAAGGACTTGATGGAGAACATCCCCCGTAAAACGTTCTTCGGAAGGAGGCAAACGAGCGATGCCGTCCCTGAAAGATCTGGCAAAGGAATGCGGCGTATCGGTGGCAACGGTCAGCAAGGCGCTGAACGACCAGCCGGATATCTCGCCTGCCACACGAGAACGAGTACGGGCCGCAGCGCACCGTATGGGCTACATGCCAAACGCCGCCGCCCGTTCCTTGAAAACAAACCGTACTTACAATCTGGGCGTTCTGTTCGTAGATGAACGGCAGAGCGGCCTGACCCACGAATACTTTTCCGCCGTGCTGGACAGCTTCAAGGTGGAAGCCGAGAAACACGGCTACGACATCACCTTTATCAACCACAATATCAGCGGCAAGAGCATGAGCTACCTTGAGCACTGCCGCTACCGCAATGTGGACGGTGTGGTGATCGCCTGCGTGAACTTCTACGAGCCACAGGTGGTGGAGCTGGTGAACAGCGAGGTGCCGGTGGTCACGATCGATCATGTGTTCAATAACCGCATGGCGATTCTCTCGGATAACGTTTCCGGCCTGAAGGCACTGGTGCGGCAGGCATGGGCCTGCGGCCACCGCCGCATCGCCTTTATCCACGGCGAAAAGACCGCTGTTACCGAGAACCGTGTTGCAGGTTTCTATCAGGCCTGCGAAGAGCTGGGCCTGAAGATCCCGGAAGCTTATGTGCGGGAGGGTATCTACCATGATGCCGACCGCTGTGCCGCCGAGACCAAAGCGCTGCTGGAGCTTCCGCAGCCGCCCACCTGCATCATCTTCCCGGACGATTTCTCCGCGCTGGGCGGCTACAACGCCATCAGCGAAAAGGGGCTTTCGATTCCGGAGGATGTTTCGGTGATGGGCTACGACGGCATCTACCTCTCGCGGGTGGTCAAGCCTCAGCTGGTGACTTACCAGCAGAACACCGCCGCACTGGGCCGCACGGCTGCCGACAAGCTCATTGAGCTGATCGAGCATCCAAGAGTGACCCTGCCCGAACAGATCCGCGTTTCCGGCAAATTGCTGGACGGCGGGTCGGTCAGCATTCTTTAATATGTCTCCAAAGGCTCTTGCTACAGAACCTTTTTTGAAGAAAACTTTTGCTAATAATGGAAAACCATGAAGGAGGTTTACCCTTATGAAAAAGATCTCTCGTCGTAATTTCCTGCTCGCTTCCGGTGTCGTGACCATTGGTGCAGCTCTGGCTGCCTGTGGTGGTTCTTCTTCCACCAGCACCGCCTCTTCTGCAGCTCCCGCATCCAGCGCAGCTGCTTCCGAAGCTCCCGCAGCAGGCGGCAAGGTGCTGAACATCTGGTGCTGGAATGATGAGTTCCAGAGCCGCTTCAACGACTACTATCCGGAAGTTTCCGAGATCGCAGCCGACAAGTCCACCACCACCCTGAAGGATGGCACCGTTGTGAAGTGGACCATCAATGCCAACGAGAACAACAACTATCAGAACAAGCTGGACGAAGCCCTGCTGAGCCAGGACAGCGCTGCTGATGATGACAAGATCGACATCTTCCTGATCGAGGCTGACTATGCTCTGAAGTATGTGGATTCCGATTATGTTCTGGATGTCAAGGCAGACATCGGCCTGACCGACGACGATCTGGCTGGCCAGTACCAGTACACCAAGGACATCGTTACTGTGGACGGCAGCCAGCGCGGCACCACTTGGCAGGCAACTCCCGGTCTGTTTGCATACCGCCGCAGCATTGCCAAGGATGTTCTGGGCACCGATGATCCCGCCGAAGTGCAGACCTACCTGTCCGACTGGGATAAGTTCAATGATGTAGCTGCACAGGCAGCCGCCAAGGGCTACAAGATGCTGTCCGGCTTTGATGATGCATACCGCACCTTCTCCAACAACGTGGCAGCTCCGTGGGTCACCGGCACTACCGTTACCGTTGATGAGAACATTATGAAGTGGGTCGATCAGACCAAGGAGTACACCGATAAGGGCTATAACAACAAGTCCAGCCTGTGGGACAGCCAGTGGGCAGCCGATCAGGGTCCCACCGGTAAGGTGTTCGGCTTCTTCTACTCCACCTGGGGCATCAACTTCACTCTGCTGGGCAACTCGCTGGAGACTCCTGTCGCTGAGGGCGGCAAGGAAGAAGTTGGCAACGGTATCTACGGCGATTACGCTGTGTGCGAAGGCCCTCAGCCCTATTACTGGGGCGGCACCTGGATCTGCGGCGCAGCCGGCAGCGACAACATCGAAACCATTAAGGATGTTATGCAGAAGCTGACCTGCGATGAGGCCATCATGAAGCAGATCACCATGGATACGCAGGACTACACCAACAACGAGAAGGCTATGAACGAGATTGCAAACAGCGATTACAGCTCCGCGTTCCTGGGCGGCCAGAACCACATCGCTCTGTTTGCAGAGGCTGCAACCAAGATCGATATGTCCAACGCTGGTCCGTATGATCAGGGCCTGAACGAGAGCTTCCAGACCGCATTCAAGGATTACTTTACCGGAAACGTGGACGAAGATACCGCAAAGGCAAACTTCGAGACCGCTATCAAGGAGAAGTATCCTGAGCTGACCGACGTGGTGTGGCCCGCATAATAGCAGCCGACCCTAAAACGGAAAAGTGAATACGCAGGGGCGGGCCGGACGCTGTTCCCGCCCGCCCCTGTTCTTTCCGCAAATTTATCAGGAGGCGATCCTTATGGGAGAAAAGAAAAAGAAAGGGTCGATCAGCTACGCGAAATGGGGCTACATCTTCATTGCGCCGTTCTTCATCATCTTCGCGGTATTCCAGCTGATCCCTCTGGCATCTACCATTTACTACAGCTTTTTTGAATATTACCGCAGCGGCCTGAAGGTCATTGGCCCGAACTTTGTGGGCCTGAAAAACTACATTACCCTGTTCGCAACCGATCTGCCCAAATACTTTGGCAACACGCTGATCCTGTGGATCATCGGCTTTATCCCGCAGATCGCCATTTCCCTGTTGCTGGCAGCATGGTTCACCGACCTGCGCCTGAAGCTGAAGGGCCAGACCTTCTTCAAAACGGTCATCTACATGCCCAACCTGATCATGGCCTCCGCCTTTGCAATGCTGTTCTTCGCGCTGTTCTCGGACAACGGCCCGGTGAACGCCGTGCTGCAGAGCATGGGCTGGATCGATGCACCCATCAGCTTTTTGAACACCGTGTGGGGCAACCGCGGGCTGATCGGCCTGATGAACTTCCTGATGTGGTTCGGCAACACCACCATCATGCTGATGGCCGCCATCATGGGCGTGGACCCCACCCTGTATGAGGCCGCTGAGCTGGATGGCTGCACCCCGAACCAGATGTTCTGGAAGATCACCATCCCGCTCATCCGCCCCATCCTCGTTTACGTCATGATCACCTCGATGATCGGCGGCTTGCAGATGTTCGATGTGCCGCAGATCCTGACCAACGGCAAGGGCGGCCCGGACCGCACCTCCACCACCATGATCATGTACCTGAACAACCACCTGTTCAGCAAGAACTACGGCATGGCCGGTGCTGTATCCGTGGTGCTGTTCCTCGTGTGCGCAGTGCTGTGCGTTGTGGTCTACTTCTCCCTTACCAAGGAGGATGACGGCCTGACCCGCGCCCAGCGCAAAGAACTGAACGCCGCCAAAAAGGCAGCAAAAGGAGGGAAATGATTATGGCACACACTCCTAGAAATCAATCGGAAAAAGCAACACTGGCTGCACGCCGCGCATGGTGTTATCTGGTGCTGGTGCTCATCAGCTTTTTGTGCCTGTTCTTCTTCTATGTGCTGGTGATCAACTCCACCCGCACCCACTTCGAGATCCAGAAAGGCTTCTCGCTGCTGCCGGGCAAATCGCTCATCACCAACTTCCAAAACGTGCTGGCCGATGCCAACATTCCTGTCGTCTCCGGCATCCGCAACAGCCTGATCGTCTCCGCCTGCTCGGCGGCGCTCAGCGTGTACTTCTCGGCCCTGACGGCCTACGGCATCTACGCCTATAACTTCAAATTCAAAAAGGCCGCGTTCGCCATTATCCTGCTGATTATGACCATGCCCACGCAGGTGTCCGCTCTGGGCTTTTTGCAGCTCATCACCAAGATGGGCCTGAAGAACAGCTTTATCCCGCTGATCCTGCCCAGCATTGCAGCGCCCACCGTGTTCTTCTTCATGAAGCAGTATCTGGACGCTTCCCTTCCCATGGAGATCGTAGAGGCTGCCCGCATCGACGGTGCAGGCGAGTTCTACACCTTCAACAAGATCGTGCTGCCCATTATGAAGCCCGCTCTGGCAGTGCAGGCCATTTTCTCCTTCGTGGCCAGCTGGAACAACTACTTCATTCCCGCTCTGGTGCTGGACAGCGCCGACAAAAAGACCCTGCCCATCCTGATTGCACAGCTGCGCAGTGCAGACTTCCTCAAGTTTGATATGGGCAAGGTTTACATGATGGTGGCTATCGCCATTCTGCCCGTCATCATCGTGTACCTGCTGCTTTCCAAGTTCATCGTCCGCGGTGTTGCTTTGGGCGGCGTGAAAGGCTGACGGCATTTTGCCGCAAACAACAAAAGGGTCCCGGAGAAAATTCCGGGACCCTTTTGCTGTGTTTAGGATATAAGGAATTTTTGGAAGAGATCAGGAGAAAAAACAAGGCATACACATTCTGTCGGAGGTTTTAAGGGGATAAGATTTACTCGCCGCGGACGGCTGCGAAACCTGCTTCCAGATCAGCAATGATATCGTCGATGTGCTCAGTGCCGATGGACAGGCGGATGGTGTTCTGATAGATCTGCTGCTCGGCCAGCTCTTCGTCGTTCAGCTGGCTGTGGGTGGTGGAAGCCGGGTGGATGACCAGACTCTTCACATCAGCAACGTTTGCCAGCAGAGAGAAGACCTTCAGGTTATCGATAAACTTGAATGCCTCTTTACGGCCGCCCTTGATGTTGAAGGTGAAGATGGATGCACCGCCGTTGGGGAAGTACTTCTCGTACAGGGCGTGATCCGGGTGATCCGGCAGGGAGGGGTGGTTGACCTTCTCCACCTGCGGGTGGTTTGCCAGAAACTCGACCACCTTCTTGGTGTTCTCCACATGGCGCTCGATGCGCAGGCTCAGGGTCTCGGTGCCCTGCAGCAGCAGGAAGGCGTTGAACGGCGAAATGGTGGCACCGGTATCACGCAGCAGGATCGCACGGATGTAGGTGACAAAAGCTGCGGGGCCTGCTGCATCGGCAAAGGAAACGCCGTGGTAGCTAGGGTTGGGGTCAGCAATATTGCCGAACTTGCCGCTTGCCTTCCAGTCAAACTTGCCGCTGTCCACGATGATGCCGCCCAGCGTGGTGCCGTGGCCGCCGATGAACTTGGTGGCGGAATGGACGACGATATCTGCGCCGTGCTCAATGGGACGGATCAGGTACGGGGTGCCGAAGGTGTTATCGATGACCAGTGGCAGGCCGTGCTTGTGCGCGATGGCTGCAATGGCATCGATATCGGGGATATCGCTGTTGGGGTTGCCCAGAGTTTCCAGATAGACGGCCTTGGTGTTGGGCTGGATGGCATTCTCCACCTCAGCCAGATCGTGTGCATTGACAAAGGTAGTGGTGACACCGAACTGGGTCAGGGTGTGCTCCAGCAGGTTGTAGCTGCCGCCGTAGATGGTCTTCTGAGCCACGATGTGATCACCGGCCTGTGCCAGTGCTTCGATGGTGTAGGTGATGGCAGCAGCACCGGAAGCGGTAGCCAGAGCAGCCACGCCGCCTTCCAGAGCAGCGATGCGCTTCTCGAACACGTCCTGCGTAGAGTTGGTCAGACGGCCGTAGATGTTGCCTGCGTCTGCCAGGCCGAAGCGGTCTGCTGCGTGCTGGCTGTTGCGGAACACATAGGAAGTGGTCTGGTAGATAGGCACTGCACGGGAATCGGTTGCGGGATCGGCCTGCTCCTGGCCAACGTGAAGCTGCAGGGTCTCAAATTTATAGTCAGACATAGTATTTTACCTCTCCTATTTGTACTTTTAGTATAATTTTATGATACAAAAAATCCCGATGCGTGATACAAAAGCGCACCGGGCAAACACAATTCAAAGCTATTCTGTCAACGTCACATTCGGGTACACATTCGTGCACAGCAAGAGGGCATCGTACAGTTCGCAGCCAGATGTTCTGCCCGGTCACCGTACATTCGCCCATAGCGGAAGTTTGCGTGCAGCAGGTCGTTCCAAATCAGCTTCATATCCGTGCCCTCCTTTCCGAAATAATTCTTTCCCACTCATCTACAAACCGGAGCCTCTATCTGCTCTGTGCCGGGAAGCAAAACCGTCGTTTTCTTTTTCCCACTAGGTTTGTGGATTTATTGTTTGCATTATATCCCCTCTTACCCAGTTTGTCAATGGGTTAATTCCAGTTTTTTTCAAATTGAGTTTTCTGCACGATGCGCAGCCCGCATTTGCAGCATCCCGTTGTGCAGTTCCAACAGGAGTAATACTTCTGCTTCTTCGGAAATTTTTATTTTTCCATTGATAAAACCTTAAAATTTTATTGTTATACTAAAGCTGTTCCTTGCAAACGCCCTGCAAATCGTTTATTATGATAGCGTTTTTTTTTATCATCAAAGGAGTTTTTCGATGCTGCATCGTTTCTTTCATTTTTTAAAGCAGAGCCTGCTCGTTGTTCTTTGCATCCTGCTGCTTGGCGGGCTGCTGGCAGGCGGCTGGTTCTTTTATCAGGGCAGACAGCTGTACCGCAGTGCCGCCAGCAGTTACCCAGTGGCTTCCATGTACGACGCCATCTGTGCCCGCGGGAGCTATACTTCCTACGATGCGCTGCCGCAGATCTATATTAACGCAGTCATCTGCACCGAGGACGAGCATTTTATGACCCACAAGGGTATCGACCCGGGGGCCATTGCCCGCGCCCTGCTGGCCGACCTGCGCACCCACTCGCTGGCCGAGGGTGGCAGCACCCTGACCCAGCAGCTTGCCAAGAACGAGCTGTTCACGCAGGACAAGCATCTGGCCCGCAAGGCTGCCGAGATGCTTGCTGCTTTTGATATTGAAAAGACCTACTCCAAGCAGCAGATCTTTGAGATGTACGCCAACACCATCTATTTTGGCAGCGGGTATTATGGCATTGCAGAAGCTGCCGAGGGCTACTTTGGCAAGGAACCGGCCCAGCTGACCGATGTCGAAGCGACCTATCTGGCGGGTATGCCCAACGCGCCTTCCACCTACGCCAGCAGCCCGGAGCTTGCCTTCAAGCGGATGCAGGTGGTGCTCAAGCGGATGGTCAAGTGCCGCGTGCTCACCCAGCAGCAGGCCGATGCCATTGCCGCAGATGCTGAAAACTTAACGGTTTAAACAAGACACCGCGCCCTGTCTGCTGCGGATCAGACAAGGCGCGGTGTTTTGTTTTGCGGTATTTGGTTTGGTAAAGGAGGAATCATGTTACCCGTTCAGGCGGTTGCGGCCCCGCCTGTCGGTAGCATTATCATACCAGAGAATTTCTGCGAAAGCATGTTATTTATATGAAGCTTTTATGAATTTACCGGTTCTTTGCCGCTGTCATGCTGTCACTCCGGCGCTTTCATGCTTTCCACCATGCTGATATGCCGCACATGCCGCCGCATGGCAAAGCACACCACAAAGGTGAACAGCATCGTCAATGCCACTGCCAGCAGATAGCTGCGGGGTGCAATGGTGCGGATGAACATGAGCTGATCCATTTCCACGGTCAGGATAATGAACCGGTGCAGCGGCACGCCCAGCAACAGGCCCACGCCGGAGCCGATGAGGGACAAAAGCTCGATCTCGCGGAAGATGTAGCGGTACACTTCTTTGTCATAGAAGCCCAGCACCTTGATAGTGGCAAGCTCCTTTTTGCGCTCGGCAAGGTTGACGTTGATCAGGTTGTACAGCACCACCGCCGCCAGCGCCGCCGCGCACACGATGATCAGCACCACCACGTAGTTCAGGCTGCCGATCAGGCTGCCGAACATGGAGGTGGTGTCCTCGGTGAAGCTGACGCTGCTCACATAGTTGCAGCCCAGCAGCTTTGTGCGCAGGGTGTTGTACTCCGCCTCGGTGGTACAGCCGGTCAGGCCGTAGACGGTGTTCCACTCCGGCGTGCTGCCCAGCAGGGCCTGCAGCTGCGCATTGGAGAGATACAGCCGGGTGAACATGTAGTTCTCAGTAATGCCGGTCAGCACCAGCGGCACGCGGCTCCCGTCTGCTGCCTCCACATAGAACGTATCGCCCACGCTCAGCCCCAGATTCAGGGCCGTTTTTTCGGTCAGGATCACGCTGTCCTCTTCAAAGGGAATGGGGTCGTGGCCCACCCGGGTGCGGAAGGTGAAGTATTCGGTCATCCGGGCATCGTCCTCCGCGCCTACGATGCTGACATCGGCGCTCCCGCCCTCTTCATTATAAAGGGTGGTGGACTTTGTGTAGAACGCGCCCCAGCTGTGGACCGCACTGCTGCTGTCCAGCGTGTCGGCAAGGCCCTGCTCCATGGTCAGCGCCTTTTCATCGCTGAGCGAGATGGTGAGATCGTTGTGGGTCAGCTGCCCGGACTGCTTGTCCACGATGGGCAGGATGGAATCCTGAATGCCAAAACCGATCAGCAGCAGCGCCGTGCAGCCTGCCACGCCCAGCACTGTCATGAAGAAGCGCTTTTTGTAGCGGAACAGGTTGCGGGCTGTGGTCTTTTGGGAGAAGCTCATGTGCTGCCACAGCGGGGTGATGTACTCCAAAAAGATGCGCTTGCCTGCCACCGGGGCCCGGGGCAGCAGCAAAGCTGCAGTCTTTTCCTTCAGGCTGGCACGGCAGGCGTTCCATGTAGCAAAACCGATGACGGCCGCGCTGATGGCCACACTGGCTGCCGCCATGCCGGGGTAAAAGTGCAGCGTAAAGGTGGACATGCTGAAGATCATCTGGTAGGCATACCAGATGATGAGCGGGAACACCACAAAACCGATGACCATGCCCACGATGCTGCCCAGCACGCTGGCGCTGAGGGCATAGAACAGATACTTGCCTGCGATCTTTGCGTTGGAGTAACCCAGAGCTTTCAGGGTACCCAGCTGCAGGCGGTTCTCGTCCACCATGCGGGTCATGGTGGTGGTGGCCACCAGCGCCGCCACCAGGAAGAAGAACACCGGGAACACCCGTGCAATGGCATCCATGCGGTCGGCATACTGCTCAAAGGTGACAAAGCTCATGGTGGAGCCGCGGTCCAGCACATACCACTCACCGCTCTTGATCTGGCTCACCTGCTCCTCGGCATCGTTCAGCTGGGCAAGGCCATCGGCCAACTGCTGTTCGGCATCGGCCTTCCGGCTCTCGTACTCCGCGCGGGAATCGGCCAGCTGCTGCACGCCGTCCCTGTATTCCTGCCAGCCCTCGTCCAGCCGGGTGCGAGCCGCATCGAACTGGGTGTAGGCTGTGGCCGTGCCAGTGGTCAGCTGCAGCTGCCCCTGCAGAAGCTTTACCTTCATCTGGCGCAATGCGGCTTTGGCTTCGGTCACCAGCTGCTCGTTGGAAAGGCTGGGCGAAGAGATCAGCCCCTGTGCATACATCTGGCGCTTGCCCTCGTCCAGCTGGGCCTGATAGCCGTTCAGCTGGCCGCTGATGTTGTCGTAAGCATCCTGCGCCTTCTGCAGGGCATCCCGCAGGTCGGTGTATTCCTCATCGGCGGGCTCGGCCTCGTCCAGCGCCTTCTGCGCGTTGTGCAGAGCCGTTTCCGCATAGCCCAGCAGCGGGTCGGCCACCTTTTTCAGGTTCACCAGCATCTCGATCTGCTGCAGCTGATCCTCAAATTCCAGCAGTTGTTCCTCGCCGCTCACCAGCTCGTCCGCACCGCCCTGCATGGTATCCGGCAGAGCCTTTTTGTTGGCGGCAAGCTCCGCTTCGCCCGTGTCCAGCTGGGCTTTGGCGCTGTCCAGCTGTGCCTGTGCATCGGCCAGCTGCTGTTCTGCCTCCGCAAACTGACGGTCTGCTTCGGCTTTTTTGTCGTTGTACTCGGCCCGGGCATCGGCCAGCTCTGCACTGGCATCCTCGATCAGCTCCGCCCGCCGGGCTGTGCACTGTGCCCCGCTGATGGCCTTTACCCTTGCGGCTGTGTCATCCACTGCTGCCTGATACGCGTCCGAGTAATTATCATACAGGCCGGCATTTTTTACTTTGAGATAGCACGCCGTATAATAATCCGTGGTCAGGCTGCCCTCCGGCAGGAACACAATATCATCCAGCTGGCCGTCACCGGCGGTGCTGCTCTCCTTGTCCGTGGAAAAATGCTGCGGGTCCTGCACGGTGCCCACTACCGTGAACTGCTTCCGGCTCACATGTTCGGTGTCCTCCGGCAGGGTGAGCACCGTGCCCGGTTCCACCGGGTCGCCGTAGCCCATCACATGCACCACGCACTCATCCGGAGCCTCAGGCATCCGGCCCGAGAGCAGCACCAGACGGTTCATATTTTCTGCCGTGTCGGCCCCGGGGTCGGCGGGCAGCTGCTGCAGGCGCACCACCGCCGTCTCGCTCTGGCCCTGCCACTGGGCCTCCACGTCCTGATATTTTACCGGCTGCACAGCCTCCACGCCGTCCACGGCGGCAAGGACGGCAATGTCCTCCTTTGAAAGGCCCAGTGTGGACAGCACCCGCAGGTCGAACACGTTCTGCTGCACGTAGTATTTCTGCCCGGCGATGCGCATGCTGGGCGCAAAACTCATCAGGCCGGTCAGCATCATCACGCCCAGCGCTACGATACCGAACAGCGAGACCATGCGGCTCAGGTTGTCCTTCATTTCCCGCAGGATGTTTTTACGATAACTTTTCAGCACAGCTCTCACCACTCAATCTCCTGCACCGGCACAGGGTGCTCGTTGACCTGATTGGAGACGATCTTACCGCTGCGCACCTGAATGATGCGGTCTGCCATCGCTGTCAGGGCGGTGTTGTGGGTAATAACGATCACCGTGCGGCCGGTGCGGCGGCAGGTATCCTGCAAAAGGGCCAGCACCTGCTTGCCGGTCTTGTAATCCAGTGCACCGGTGGGCTCGTCGCAGAGCAGCAGCTTGGGGTTTTTGGCCAGTGCGCGGGCAATGGACACCCGCTGCTGCTCGCCGCCGGAAAGCTGGGCCGGGAAGTTGTTCAGCCGCTCTCCCAGACCCACGCTGCGCAGGGTCTCTTTGGGGTCCAGCGGGTCGCGGCAGATCTCGCTGGCCAGCTCCACGTTCTCCAGTGCGGTCAGGTTCTGCACAAGGTTGTAGAACTGGAACACAAAGCCCACATCGTACCGGCGGTAGGTGGTCAGCTCTCTGGCGGTAAAGTGGCTCACGTTCTGGCCGTCCAGCCAGACGTTGCCCTCGTCGCAGCTGTCCATGCCGCCGAGGATGTTCAGCAGGGTGGTCTTACCTGCGCCGGAAGGCCCCACGATGATGCAGAACTCGCCTTTGTCCACATAAAAATTCAGGTGGTCTGCGGCGGCGATCTTCACACTGCCGGTCTGATAATATTTGCAAACGTCCTCAAACTCCACAAAATGCTCCATGGCGTTTTTTCCTTTCTATCGGGAATACATACTGTTTCAATTTAACTATAACATCTCCCGGCAGACTTTGCAAAGACATCTGCGCAAATTTTCAAAAACTTAACAACCGTATGCAGCCTTGCGCTCTCAGGCGTAGAAACCCTCTCAGTCATCGCTGTGCGATGCCAGCTCTCCCGAAGGGCGAGCTTTCGCATCTGACGGAAGGCGCAAAAAAGCTCCCCCTTTCGGGGGAGCTGTCGAGCGTATGCGAGACTGAGAGGGTTCATCTGTCAAGCGGTCAGCGCCCCACGATCAAATCGCGGCGGCAGCGCAGGCCCACGGTGAGGAAGTTGTTTTCGCCCAGTCGGCGCAGCACCACGCGGTCGGTGCCCTTCTGGCCCTCCACCAACAGGGACAGGTTCAGGGTGGTGGAGCCCTTCTCAGTCTGGATCACCAGCGTGCTCACACCCTCGTTCAGCAAGGTCTGCATGTCCTGCACGGTGGTGCGGAAGGTAGCAGAACCGGCGGGCACATCCAGCGTCAGCACGCTGTCCTTCTGGCGGGCAGTGTACAGCACTTCTCTGCCGAACAGGCCCTTGACGGTGTAACGGGCCTCGCTCTTTTTCGCCGCTGCATCTGCGGACGGGGCGGCCAGCTCATCGCCGGAGATCAGCATGATGTTGCCCTGAATGGGGTTTCCCTCCGGTGCGCCGTAGCCGCCGTAGGTGGGGTCCTTTTCGCCGATCGCCACATCGGCGCTGTGCAGGGCGATATCTCCCTGCACCATCTGCTCCTGCGGGGGCAGATAGCCTGCGGCAGCAGGGTCGTTGATGTCTGCTTCTGCGGCAAATGCGCCCACGCTCAGCATGGCGGCAGCACCCAGCACTGCAGCGGTGGTGGTGACGGTACGGACAAATTTATGGTTCAGTTTCATTTGGAATACCTCCGTTGACGGCGGTTTTGCACCGCACATTTTTGTTTTGTGGAAAACCATGGTCTGCCATGCGGTGTAATACAAAACCGCCGCATCTGTCTTATAAACGGATGCGGCGGCGGGATTATTGCAGCAGGCTATAAAATTTTTTTGGAAGCTCTGCCGCCGGGGTCACTGGGCCTGTGCCGGTTCCCGGTTCAGGATCTCCATGAATTCCTCGCCGGTGATGGTCTCCTTCTGGTACAGATACTGTGCCAGCTCGTCCAGCTTGGCGCGGTTGTCGGTCAAAATCTGGACAGCCTTTTCGTGCTGGGCCTTGACCAGCCCCACCACCTTCTGGTCGATCTCGCGCTGGGTCTGGGCCGAGCAGGCCAGCGAGGTGTCGCCGCCCAGATACTGGTTGTTCACGGTCTCCAACGCCACCATGTCAAAGTCCTTGCTCATGCCGTAGCGGGTGAGCATGGCGCGGGCAAGCTTGGTGGCCTGCTCGATATCGTTGGAGGCACCGGTGGTGATGGATCGGAACACCACTTCCTCGGCGGCGCGTCCGCCGGTGAGGGTGGCGATCTTGTTTTCCAGCTCTTCCTTGTTCATCAGGTAGTGGTTGCCCTCGTCCACCTGCATGGTGTAGCCCAGTGCGCCGGAGGTGCGGGGGATAATGGTGATCTTCTGCACAGGGGCGGAGTTGGATTGCTTGGCCGCCACCAGTGCATGGCCGATCTCGTGGTAGGCCACGATGCACTTTTCCTTGTCGGTGAGGATAGAATTCTTCTTCTGGTAGCCTGCAATGACCACCTCGATGCTCTCCTCCAGATCGGCCTGCGTCACGCTCTTGCGGCCTGCACGCACAGCGCGCAGAGCTGCTTCGTTGACGATGTTGGCAAGTTCCGCACCGGAGGCACCGGAGGCCATGCGGGCCACGGTGTTGAAGTCGATGCCCGGGGCCAGCGCCACCTTTTTGGCGTGCACTTTCAAAATCTCTTCGCGGCCCTTGAGGTCGGGCAGCTCCACCGGAACACGGCGGTCAAAACGTCCGGGACGTGTCAGGGCCGGGTCCAGAGAATCCGGGCGGTTGGTGGCCGCCAGAATGATAACACCGGTGTTGCCCTCAAAGCCGTCCATCTCGGTGAGCAGCTGGTTCAAAGTCTGCTCACGCTCGTCGTTTCCGCCGAGATTGCCGCTGTTGCGCTTCTGACCGATGGCATCGATCTCATCGATGAACACGATGCAGGGGGCCTTTTCCTTTGCCTGCCGGAACAGGTCGCGCACCTTGGATGCGCCCATGCCCACGAACATCTCCACGAACTCCGAGCCGGAAATGGAGAAGAAGGGCACATTGGATTCGCCTGCCACGGCCTTGGCCAGCATGGTCTTGCCGGTGCCCGGAGGGCCCACCAGCAGGATGCCCTTGGGCATGGATGCGCCAATGCTCTCGTACTTGCCGGGGTCGTGCAGGTAATCCACGATCTCCTGCAGGTTTTCCTTTGCTTCATCCTCACCGGCCACATCCGCAAAGCGGATGCCGTGGGTGGACTGCACATAGACCTTGGCGTTGGACTTGCCCACGCCGCTGAACATCATGGACCCCGGGCCGCCGCCGGCCTTTTCCATCAGCTTTTTGTTCATCTGGTTGCCGATGAAGCTGAACAACAGGATGGGCAGCAGGAACCAGATCAGGAAATTGAGCATCGGCGACCCCTGCTCCACGATCTCGCTGGAAAACTGTGCTCCGGCATCATACAGGCGCTGGGTAAGCTCCGGGTCGTTCATCAGGCCGGTCTTGTAGACCTGCTTTTCCTCTTTATCGGTAAAAATGATCTGATTGGATTCGATATCCACACGGCCGATGTTCTTTTCCTCGGTCATGGTCATAAAGGTACCGTAGTCCACTTCCTCCACCTGACGCTCGCTCATCCACGGCAGCAGCACAAGGTTGAGCAGCAGCAGGACCGCCAGCACGATGGCGTAGTAGATCGCCAGCGGCTTTTTGGAAGGTTTGACTTCTTTCATGTGGCAATTCCTCCTTTGGTTCCGGATGCAAGTAGTATAGCACAGGAAAACCGGGCGCAACAGCAATTCGAGCAGAACTTTCCAAAAACTTAGCAGTTTGTTAACAAAGGTCCCCTCTGCATACAAAAAGAGAGCAGCCGAAGCTGCTCTCTTTGGTTCAGCATGGGTTTACTGTTTGGGGAATGCCTTTTCCCACACTTCAATGGTCTTGAACTTGGGCATCCAGCCTTCCGGCTTGAAGCTGCTCTCGCTCTTGGCATCCAGCAGGCCCTGCTCCACACACCACTGGGCTGCCTTGGCGGTGTCGGCATCTGCCACATCCGCAAAGGCCGGGGTGTTCACAGGTTCAGGTCTGCCTGCGGTGTTCCACACCAGCAGTGCCAGCTGGCCGCGGTTTGCGGGGATCTCTGCGCCCTCGGGCAGGATGTTGTGCAGGATCACCCGGGTAGTGATCTCGTAGCCGCCCCAGACTGCTGCACCGCCCACCAGAACGGCTGCAACAGCGCCGCCTGCGCCGGAATCGCCGCCGGTAAAGTCGTCATCGCCGGGCACGACAGGAGGAGTGCCCACAGCGGTAATGGAGATGTACGAAGGTACAGGATTCGTCTCAGGATTCGTCTCAGTGTTCGGCACAGTGTAAGAAGTTGTGCCTTCTTCGTCCGTATAAGCAACCGTTGCACTTTCAGCATTCTTGCCGGTCTTCACCTCATAACCCTTGGCAGGATTCTGTTTGTAGACCAGTTTGCTCTCCACTACAGCGCCAGTGCCCTTGTTTTCCAGCACCACATCACCAGAGCAGGTGATTTCAGCATCACCGCCAATGGTTGCTCCTTCGTCTCGCTTACCAGAAATGGTCACGTCTGTTGCGCCAGTGATCGTCAGCTTGCCATCATGGAGTGCCGCAGCATTCTTACTTGTGATCTTCACTTCACCACTGCAATTGATGGACGAATCGAGGTAACTGCGCGAATCCCAGACAGCGCGCTGGGCTGCAGTGATCGTCACATTATCCGCCTTAGTGATCACGACCGGATCCCAAACTGCACCGCCATTCTGGCTGGTGATCTCCACATTACCGCTGCACTCAATCTCGGCTCTGCCATAGATGGTATAGTTGTTTCCATCTTCATCGGTGCCTGTACGGCCCTCACCATGGATGGTCACATTCTGTGCGCTCTGAACATCGAGATTGCCGTGGTCACCATAACCCAGCACATTGCCAGAACCGGTATTATCCATCAGGATGTCACCGGCGCAGGTAATAGTAGCGTCCCCCGTGATAAGGGCGGTGGAGGATACGCCCGTTACCTTCACATCCTGTGCGCCGGTAACGGTCAGGCTGCCATTTACCACAGCACCGTTCGCATTGCTCAGTACCACATCCACCTTATCCTCGAGATCGTCAGTGATCTCGACCTTCATCTTGCCAAAGCTGCCGGTACCGGTCAAGGTGTGGTTACCCGGGTTATAGGTGAGCTTGTCGTTGTCGACTCCAAGAATGTGCCCGCAGTTTTCGCTGGTCACCTCAATGGGAGGATTATTGCCTATCGTGACCGTGATGCCGTATGGAACTTCTTCACCCTCATCAGGTTCAGGGGTTTCCACGACCCATTTAGCGGTCAGGGCCATGTTTTCGTGCACAGTAACGTTGATTTCTTTGTCGGTCTTGTTGCTGCCAGTCCAGCCCTTAAACATCCACTGTTGGGTCTCGTCCGGTGCAACAGCCTTGATGGTCAGTTCTTTTCCGTTTTCCACCTTATAAGTAGTGGTGCCATCTTCACCAGCAGTGCCCTCCAACTTGGTTTCGCCCTCATAGGCTTCGGCATACTTCAGGGTAAGAGTATGGGTGGTCCGTTCTACCCATCTAGCAGTCAGGGTCATATCTCCGGTCACGGTAACGGTGATTTTTTCGCTGGTTTCTTCACGGTCTATCCAGCCACCAAACTTCCACTGGCCTTCGCCCGGTGCAACAGCCTTGACGTAGACTGTCTTGCCCTCGTCCACATGATAGGTAGAAGTGCCGTTTGCGCTCGTTGCATTGATCAGCTCCGTGGTGTACGCTGCATCCGTGTAAGCCTTGGCATTCGTCAGCGTGAGCGTCTTGTTGCTCGGATTCACATACTCGATTCTGAAATAAGAGTATCTTGCACAATCATTCGGGTCCTGGGTCTCAGTGCTCTCGGCCTCGGAGCTGCCTGCATAATAGCGGGCAACGTAACCAGTCGGCAGATTCCTTACCTCCACCGTGCCTGCTTGAACGGCCTCATAACCACCGTAGGTATTGCAAAGCGTGACCGCACCAGTGCAGTGATCAAGTACCAGCTTGCCTGCTTTACCCCTGTCGCCGATTACGCCATAAATAGCAAAAGCGGTAGCCTGAATTTTTTGCGCATTGTGCACGGTCAGGGTTCCGCTGACGGTCGAGCCGTTTCCGCAATTCAGAGAAAGGGTCTGACAGTTGATATCTGCACCGCCGTTGAGGATGCCGTCAATGCTCACATCCTGTGCGCTGTTCACAGTCAGCTTGCCTTCAACAGCCTGATTTACCAAGCTGATGTTATTATAGTCAAGGTTGCCGCTGATTCTCACATCACCAGCGCTAGTAATCGTTGCATCACCGCGAATCGCAGCATCAGTGCCGGAATCGGATTTTGTAACGGTCAGATCATTGACAGTTGCATTCAGGCTACCATTCACGGCGTAAGATTCACCCTTGATGGTGACGTTTTCTCCACCGTTAAGGGTTACATCGCCATTAAAGCCGCCTTCAAACGCAAAGCCTTTGTCATAAGACACGGTGGGATAACCTAAAGGCCATGTCTCGTCAGAGCTGACAGTTCCACCATTCGCCGTCAGGTTGTAAGTAGTATTGCCCACCGTAACGGTCAGAGTATGCGTCGCCACGGGAGCATCCTCTGCCGCCAGTGCGCTGAGGGGGCTTGCCGCCTGCAGCAGCAGGCCAAGGCTCAGCAGCCCGGCAAGGAATTTACGGGTACGTAGTTTCATGTAGGGTGTACCTCCTCTGTTCTATCTTTGATCCTATCATACACCCGTAGCTCCCCCCCCCGGGCATTCGTTTGACACGAATCGACCGAAAAATGCATCGAATCGACCCGTGCACAATTTAGGAAAATTCTGCCCCTTATTTTGTGAAATTGTTTCATTTTGAGAATGAGCCAGATTGCTTGACACTGCCCGCGAATCATGCTAAACTTAGTCCACTTTGAAAAAAGCACAAATGCGTTGACGGGGAAAAAACGAATTTCTTCTGCGTACAGAGAGCCGCCGGGTGGTGCAAGGCGGGTGCAGAGGGCTTCGGTTACTGGCCCCTGAGCGGCAGGGCTGAACACACAAGTAGGCTCTGACGGATGTCCACCGTTACAAGGACAGCGATTCGCCGCAAAAAGCCGATCGTGCAAAGCGGCTGTGCCCAAAGGCGCAGCAAAGAGAGTGGTACCACGGGTGCCCTGTAGTTTGAACTTTACAGGCTCTCGTCTCTCAAGGTTTTCGCCTTGAAAGACGAGAGCCTTTTCGTATATCTGCCTTTTGGAAGCAGGCTTGCCCTCTCCGTCACGGCTTACGCCGTGCCACCTCTCCCAAAGTGAGAGGCCTTGGCAGTACGGCAAAGTTTTCGGTTTTGCCAAGGGCTCCCCCCTTTGGGGGAGCTGTCGAACGAATGTGAGACTGAGAGGGCGAGGACGCTCACAAAGAGCATGGCGCAAGAAGTGTAAATCGTTTAGGAGGACGCACATTATGATGGACGCAACCAAGTACGCTCCGGGTTACTACCCGGTACCCGCAGGCTATGACAGCTGGGTAAAGAAGGATCACATTGAAAAAGCCCCCGCATGGTGCAGTGTGGACCTACGCGACGGCAATCAGGCCCTGATCGTGCCCATGAGCCTTGAGGAAAAGCTGGAGTTCTTCCAGATGCTGGTCAAGATCGGCTTCAAGGAGATCGAGGTGGGCTTTCCTGCCGCCAGCGACACCGAGTATGAGTTCCTGCGCACCCTGATCGAAAAGAACATGATCCCCGAGGATGTCACCGTGCAGGTGCTGACCCAGTGCCGTGACCACATCATCCGCAAGACCTTTGAGGCCGTCAAGGGCGCACCCCGCGCGGTGATCCACTTCTACAATTCCACCTCTGTGGCCCAGCGCGAGCAGGTGTTCCACAAGAGCAAGGAAGAGATCAAGCAGATCGCCACCGACGGCGCAAAGCTGGTCAAGCAGCTGAGCGAGGAGTATGAGGGCAACTTCCTGTTCGAGTACAGCCCCGAGAGCTTTACCGGCACCGAGGTGGACTATGCGGTGGATGTGTGCAACGCCGTGCTGGACATCATGCAGCCCACCCCGGACCGCCCCATGATCATCAACCTGCCCGTTACCGTGGAAATGAGCATGCCGCACGTCTACGCAAACCAGATCGAGTACTGCGACAAGCACCTGAAATACCGCGACAGCGTGATCATCTCCACCCATCCCCACAACGACCGCGGCACCGGCGTGGCCTGCGCAGAGCTGGCCGTGCTGGCGGGTGCACAGCGCGTGGAGTGCTGCCTGTTCGGCAACGGCGAGCGCACCGGCAACGTGGATGCCGTGACGCTGGCAATGAACATGTACAGCCACGGCGTGGACCCCAAGCTGGACTTCTCCGATATGCCGGACATCTGCGCCACCTACGAGCGGGTGACCCGGATGCACATTTACGAGCGCACCCCCTACGCCGGTCAGCTGGTGTTTGCCGCCTTCTCCGGTAGCCATCAGGATGCCATTGCAAAGGGCATGGCCTACCGCAAGGAGCATGGCGAACACCGCTGGACCTGCCCCTACATCCCCGTTGACCCCCACGACATCGGACGCACCTACGATGCCGATGTTATCCGCATCAACAGCCAGAGCGGCAAGGGCGGCATCGGCTTTGTGCTGGAACAGAACTTCGGCTACAACCTGCCGCCCAAAATGCGTGAGGCGCTGGGCTACAAGGTCAAGAGCGTTTCCGACCACAGCCACAAGGAGCTGAGCGCAAACGAGGTGCTGCACATCTTCGAGGATGCCTTCCTCAACCGCTGCAAGCCGCTCAACGTTCTGGAAGCCCACTTTGCACAGGTGAGCGGCATCACCGCCACCGTCACGCTGGAGCTGAACGGTCAGCGCAAGGTGGTCACCTCGGTGGGCAATGGCCGTCTGGACGCTGTGGCAAACGCCATCCAGAGCGCCACCGGCATGGAGTTCCACCTCGAGACCTACTCCGAGCACAGTCTGGACGAAGGCTCCACCTCCCGCGCCGCCTCCTACGTCGGCCTTGTCTGGGGCGATAACACCGTCACCTGGGGTGCCGGCACCGACACCGATATCATCGTGGCTGGCATCAAGGCACTGGTGAGCGCGATCAATAATAAATAAAGAACTCCCCCAGTCTGCTTCGCAGACAGCCCCCTCGGAGATGGGGCCCTTGGCAGTGCGGAAAAGCTTCCCGTTTCGCCAGAGGCTCCCTCCTTGAGGGAGCTGGCACGGCGCAAGCCGTGCCTGAAGGAGTTCTACCAACAGATAAAAGGAGAGTACCATCATGGGAATGACCCTGACGCAGAAAATTCTTGCCGCACATGCCGGTCTTGCCGAGGTCAAGGCAGGCCAGCTCATCAATGCAAAGCTGGACATCGTGCTGGGCAACGACATCACCACCCCGGTTGCCATCAACGAGTTTGAAAAGGCCGGTTTTGACGGTGTGTTCGACAAAGAGCACATTGCCATCGTGCTGGACCACTTTGTGCCCAACAAGGACATCAAGAGCGCCACCCAGTCCAAGCAGTGCCGCGAGTTCGCCAACAAATACGACATCCTCAACTTCTATGATGTGGGCCAGATGGGCATTGAGCACGCCCTGCTGCCGGAAAAAGGCATCGTGACCGCAGGCGACTGCGTGATCGGTGCGGACAGCCACACCTGCACCTATGGTGCACTGGGTGCCTTCTCCACCGGCGTCGGCTCCACCGACATGGCCGCCGGCATGGCCACCGGCATGGCATGGTTCAAGGTGCCCTCTGCCATCAAGTTCGTGCTCAAGGGCAAGTTCGGCCCCCGCGTCTCCGGCAAGGACCTGATCCTGCACATCATCGGCATGATCGGTGTGGACGGTGCGCTGTACAAATCCATGGAGTTCACCGGCCCGGGCGTTGCCAGCCTGACGATGGACGACCGCCTGTGCATCTGCAACATGGCCATCGAGGCCGGTGCCAAGAACGGCATCTTCCCCGTAGACGATGTGACCAAGGCTTACCTCAAGGGCCGCAGCCAGCGTGAGCCGGTGTTCTTTGAGGCCGACCCGGATGCCGAGTACGAAAAGACCATTGAGATCGACCTCGACAAGCTGGAACCCACCGTCAGCTACCCCCACCTGCCCGAGAACACCCACCTTGCCGGCGAGGGCAAGGACATCAAGATCGATCAGGTTGTGATCGGAAGCTGCACCAATGGCCGTCTGGAGGACATGGAAGCCGCCTACAACGTGCTCAAGGGCAAGCACATTGCCAAGGGCGTGCGCGGCATCATCATCCCCGCCACCATGGCCGTTTACAAGGAATGCATCCTGCGCGGCTGGACCACTGCCTTTATTGATGCAGGCTGCATCGTGTCCACCCCCACCTGCGGTCCCTGCCTTGGCGGCTACATGGGCATTCTGGCCGAGGGCGAGCGCTGCGTTTCCACCACCAACCGCAACTTTGTGGGCCGCATGGGCCATGTGAAGAGCGAGGTCTACCTTGCTTCTCCCGCCACCGCCGCCGCCAGCGCACTGACCGGCTACATCACCGACCCCCGCACGGTCTGATCGGAAAGGAGCACAACAATGAACGCAAAAGGTTCTGTTTTCAAATACCCGGACAACGTGGATACCGATGTCATCATCCCGGCCCGCCACCTGAACACGCAGGATGCCAAAGAGCTGGCCAGCCACTGCATGGAGGACATCGACAAGGACTTCGTCAAGAAGGTGAAGGACGGTGACATCATGGTGGGCGGCTGGAACTTCGGCTGCGGCTCCTCCCGTGAGCACGCACCGCTGTGCATCAAAACCGCCGGCATCTCGGTGGTCATTGCCAAGAGCTTTGCCCGCATCTTCTACCGCAACAGCATCAACATCGGTCTGCCCATCATGGAGTGTCCGGAGGCTGTGGATGCCATCAATGCGGGCGACACCGTCAGCGTCGATTTTGACACCGGCGTGATCACCGACGAGACCAACGGTAAGGTGTTCCATGCCGAACCCTTCCCGCCGTTCATTCAGGAGATCATCTCCGCCGGTGGACTGATGAAGTCCATCAAAAATAAGAAGTAAGGAGCTTTCCCATGGAAAAAAACATTGCTGTCATCTGGGGCGACTGCTCCAGCCCGGAGATCGTCAAGCAAACCATCCGCGTGCTTGACAAGGTGGCCGAGAAGTACGGCCACACCTTCCACTACACCGACGCTGCCATGGGCGGCGAAGCCATTGACAAATACGGCGACCCACTGCCCCAGCACGAGCTGGACAAGTGCCTTGCTGCGGACAGCGTCCTGCTGGGTGCCGTGGGCGGCCCCAAGTGGGAGGGCCTGCCCGGTGAGCAGCGCCCGGAGAAGGGCCTGCTGCGCCTGCGTGCAGGCATGGGCCTGTACTCCAACAACCGCCCGGCCAAGATCTGGCCGCAGCTGGCTCCTGCCAGTCCCCTGAAGCCCGAGATCGTGGCACAGGGCATCGATTTCATCATCGTGCGTGAGCTGATCGGCGGCGTATACTTTGGCAATCACGAGACCCACACCCTCGCCAGCGGCGAGAAGCAGGCCATCGACTCCATGCCCTACTCGGAGCACGAGATCGAGCGCATCGGCCGCATCGGCTTCGAGACCGCACGCAAGCGCCGCAAAAAGCTGTGCTGCGTGGACAAGGCAAACGTTTTGGACACCAGCCGCCTGTGGAGAAGCGTGATGCACCGCCTGCAGACCGAGTACCCGGATGTGGAATACAGCGAGATGTTCGTGGACAACTGCGCCATGCAGATCGTCAAGAACCCCGCCCAGTTCGACGTGATCGTTACCGAGAACATGTTCGGCGACATCCTGTCGGACGAGGCTTCCATGATCACCGGTTCCATCGGCATGATCCCGTCCTCCTCTCTGGGCGACGGCACCCGCGGCCTGTATGAGCCCATCCATGGCTCGGCCCCCGATATTGCGGGCAAAGACATCGTGAACCCCACCGCCTGCATCCTGTCTGCCGCCATGATGCTGCGCTACTCCTTCGGCATGGCCGAGGAGGCCGATGCCATTGAGACCGCCGTGAACAAGGTGCTGGACAAGGGCCTGCGCACCGCCGACAACATGAGCGAGGGCTGCATCTGCCTTGGCTGCACCGCCATGGGCGATGCCATTCTGGCCGAGATCTAAGTTTTTCCATAACGCACAAAGGGGAACGACAGCCGTCGTTCCCCTTTTCGTCTGCACAAAAAAGAGCAGCTGTTCCCAGCTGCCCTTCCGTGATACAGTTTCTTACTTGGTGCCGTAGATGCGGTCGCCTGCGTCGCCCAGACCGGGAACGATATAGCCGTTCTCGTTCAGGTGGTCATCCTCTGCACCGAGGTAGATGTCCACATCAGGGTGTGCCTCGTGCAGGGCCTTGATGCCTTCCGGAGCGGCGATCAGGCCGATGAACTTGATGCGCTTTGCGCCATGCTTCTTGATCTGGGTGATGGCATCAATGGCGCTGCCGCCGGTAGCCAGCATCGGGTCCAGAACCAGAACATCGCGCTCTGCGATATCCTGCGGCAGTTTGCAGAAGTACTCCACAGGCTGCAGGGTCTCCTCGTCGCGGTACAGGCCGATGAAGCCCACCTTTGCAGCAGGCAGCAGGGTCAGCATACCGTCCAGCATACCCATGCCTGCGCGCAGGATGGGCACCAGAGCCAGCTTGCGGCCAGCCAGCACCTTGGTCTTTGCCATGGTGATGGGTGTTTCGATCTCCACCTCTTCCAGAGGCAGGTCACGGGTCGCTTCGTAGCACAGCAGGGTCGCGATCTCGCCAACAAGGTCACGGAACTCCTTGGTGCCGGTCTGCTTGTTGCGCAGAATGCTCAGCTTGTGCTGCAGCAGCGGATGCTCAACGATCATCGGGGTCATAAAAACACGCTCCTTATTTTAAATAGATAACTCTATCGGGTACAGGATCACGATTTAAAACAGCTCCGCATACGCTTCGCCATTGTCAGTGGAAATTTTATTTTTATATTTTGAGCATTCACAAAATCTGCGGATTTTTTTGAATGCTCTTTTTCACAGGAAGGGTCGTAACGAAAAGATTCATCTTCCCTTTTGGCCTTTTTCGTGAAAATGCGTTTGGAGCGGCCCTGCGGTTGCGCAGCAATGAAAGCCCCAGTGGGTCTTTCAAGCAGGCGAGCGATCTGCGATAGCAGATGGAAGGGCTTTGCCCTGACAAGCGTCGGGGCCGCGACAAACGCGAAATCAAAAAATATTTTTTCCTTGATTCATGGCCAGAGTAAAACGGCGGCCATTCCAATCGTCAAACCTAAGAATCAGCGGTTCTCCAGTGCGGTCAGCTTGTCGATGCGGCGCTGATGGCGGCCGCCTTCAAACTCCGTATTCAGGAAGAGATCCACCAGCTGGCAGGCCAAGCCTGCACCCACGACGCGGCCGCCCATGCACAGAGCGTTGGCATCGTTGTGGCGGCGGGTATACTCGCAGCTGAAGCTGTCAGAGCAGCAGCAGGCACGAATGCCCTTGATCTTGTTTGCTGCCATGCTGATGCCCACGCCGGTGCCGCAGAACAGCAGTGCCTTGCTGCACTCGCCGCTCACAACTGCATCGCAGGCGGGCACGGCCATATCGGGGTAATCCACGCTGTCGGTGCTATGGGTGCCAAAATCGATGTATTCCAGCCCCAGCTCCTTCAGATGTGCCTTGACAGCTTCTTTCAGTTCAAATCCGCCGTGGTCAGCGGCCAGTGCAATGGGTTTTGCCATGGAAATGTTCCTTTCTCTCAGTCACGCAGGGTTTTATGCCTGCTCCTTGTTTTGGGCGGCATTGGCTGCAGCTTCTGCTGCAAGGCGCTCTGCGCGCTCCCGCTCGGCCTGACTCAGGCGGTGGTAGTCCGGCAGCAGAGCCTCCGGCAGTACAGCCTTTCCGGCTTCGGCCATCTGCTTTGCCACAAGGGCCACTGCAGCAGCACGCCCGCCGCGCAGGGCCGCAGGTGCCTGCAGCACGCCCGGCACACTGCCGTATTTATTATAGCACAGAGATGCGCCATCACCAACAAAAAACAGGGGCTTTTTGCAATTTTCTACAAAATCGGCCAGATCTGCCACCGCCCGGGCATCGTCTTCCAGCAGACGGCTGTGGGTGGCAAGGTCGAACGCGGCACTGTATACCTGCGCACGGCGGGCATCCAGTGCGCACAGCACGGTGCCCTCGCCCGTGTGGGCTGCGGCCAGTGCTTCCAGCGTGGAGACCGGTGCGCACAGCGTTTCCCGCGGGAAAGCCAGACCCTTGACCGCCGCCAGACCGATGCGCAGCCCGGTAAAACTGCCGGGGCCTGCGTTGACACCGTACAAGTCAATCTCTGCACAGGTCATGCCGCACATCTTCAGGCAGGTGTCGATCATGGGCATCAGCGTTTCGCTGTGGGTCATGCCTGCGTCCAGATACACCTCGTACAGCAGGCGGTCATCCTGCAAAAGAGCCACACCGGCCGTTTTGCCCGCTGTATCCACAGCTAAGATGTTCATAGCGTTACCCCCTCAATGGTGATCCTGCGGGTATTTTCGTCCACGCGCTGGATATCCACCCGGATGGGGTTTTCCAGTGCCAGCAGGTCTGCAAAGTTCTCGCTCCACTCTGCTGCCACAATGGCCCCCTGATCCAAATAATCGTAAAAGCCTGCAGCACACAGGTCGTTCTCAGTGGAAATACGGTACAGGTCAAAGTGCGCCAGCGGCTTTGGGCCGCGGTAGTAGTTCACAATGGCAAAGGTTGGGCTGGACACCGGGTCGGTGCAGCCAAGGCCCTCGGCAAGGCCCTCGGTAAAGGCGGTCTTGCCCGCGCCCAGCCCGCCGGTGAACGCAACCAGCGAACCCGGTGCCAGCACTGCGGCCATACGGGCACCCAGCGCCACCGTCTCGGCGCGGGAGTGGGTGATATATTCTGACATGAAGCTTACCTCATTTTATAAAGCAAAAGGGACGGCAGAATGCTCTGCCGTCCTTTAGTATAATATACTTTGTGCAAAAGTGCAATGCCGTGTGTTGCTTACGCCGCCGCATCCACATCCGCTACCGTGTAGGGGTTGGGCAGTGCAGCGCTTCGGTCTCCGCTGAGCATCGCATAGGATGCCGCCGCATGGGGCCGTCTGCCGCCCTGCTCGTTGTACCAGATGATATCATCGGTGCCGTAGATGTTCTTGGCATAGTCCACGGCCTGTTCCAGCGTTTCGCCCTCGATCATCCGGTTCACAGCGGCCCACAGCATACTGCGGGAATACACCGAGTAGACATTGTTCACATAGCCCATCACCGCCTTGGCACCGCCTGCCAGCAGGCCGTCTGCCATAGAGGTATCCACATGGCCGTTCTTGCCGTAGAACTCGCAGGTCTCGCTGAGCACGATGCCGTTGCCGCGGTAGGCATTGCGGAAGAAATCGCCGTTGACGGCGTACATGCCGTTCACCTTGACCACGCGGTGGGCCAGCAGGTCAAAGCCATAGCGCAGATCGCTCCAGAAATCCGATCTCTCGGTCAGCAGGATCAGCGGTTCCGTGGCGGTCTTTTTGAACAGCCAGCCGTATTCATAGGTATAGTACGCGCCGTGGGTGCTCAGGATGCACAGGTCGTAACGGCCCATCCTGCGCAGGTCGGATACGGTAACGGTGGTATCCAGATCCGTCTGCAGGCCCACCGAATCCCAATAGGTCTGCATGTAGGCATAATACGGGTAGCGGGTGCTGTTGATCGTGTTGTCAAACGCATAATAGATCGCCGCCGTGCCCACCCGCTTGTTCTCTGCCAGCTCCTGCAGCTGGCTCTCGTCCAGCTCCGGCAGGGCTGCGGTGTTCTCCTCCTCCGGGTCGGTAAGCAAGATGCCGCCCAGCGCGCCGCAGCTGTAGGTAAAGCTGATCATGCCGTTTTCGGCATCGGTGTAGACAGACCCCTGCTTTACAAGGCCCTGTGCAGTCAGCGCATCCAGCTGCTGCAAAGCAGCATCTGTGCGCTCGTCCTCGGTCATCTGTGCATAGTCGCTGCCTCCGGTCAGTGCGGTCACAGCAGCATCTGCCTGCTGCATCTCGCGCACATCTGTGGCCGAAAGGCTCTGCTGCACAGCCGCCTGTTCTTCCGGCTGCTGTGCAAAAGCCGCTGTGGGCAGCGCTGTGAGCGCGAAAGCCAGAGCGCACAGTGCACACCCAAAACGGCGGAGCATATCGTGTTCCATTCCCATTTCCTCCGGGCGTATCTGCCGCCCAATGCGGCACGCCGCCCTTTTCCAGCAGGCATCTTCCTGCCATTTTCTTTGCGCGGCAGGCGCTCTGCAAAGGAGCTTTCTGCTGCACCTTCATTGTAGATGGTGCGGTCTGCTTTGTCAAGCATTCGTGTGGATTTTGCAAAGCTGTCACACCCGGTGGATTGCAAACGGTGTGCAGGCTGTGTATAATAGGATAAACTGGGTTGGTATTGCCCGCTGCAGCGGCAAAACCCGGTGTGCATCCGGGAACGAAAGGTGGTGCTTTCTTGGAAAGCATTCGACAATATTTTAAACGAACCGATAAGATCTATCTGCTGCTGTGCATCTTCAGCAGCACCATGGCGGTGGTGGCTCTGGCCTCCTGGGCCGCAAAGCAGGGCAATGGCTTTGCCACGGACGAGATCACTGGTGCCATTACCGGCATCGGCGATTACCGCCGCGCGCTGGTGCAGGCGGCAGCAGCCGGGCTTGGCATCGTGATCGCACTGCTGCTCTCCTGCATCGACTACCGCAGCCTTGTCAAGGTGTGGCCGGTGCATGTAGCCCTGACATGGGGTCTGGTGCTGCCCACGCTGTTCATCCGCAATGTGGCCATCGGCCCGCTGACCATCGGCTTCAACGCCGGTGACACCGACAACTACTCCTGGTACAAGCTGGGCGGCTTTACCTTCCAGCCCACGGAGCTGGCAAAGATCAGCTTTATCCTTACCTTTGCCATGCACCTGAACAATGTGCGCAGCCGCATCAACGAGCCAAAGGAGCTGGCAAAGCTTCTGCTGCATCTGGCCGCGCCCATCCTCATTATCCACATTCAGGGCGACGACGGCACCGCCATTATCTACGCCATCATCGGCTGCTGCATGATGTTTGCAGCGGGCCTGAGCTGGAAGTATATCATCGGTGCCATCTCGGCGGCAGCTGTGGCCGTGGCGGCGGCGTTTGCCTTTTTCAGCGATAAGATCGGCAAGGGCTACCAGTGGTACCGCATTCTGGCCGTTATCGACCCGGAGAATTCCACCGGCTGGGCACCCAACGAAGCCACCTGGAAAAACATCATCTACCAGCAGCAGCGCGGCGAGATTGCCATCGGCTCCGGCGGCATCTTCGGCAACGGCCTGTTCAGCGGGCGGTACTACAGCGTGCCCAATGCCCACAACGACTTTATTCTCAGCTGGATGGGCAATGCCATTGGCTTTGTTGGCCTGTGCATCGTGCTGGGGGCACTGCTGGCACTGGTGATCAAGACCTTTGCCACCGGTGCGCGCAGCGAAGACCTGCTGGGCAGCTACATCTGCGCCGGCATCGGCGGTGCTTTGATGGCGCAGATCGCCGTGAACGTGGGCATGAATCTGCGTCTGCTGCCGGTCATCGGTGTCACCTTGCCCTTCTATTCTGCGGGCGGCAGCTCGGTGCTGATGCTGTATATCTGTGTTGGATTAGTCCTTTCCGTATATATGCACAATACAAAGAGCCTGTTCGGGTAAAGTGCAGCTTACCCTCCCCCCCCCTGTATTTTCCACATTTGCCGTTATATCAGTTGAAATCTCCGCATCCTGCTTGCAATCCACTGGGATGCATGATATTATAATAAAAATGTGCAGTTTTGCTGCTCAATATGGTGCAAGAAGCTGCATGGAGAGAGATTGGGGACTCTCCCCTACTTTTATAGTATCAACCGGAAAATGGAGTGAAACGAATCATGACATCCACAACAACTGCGCCAGAGGCGGAATACTGGCTGCAGACCGGTTGGATGGAGGAACCTGGCGCGGAGTTTGGCATCCGCAAACCAGTCACCATCGACCGCAAAACAAACCTGTACGAGCACCGTGCCTACTGGTGTGTGCGCCGCGCACAGGTTATCTTCTTTTCTCTGCTGGCGCTGGTGGTGCTTTCGCCGCTGCTGCTCATCACCAGCCTTGCAATCTGGCTTGACAGCCCGGGTTCAAGCCCCATCTTCAGCCAGTGGCGGGTGGGCCGCAATGGCAAGCTGTTCCGGCTGTACAAGTTTCGTTCCATGTGCCCGAACGCCGAGAGCAAGCTCAACGATCTGCTGAAGGACAACGAGATGGACGGCCCGGTGTTCAAGATGAAGGATGACCCGCGCATCACCCGTGTGGGCCATTTCATCCGCAAGACCAGCATCGACGAGCTGCCGCAGCTGGTGAACATCCTCAAGGGCGATATGAGCATTGTAGGCCCGCGCCCGGCGCTGCCCCGCGAGGTAGCCCAGTACACGCCCTATGAATGGCAGCGGCTGTACGTGACACCCGGCCTTTCCTGCTACTGGCAGATCGCGCCGCACCGCAACCAGCTGAGCTTTGACGAATGGATGGCACTGGATGTGAAGTACGTCAAGGAGCGCAGCTTTCTGGTGGACTGGCGCATCATCTTCCGCACCTTCCGTGCGGTGCTGTTCGGCCACGGAGAATAACATCGTATCGCAAAAAATCCCCGCTGTGCAGCTGCACAGCGGGGATTTTGTTGTTTGTGGGGGACGATAAACTCCTTCCGTCATCGCTGATGCGATGCCACCTCCCTCTCAGAGGGAGGCTTTGGCGTTGCAATAAGACGGAAAAGGCTCCTCCTCCGGGGGAGCTGGCAAACCCGCAAGGGTTTGACTGAGGGAGTTTTTACTTCAGCACAGCGCCCAGATTTGCACTGGTGACCATGCGTGCGTAGCGGCTCAGCCAGCCGGTCTTAATGTTGGGTTCGGGAGCAACATACTTTGCCTTGCGCTGGGCCAGAACTTCATCGCTGACCTCCAGCGTGATGGAGGCATTGGGGATATCAATGTTGATGGTATCTCCCTCCTCGATCAGGCCGATGGGGCCGCCGGAAGCAGCCTCCGGGCTCACATGGCCGATGGCTGCACCGCGGCTTGCGCCGGAGAAGCGGCCGTCGGTGATGAGAGCCACCGTCTTGTCCAGCTTCATGCCGGCCAGAGCGGAGGTGGGGTTCAGCATCTCACGCATACCGGGGCCACCCTTGGGGCCTTCGTAGCGGATGACCACCACATCGCCCGGGACGATCTTGCCCGCATAGATGGCGGCAATGGCCTCGTCCTCGCTGTTGAACACGCGGGCCGGGCCGGAATGCTGCTGCATCTCGGGGGCCACGGCGCTGCGCTTGACCACACAGCCGTCCGGTGCAATGTTGCCCCACAGGATCTGCAGACCACCGGTCTGGGAATAGGGGTTGTCGATGGGACGGATGGCCTTGTCGTTCAGGATGTGTGCGCCCTTGATGTTCTCGCCCAGCGTCTTGCCGGTAACGGTGGGCACATCCAGATCCAGCAGGCCCTTCTTGGCCAGCTCTGCCTGCACGGCGGGGATGCCGCCTGCGGCGTAGAGATCCGGCATGTGGGTGGGGCCGGCCGGTGCCAGATGGCACAGGTTCGGGGTCTTGGCGCTGATCTCATTGAACAGCTTCAGGTCGATGGGCACACCGGCCTCATAGGCGATGGCCAGCAGGTGCAGCACGGTGTTGGTGGAGCAGCCCAGAGCCATATCGCAGGTCAGAGCGTTGCGGATGGAGCGCTCGTTGATGATCTGGCGTGCGGTGATGCCCTTGCGCACCATTTCCATAATGGCCATACCGGCGTGCTTTGCCAGCTGCAGACGCTTGGAGTACACAGCCGGAATGGTGCCGTTGCCGGGCAGTGCAATGCCGATGGCCTCGCACAGGCAGTTCATGCTGTTGGCGGTGTACATGCCGGAGCAGCTGCCGCAGCTGGGGCAGCAGTTGCATGTGCAGTCTTCCAGCTGATCCTCGGTGATCATACCGGCCTTGTAGGCACCCACAGCCTCGAACATCTTGGAAAGGCTGACCTCTTCGCCGCCGTAGGTACCGGCCAGCATGGGGCCGCCGGAGCAGACCACAGCGGGCACATCCATGCGCACCGCTGCCATCACCATGCCGGGCACGATTTTATCGCAGTTGGGCACCAGCACCAGACCGTCCAGCTGGTGGGCCATGAGCATGGTCTCCACGCTGTCGCAGATCAGCTCACGGGATGCAAGGCTGTACTTCATGCCCACATGGCCCATGGCGATGCCGTCGCACACGCCAATGGCGGGGATCAGGATGGGCGTGCCGCCTGCCATCTCAACGCCGGCCTTGACGGCATCGGCGATCTTGTCCAGATTCATATGGCCGGGCACGATCTCGCTGTAGGCACTCACCACGCCGATCAGCGGGCGCTCCAGCTCTTCCTTGGTGTAGCCCAGTGCGTAGAACAGGCTTCGGTTCGGGGCGCGCTCCGAGCCCTTGGTCACATTGTCGCTTCTCATTTCAAATCCTCTTTTCTGACAAAAACCCTCTCCGTCACGGCTACGCCGTGCCACCTCTCCCGAAGGGGAGAGGTTTTTGCGGAGGATCTATAAGGTTTCCACTTTCAACAAAAGCTCCCCCTTTCGGGGGAGCTGGCCACCGAAAGGCGGCCTGAGAGGGTTTTCCCCTTACTTCTTCAGCCAGCTCATCATGCTGCGCAGCTCTGCGCCGACCTTCTCGATGGGCAGCTCTGCTTCCATGCGGCGCTTTGCCAGGAAGTGGACCTTGCGGCCGCCGTTGGGGCTCATCTCGGTCAGGAACTCAGAGGCGAAGGTGCCGTCCTGGATCTCGGTCAGGACCTTCTTCATCTCCTTGCGGGTCTCAGCGGTGATCAGGCGCTTGCCGGTGCGGTAGTCGCCATACTCTGCGGTGTTGGAGATGGAGTAACGCATCTTGGAGAAGCCGCCCTCGTTGATCAGGTCAACGATCAGCTTCATCTCGTGGCAGGTCTCAAAGTATGCCATCTCGGGCTCGTAGCCAGCTTCCACCAGCGTATCGAAACCGGCGTGGATCAGCTCGGAAACGCCGCCGCACAGCACTGCCTGCTCGCCGAACAGGTCGGTCTCGGTCTCCTCCTTGAAGGTGGTCTGCAGGATGCCTGCACGGCCAGCGCCGATGCCGGAAGCGTATGCCAGAGCAATATCCTTAGCCTTGCCGGTGTAGTCCTGCTCCACGCAGATCAGAGAGGGGCAGCCCTCACCCTCGGTGTACAGGCGGCGGACGATGTGACCGGGGCCCTTGGGAGCGATCATGATAACGTCAACGTTCTTAGGAGCAGTGATAGTCTTAAAGTGGATGTTGAAACCGTGTGCAAAGGCCAGTGCCTTGCCCTCGGTCATGTAGGGAGCCACCTGCTTGTTATAGATGTCAGCGCACAGCTCATCGGGCACCAGCATCATGACAACGTCGCCGGCCTTGGCAGCTTCTTCCACTTCCATGACCTTGAAGTTCTCGTGAGTTGCTGCGAACTCAGAAGCCTTCTCCCAGTGAGCAGAGCCCTTGCGCAGGCCGACGACGACGTTTACGCCGCTCTCGGCCAGGTTCTCAGAATGTGCGTGGCCCTGACTGCCGAAGCCGATGACAGCGACGGTCTTGCCGTCCAGCACGCCGAGGTTGCAGTCGGAATCGTAGTATTTCTTGATAGCCATGGTAGTTGTTCTCCTTTTTGTTTTGTGTTTATTCAGTGGCTGATTGTAAACGATCTTATATTTTCGCTCACTGTGGAGCGGAAAAGCTCAGGTCCGTTCCGGGCAGTGGGTCCCCGGCAGAGGCAGCTGTGCTTCGCGCACCTCCTGCGGAGGCTTCTGCATATGCTGATGCATCCCGCCGCGCTCCAGTGCGGTAACACCGGTGCGGCACTGCTCCAAAATTTTGTAATCTGTAAACATTTTCAGGAAGGCATCGATCTTATCCGGCTTGCCGATCAGCTCGAACACCATGCTGTCCGGCGAAAGGTCGATGATCTTGGCCTTGTAGATACTGGCGATCTCCCGCAGCTCGCTGCGGTTGTGCACATCGGACGCTACCTTCAGCAGCAGCAGTTCCCGTTCCAGAGATTTTTCGCCGTCCAGCACGAACACCTGACGGGTAACTTCCAGCCGTTCGGTCTGCAGGATCAGCTGCTTGAGGGCCTTGTCATCGCTGGTAATGGTCACGGTGATGCGGCTGACTGCCGGGTCGTTGGTGGCCGAGACCGTCAGGCTGTCGATGTTGAAGCCGCGGCGGCAGAACAGGTTGGACACACGGGCCAGAACACCGCTCTGGTTGTCCACCAGCAGGCTGATGACCCTGCGCTTGTTGGATTCCATATTGCTGTGCCCTCCTTATTCCATGATGATATCGTTGATGTCGCCGCCGCCGGGGATCATGGGCAGCACCTTTTCGTCCTTATCGATGATGCACTCGATCCAGGTAGGGCCTTTCTGCTTCATCGCATCCGCAAAAGCAGCCTGAAACTCCGGCAGGTTTCTGCAGCGGTAGCCCTTCAGGCCAAAGCCCTCGGCCAGCTTGACGAAGTCCGTCTTGCGGTGGGGGTCGGTCTGGCTGTAGCGCTTTTCATAGAAGGTGGTCTGCCACTGGCGCACCATGCCCAGCACCGAGTTGTTGAAGATGACCGTGATGATGGGCAGCTCATAGCTCACGGCGGTGCAGGCCTCGTTCAGATTCATGTGAAAGGAGCCGTCGCCGGTAAACATGACCACCCGCTGGTCGCGGCCAAGGGCCATCTGTGCGCCAATGGCGGCACCGTAGCCAAAGCCCATGGTACCCAGACCGCCGCTGGTGATAAAGCCGCGGCTCTTGGCGTGGCGCAGGTATTGTGCCGCCCACATCTGGTGCTGGCCCACATCGGTCACATACACGGCTTCGGGGCCGCACTGGTTGCACACCTCGCCGATCACCTGATGGGGCATCAAACGGGTGGGGTCAGACACCGGGTGGTAATCCTGTGCCTGCCACTCACGGATCATCTTCATCCAGTCGGGATGCTTCTTTTCCTCGATCTGCGGCAGCATGGCGTTCAGCACGTAAGCGGCATCGCCCACGATGGAAAGATCGACCTCCACATTCTTGCCCAGCTCACTGGGGTCGATGTCGATCTGGATGATGGTGGCATTCTTTGCAAAGGTCTTGGGATTCAGGGCCACACGGTCCGAAAAGCGGGTGCCCACTGCAATCAGCACGTCGCAGTCGGCCACGGCACGATTGGAGGTGTAGCAGCCGTGCATACCCACCATGCCAATGTTCATCGGGTCGCCGTAGGGCACAACGCCTGCGGCCATCAGGGTGTAGGTGGCCGGGATCTCGGCCTTGTGCAGCAGATTACGCAGCGGCTGGCAGGAGGCTGCGCTGCGCACGCCGCCGCCAAAGTAGACCAGCGGGCGCTGGGCCGCATTGATAAGATCCGCTGCCCACTTGACCTGCTCTGCATTAAAGGTGGTCACGGTGCGGATGGGCTCCGGCTTTTTGGGGGTGAACTCGCATACCGCCGTTGTCACGTCCTTGGGGATATCCACCAGCACCGGGCCCTTGCGGCCGCTCTGTGCAATACGGAAGGCAGAGCGCATGGTATCGGCCAGCTCTTCCACCCGGCGCACCGTGAAGTTGTGCTTGGTAATGGGCATCGTGATGCCCTCAATGTAGGCTTCCTGAAAGCCGTCCTTGCCAAGGCCCGCCGTGGCTACGTTGCCGGTGAAGGCCACCATGGGCACCGAGTCCATGTAAGCGGTGGCAATGCCGGTGACCAGATTGGTGGCACCCGGGCCGCTGGTGGCCAGCACCACACCGGTGCGGCCGGTGGCACGGGCATAACCGTCTGCCGCGTGGGCCGCGCCCTGTTCATGTGCCGTCAGCACATGGGTGATGCGGTCCGAATTTTTGTACAGCTCATCGTAAAGGTTCAGCACTGCGCCGCCGGGATAGCCAAAAAGGGTGTCCACGCCCTGCTCGCAGAGGACCTCCACAAAAATCTGAGAACCATTCAACTGCATGGTGAGTTTCTCCTGTTTTCCTAACCTTTTTCCACTTTTTACACGTTCCCGGGGAGCTTCTTTTTTAAAAGAAAAGGCCTTTGTCCCCTGTTAAACCAAGAGACAAAGACCTTGTGATCATCAAGCTCTCTGCGGTACCACTCTCGTTGGCGTGCTGTGCACACCCTCTCACAGGCTTCCAACAAAGCCCTGCACGGTAACGGCTGCAACCGGCGCTGCTTACAAGGGTTTGCACCCGTTGGGCAGGCTGCTCCGGGATGATTTTCCGCACGAAACGCTGACTGCCTTGCACCAGACGGCAGCTCTCTGAACAGTGGGGATCGTGTGGTACTTTTTCCCATCTGCGCATTTGTTGATGTAAATTATACTATAAATCGGCCTTTTGTCAATCGACAATTTGTAACCTGAATCACCCCAAACATGAAGTTAATTGAACACCTCTTGCGCCATAGCACAATGCGCTGTATACTTCTGATATGCGCGCCTGCGCGTTTAATTTAAGACCAACTAGAGGACAGGAATATGAAATTGAGAGAATGGAATGCCCGGCTGCACGGGCTTGTTGTTTTCCGCAGCCTGCTGGACGACCCCGTTGTGGCAAGGCTTGTGGACCTGACCGACCGCATGGAAGCCGGTGCGCCCGGCTATGGCCCGGTGTGCGACGCTGTGGCCCAATTTGAAGCCGCACTGTTCGAGCACACCACCAACTGGGGCAGCTACCTCAGCGCCGCTGTGCTGGAAGCCGAGACCGTCTGCGTGCGTCAGGCTGCATCGGGCACCCTTGCCCCTGCACTGCAGACCGCGCTGGACAGTGAACTGGCTTTTCTGCAGGCTCTGTGCGGCCTGACGCTGGACGAGCTGCTGGCCGCTGCCGGTTCTGCCGCAGGGCAGGCGCAGGAGCTGGCTTTCCTGCCCCGGTGGGAGACCTCCGGCATCGACCTGCCTGCCGCCTACGCCCAGCGCATGAGCGAGGTGGGAAAAAAGGGCTACGGCATGTTTGCCAAGCACCATGTGTTCACGGTGGAGAACGGCCAGCTGGTGCCGGTGAAATACCCGGACCCTCAGCGCCTTTCCGAGCTGCCCGGCTACGAGAAGGAGCGCGAAAAGGTCATTGCCAACACAAAGGCCCTGCTGGCCGGGATGCCCGCCAACAATGTGCTGCTGTACGGCGATGCAGGCACCGGCAAGTCCAGTGCGGTGAAAGCCATTGCCAATGAGTTTGCACCTGAAGGCCTGCGGCTGGTGGAAGTGAAGAAGAACCAGCTCTACCAGATCCCGGATCTGATGGACAAGCTGGCCGCGAACCCGCTCAAATTCATCCTGTTCATCGACGACCTGAGCTTTACCGCCAACGACGACAACTTTGCCGCCCTGAAGGCCATTCTGGAGGGCAGCGTGGGCGGCAGAGCCAAAAACATTGCGGTATACGCCACCTCCAACCGCCGCCACCTTATTAAAGAAACACTGACCGACCGCACCGGCGACGACATCCACGAAGCCGATACCCGGCAGGAGCTGATGAGCCTTTCCGCCCGATTCGGCCTGACGGTCACTTTCCAGCGGCCGGAGAAGGCCCGGTTTGAGACCATTCTGGCCGAACTGGCAAAGCAGCACGGCATCGACATGCCGATGGATCAGCTGCTGGTCAAAGCCGAAGCCTTTGCCATCCGCGCCGGCGGCCGCAGCCCCCGCGTGGCAAAGCAGTTTATTGAGCAGTGCGAGGCGGGCGTGCAGAAGTAATTAGTTTGTCTTTATTTTAACAATAAAGCCCCTGCCAAATCTTTCACAAAATGCCGAGAAGTCGTGAATTTTTTCACCTTCTCGGCATTCTTTGTCTATTTTTTATTTATCGGTAAAAAGCCTTGCATTCTATGGAAATTCAGGCTATAATATGGCCAACATCAGCCAATTGATATATCAACTGAGCACTTCTGGAGGGCAACTATGGGCTTTTTAACGGGTAAGACCGCTATCATCACCGGCGCAGGACGCGCCGTACTTTCCGATGGCAGCTGCGGCTCCATCGGCTATGGCATTGCCACCGCCTTTGCAAAAGAGGGCGCAAATCTGGTCATCACTGGCCGCAATGTAAAAAAACTGGAAGAGGCAAAAAACGAGCTGGAAGCCAAGTATGGCATCCGCGTTCTGCCGGTGCAGGCAGATGTGTGTGCAGGCACCGACAACGAAGCCACCGTGCAAAATGTCGTCAATCAGGCTGTGGATACCTTTGGTGGCATTCAAGTGCTGGTGAACAACGCACAGGCATCCGCTTCCGGCGTGCCGCTGGCAGAGCACACCACCGAGCAGTTTGATCTGGCCCTTTATTCCGGCCTGTACGCTGCATTTTACTATATGAAGGCCTGCTATCCCTATCTGGCCAAGTCCAAGGGCAGCGTGATCAACTTTGCATCCGGTGCAGGCTTATTTGGCAACTTTGGCCAGTGCGCCTACGCTGCCGCCAAGGAGGGCATCCGCGGCCTGTCCCGCGTGGCCGCTACTGAGTGGGGCAAGGATGGCATCAATGTCAACGTGATCTGCCCGCTGGCCTGGACCGCCAAGCTGGAGCAGTTCCAGCAGGCATACCCAGATGCGTTCAAAGCCAACGTCAAGATGCCGCCCATGGGCCACTACGCCAACCCCGAGACCGAGATCGGCCGGGTATGCGTGCAGCTGGCCATGCCGGACTTCAAGTATCTGTCCGGCGAGACTCTCACGCTGGAGGGCGGCATGGGTCTGCGCCCGTAATTGCTCTTCTCATTCTTCCTCATACATGCAAAAGGGGCTGTGCCAGCGGCACAGCCCCTTTTGTGTTTAGGCCTGATCATTCGCGCACGGCGATGCACTCGATCTCCAGCTTTGCGCCCTTGGGAATGGCGGCCACCTGCACGCAGCTGCGGGCAGGGAACGGCTCAGCAAAGGCCTTGGCATACACGGCATTCACAGCGGCAAAATCGTTGATATCGGCCAGAAAAATGACAGTCTTGACCACATTTGCCATGGAAAGGCCAGCCTCGGCCAGAATGGCCCTGAGGTTTGCAAGGCTCTGTGCAGCCTGCTCTTCAACCGTATCGGCCATCTTGCCGGTAGCAGGGTCTACCGGGATCTGGCCGGAAACAAACACCATATTGCCCAGATCGATCGCCTGACTGTAAGGGCCGATGGCTGCGGGTGCGTTGGAAGTGGAAACAACTTTCATGATAAAACGATCCTTTCTTTTTTCTTCTATTATACTCTTTCGCTCACAAGCTGGAAACCCTCTTTTGCAAGCTCTGCACGGATCTGCTCGATCTGCTCGGCATCGCGGGTCTCAAGGGTGAGCTTGAGGAAGCAGCTGGAAATGGGCATATTGGGATCGGAGCCATCGTGTTGCACCGACACCACATTGCTGCCGCAGCGGGACACGATCTCGGCCACCTTCTTGAGCTGGCCGGGCTTGTCCTCCAGCGCAATGGTCATGTTCGCCTTGCGACCGCTCATGACCAGACCACGAGTGATCACGCGGTTGAGGATGTTCACATCGATGTTGCCGCCGGAGACGACGCAGGCCACCTTTTTGCCCTCAACCGGCAGCTTGTGGAACAGCACTGCAGCCACCGGCACGGCTCCGGCACCCTCGGCAACCAGCTTCTGGTTCTCCATCAGCGAGAGGATGGCGGCAGCGGTCTCATCCTCGCTCACGGTCACGATGTCGTCCACATACTGCTCACAGATCTGGTAGGTCAGCTCACCGGGAGTCTTGACCTGAATGCCGTCTGCAAAGGTAGAAACGGCTTTCAGGGTCTGGTACTTATGCTCGTGCAGGCTGCGGTACATGCTGGGGGCACCCTCGGCCTGTACGCCATAGACCTTCACCTCCGGGCGCAGACTCTTGATGGCAAAGGCCACGCCGGAAATCAGGCCGCCGCCGCCCACCGGCACAACGACCGCATCCACATCCGGCAACTGATCCAGAATTTCCAGACCAATGGTTCCCTGCCCCGCGATGACCTGCTCATCGTCATAGGGGTGGATAAAGGTCATGCCGGTCTCTTCCTGCAGCTCCACAGCCTTGTCGTGGGCATCATCGTAGGTGCCGGGCACCAGACACACCTCTGCGCCCAGATTCTTGGTATTCTCCACCTTCATGATGGGGGCACCGTCCGGCATACAGACGATGCTCTTGATGCCGCGGCGGGTAGCAGCCAGCGCCACGCCCTGTGCGTGGTTGCCGGCAGAGCAGGCAATCACGCCCTTGGCGCTCTCCGCCTCAGAAAGCTGGCTGATCTTATAGTAAGCACCGCGCACCTTAAAGCTGCCGGTGGCCTGCAGGTTTTCGGTTTTCAGGTACAGCTGGCAGTCCTTGGAGAGCTTGGGTGCCTCGATGAGGTCGGTCTTGCGGGCAACATCCTTAAGCACAAAGGCTGCATGGTAGATCTTATCCAGAGTCAGCATGGTTTTCTCCCTCTATTTTTATCGTTCCCTGCTCTGCGGCTTTTCCGCCCTCAGAGCCTTTATTTCTGGCTTATTATGCATGTTTCTCAGTATAGGTTAACAAAGTTGATTTGTCAAATGAATTTCCTTCACACCTGAAACCGAAAAAGAGAACTGCCGCAGGCATACCGCCCACAGCAGTTCTCCGTGTTTTTGTGCTTTTTAACGGCCGCGGCCACCGCCGCCGCCGTGGCTGCCGCCGCCGCCCATTCCACCGAACGAGCCGCCGCCAAAGGAGCCGCCACCAAAGCTGCCGCCACCGAAGGACCCGCCGCCAAAGCTGCCGCCCATGGGAGGCCGGGGCGGACGGCGGTTATTGTTCCGGGGTGGGCGGGGCCGGTCATTGCGGGGGCCGGGGCCATAGCCCGGGCCGTATCCGGGGCCGAAGCCGGGGCCCGGAGGGGGCGGCGGGCCGGGACGGTGCCGACGGGCCGAACCTGCCATGTAGCCCCATGCGAAGGGACCCCAGTTCCAGCCTGCTGCGTGGCCGATGGGTGCAATGAACACCCGGAACACGAACAGTACGATGATCAGCATCACCATCAGGGACATGAACAGGATCACGATACCCAGAACGACATCCTCAAAAGTGGTGGGGCCGTCGTCCGGCTGGGCATAGCTGCCATTATTGCCCGAAAGGCTCACACCGTAGATATCCGCAATGGTGCTGGCCACATTGTTGGCACAGGTGATTACTGCATCGCTGTAATCGCGGTTAACAAAATCACCTTCCATGGTCTGAGCGAGGGCGCTGGCCTGACTTTCCAGCGTGGTGTTGCGGAAGCCGTCGCCGTAGGTCACGTAGTAATCGCCATCCTCGTAGATGGGCGACTCCATCACCAGCAGGATCAGCACACCGTTGTTCTCGGAAGCCGAGCCGATGCCCCAGGCGTTGAAGGCCTGTGTTGCATAATCCTCAGTGGAATAATTACCCGTATAATCTACAGTCAGTACGCCGATCTGTGCTCCGTTGCAGCTGGACTGCAGCTGGTTGTTCAGATCAACGATGGTCTGGGTAGTGCTGTCGCTCAGGATGTTGGCATCATCCACCACACATTCGTCTCTGGGCAGGTCCGGCAGGCTGGCGGCGGCAAAGGCCGCCGGGCACAGGGCCGCTGCGCCCACCACAAGGGCCAGCACCAGAGCGCTTACGCGTTTTGCAAAATTTTTCATGCGAAGGGTTCAACCTCCTTTACACCGGCAATGGCTCCCAGCACGCTGGCCGGGAAGCCGCCGGTCTCTTTCTGGTAGTCGTAAACGGCATCGTTGTATTTCAGGGTGCCGATGATGGTAGCCGCACTGTTGAACTGGCCGTACTGGCCCTGCACTGCGCCCATCTTCATGGGGTCTGCGGCCTGCTCCTGCAGCTTTGCGTAGAGCTGATCGATCCGCGACCCCAGCACCTCGTTGGCCTGATACAGCGCATGCATCGTGCTGCCCTGATAATAGGGCAGCGAGGTGGGTGCCTGACTTCTGCCGCCGTTCTGCACGGCTTCCAGACAGGCGGTAAAATCGCTCAGCGCGCTCTGTGCGGCCTGCACCTCGGCACTGTCCGCTCCCAGCGTGCTGCCGGCGGTGGTGATGATGTTTGCCGCCGTGTTCATGCGGGTGGTCAGCTCCTCGTTGAGGTTATAGCCGTTGTCTGCCGCCACACCCACCGTGTACCATTTGCGGACTTCGTTGTATCGGCTGCGCAGCTTGGCGCTGCCAAAGCCCAAAAAGGCCGCCAGCATCACCACCACGCTCAGGGCCAGCGCCGCCGCCCGGGTGGAAAGGGCTGCGGGCAGCTTTGCTTCCAGCCCTGCCAGCTTCTGCTGCAGAGGTGTCAGCGGCACGGCCTGCTCCGGCTGCTTTTGTTCGCGGTAGCTGCCCGCGTCAAAACCGCCGGAAGTGCTGTTCTGTTTTTGCGAAAAATCTGCGTTTGCCATCTCAGCTCCGGATCTCCATCATTTTTGCTTTCAGTTCGTCTTCGATGCGGTTCAGCTCCTGCTCGGCGGCAGCGCGCTTTGCGCGGCCCTCGCTCTGGATCTTGTTCAGCTCGTCCAGCGTCTCGATCAGGCTCTTGTTGGTCTGCTGCAGGGTCTCGATGTCCACCACACCGCGCTGAGATTCCTTTGCGGTCTCGATGGTACCCATCTTCAGGGCCTCGGCGTTCTTCTTGAGCAGGTCGTTGGTCATGTCGGTCACGGCACGCTCGGCCTGCATGGCCTGCTGGCTGTGGGCCAGACCCAGTGCCAGCACCATCTGGTTCTTCCACAGGGGGATGGTGTTGACGATGGTGGACTGGATCTTCTCTGCCATCATGGTGTCGTTGTTCTGCAGCAGGCGGATCTGCGGCCCCATCTGCAGGCTGATGTTGCGGGTCAGCTCCAGATCATAGAGCTTCTTCTCAAAGCGTTCGCACTGGTCGGCCAGATCACGAGCCGCCTGTGCATCCTCCGGCAGGCCGGAAGCCTTGGCCTTATCCATGGCCTGCTGCAGCTCGTTTGCGCGCACATCGGCCAGCTTCTTTTTGCCGGCAAGGATATACATGCTCAGCTCCTTGAAGTAGGCCATGTTCAGCTCGTACATCTTATCCAGCATGGCGATGTCCTTGAGCAGCTGTACCTGATGGCCCTCCAGCATGGACTGGATCTTTTCCACATTGGTCTCGGCCTTGTTGTACTTCATCTTCATGGCGTCCAGCTGGTCGCCCTTCTTCTTGAAGAAGCCCAGAATGCCCTTTTTCTCTTCCTCACCGGCATCAAAGCTTTTCAGCTCACCGATCAGGCTGGTGATCATGTCGCCCACCTCGCCCAGATCCTTGGTGGACACCTTGGAGAGCGCAGCCTCGGAGAAATCGCCGATCTTTTTCTGGCAGGCAGAGCCGTACTGCAGCACCTGCTGGCTGTTGGTAATGTCGATCTTCTCGGCGAACTGGTCCACCATGGCCTGCTCCTCCGGGGTCAGGTTCACCTGTGCCTCCGGAGCGGGGGCTTCCTGCTGGACGGGCGCAGCCTTTTCCTCCGCTGCCGGGGCGGGGTCCAGCGTCAGGGTGGGCACAGCGGGTGCATCCAGATCAAAGTTGAATGTATTGTCTGCCATAAGAGATTCCTTCCTTTCCAAATACCGGTTACCTTTTTCTTCAGCTCAGTCCCTGCCCCTTGAGCATGTTCTGCAGCACCGTGATGTCTGCAGAAAGGTCCATGCTCTCGGCGGCGTACAGGGCATCCAGCTGGTTTTCAAACGCCGTGGCAATGGAAGCAGCATTGTGCTCCACCTCGGTACGGATGGCTGCGGCATTCTCGCCGCGCACGCCCTGCTTTGCCAGCTTTGCATACTGCTGCAGAACGTTCACCGCATCCGGCAGGTAATAGTTTGCGAACCTGCGCACCTGCTTTGCCTTTTCCGGGTTTGCTTCCACCGCTTCCACAATGGAGCGCCCCGCCTTTTCCATGCGGGTCATGGCGGCAGAGAGCTGCGGATCCGGCAGCTGCTCGTTGAGGGTGTGCAGGGTATCCAGTTTCTGCTGGATGTCGGTCAGCATCGCGTCCACATCCTCCACACCGGTGTGGAAAGGCACTTCGTGCTCCACCACCCGGGGCGGGCAGACCTTCTGTGCCGCACCAAAGGCCACAAATGCACCGCCCAGCGCCGCCAGCAGCGCCCACAGCTTATACACCGGCAGTACCGCGCACAATACCAAAAAGACCAGTGCCATTGCATAAAATGGCAGAACGCTGGGCTTTCTGGTGCGGATGATCTTGCTCATGTTTCTTCTCCTTGTCCGGGGCATTGCCCCTTATGTTACCCATAATACCGCACCCCGCGAAAAACGCAAGGCTTTCACGGATAATTTACAACCTGGCCATCATTTGTTGATCCACGGCAAGAGAGCCGCGCCCCAGATCTCGCGCAGCTTTTCCGGGCGGCAGGCAGCGTTTGCCGGGCTGGTGCTGGGCAGCTTTACCGCTGCAATGCCGGACACCGGCTGCAGATACTTTGTATAGATCCGGTATGCGGTGGCTCCGTTGCAGAATACTGCTTCGATGGGTGCCTTTGCCAGCAGAGCGGCAATATCATTCGGCACTGCATCCTTGATGGAAGCGTCCGCTGCGCCGGTGATGGTGCAGCGTTCCAGCGTGTCCCAAAGGGCCAGCCCATGGCGCAGGATGATCTGCTTTTTGGCTTCAATGTCCTCACGGGCAGGCACCGGCTCACCGGTCAGCGCGGCCAGCACGGGCCAGAAGCGGTTCTGCGGGTGGCCGTAGTAAAAGGCCATCTCCCGGCTTTTGGGGCTGGGCCATGTGCCAAGGATCAGCGCCCGGCTGTGTTCGTTATACACCGGTTCAAAGCTCATTGTCCGCCTGCACTTTCAATTTTATCCCAAGGCGAGCCAAGGTCGCGGCCGGACGGCTCTGCTCTGGGGCCGTCGAACCACAGCTCATCGATCAGGTCGGCAAGGCCGTCCTCCCGCACATCGCCAATGATGCGGTCGGCGGCAGCCTTTGCGTCCGGCGTGCCGTTTGCCATGCAGCAGCCAAGGCCCGCTGCCTTCAGCATGGCCACATCGTTGGCAGAATCGCCTGCTGCCACGGCATCGGCCAGTGTCAGGCCCATCTTTTCGCACAGGTCGGCAAGGCCAACGCCTTTGTCCATTCCACCGCGCACGATGTCGTAGTAGCACAGGCCGTCGGCATTCTGCGCGCCCACCTGCATCCAGTGCAGGCCCAGATGGCCGTACTTGGCGTTGAAGTCCGCCACACGCTCCGGCGGCATGGCCGCAAAGGCCGCATGGGGCATGTCGATCAGGTGGCGGTCCTGATCTTCGCCGTCCACACAGTCCAGCCCGATGCTGTTCATCTGCTGGTAGCCCCTGTGCAGATATTCATACTCGCAGTAGGCGTAGCAGGCATCCCTGAAATTGAACTGCAGCGGATAGTTATAATCCTCGCAGAAATCCACCAGCGCGTACATTTCCTCGGCAGTGAGCGGGTGCTCTGCCACGATGCGGCCCTCGCGGTCCACCACACAGGCACCGTTGCAGGTGATGGCATAATCGAACCGGATGCCGCCCAGCTGGCCTTTGAGGTTGACGCACGGATACGCACGTCCGGTGCTGAGCACAAATCTGCCGCCTGCGGCCTGCAGCTTCTTTACCGCCTTGACCACCTTCTGACGCGGCTTGCCCTCGCCAAAGGGCACCAGTGTGTTGTCGTAATCGCTTGCCAGAATCTTATATTGCATTCTATTCTCCCCTATGGAACTGAGTTTTGTACCAGTATACCATACTTTTTTAAAATTGGGGTGCATTTGGGCATAAAAATAAGGCTATCGCACAGAATTCCATGCAATAGCCTTATTTTGTTTCACGATGCCGTTTTCTTTGCAGCTTCTTCTCGTGATCACGCAAACACGGCCACGACCACCTGCATTGCCACGCCGAGGAATGCGCCTGCACCCCATGTCAGGCCGGTGATGAACAGGTTCTGCTTCCACGAAGGATTGGTGCGCCACAGCACCGCAAGGCCCACGCCTGCACCGGTGCAAAGGCCCGCCACCAGACTGGAAAAGCGCAGGGCACCCTCCACATACAGCTGGGTCAGCAGCACGCTGGCGGCGCAGTTGGGGATCAGGCCCACCAGTGCGGCCACTACCGGCTGGAAGAAGCCCATGCTGCCCAGAAGGTCTGCAAACACATCTTCGCCCACGCCTTCCACAATCAGGCCGAACACCAGACTGAACGCAAAAATGAACACAAAGATCTCCAGCGTGTGGCGCAGGGCCGCTTTCCAGATGGGGGCGGGCTTGCCCTCTTCGTCGCTGTGCTCCTCGTGACAGTCCACTTCATCCGCATGGCCGGTGTAGCCGCCGCGCAGCGATTTGGGCAGTACGCCGCGCAGGACAAAATCCAGCACAAAGCCCACCACAATGGCGTATACCACCTTGATGACCATGAGCACCGCCAGCTTGTCCCAATAAGCCGGCATGGATACCAGCAGCGGGATGGCTTCGTCGCTGGTGGCAAGGTAGACGGCCATCAGGGTGCCCAGTGTGATCACACGGGAGGAGTAGAAGTTGGACGCAATGGCCGAGAAGCCGCACTGCGGCACACAGCCCAGCACCGCGCCCGGAATCGCGCCCCAGCGCCCGCCGCCTGCCAGCAGTGCTTCAATGCGCTCACCGTGGCGGGTCTCGATATACTCGATCAGAAGATAAGCCAAAAACAGGAAGGGCAGCATCTTGGCGGTATCCACCAGAGATTCGCCCAGAACATCCAGAAACAGTTCCATATACGCTCCTAAAAACGACCGTTCGTCGCTTCATTTTAGTAAATTGCAAATTGGTTGCATTTTCGAACAGGGATGATTATACACGATATCCTCTCCAATTGCAATACCAAAATGCAAATTAGTTGCAAATTTATTTTTGCAGTATTTTTGAAGCCTGTGCCGCAGCGGTGACACTGCCCATAACAGAAAGGACCCCAAAAAAATCCGCAGACTTTTCCGGGGTTCCGTAAAAACTATTTTAAATATCAGCCCTTCATCGGTACAAAGCCCACAAGGTCTTTTACCACCTCGCCGCCGATGATCAGGCCGGCCACCGAGGGCACAAAGGCATTGGAGCCCGGCACCGAACGGCGCTGGGTGCACTTGCGCTGGGTGCCCGGAGGGCAGATGCAGTGATACTTGCAGCTAATGGAGTCATCCTCGATGGGGGTCATGGCAGGCTCCTTGGAGTAGACCACCTTCAGGTGCTTGATCCTGCGCTTGCGGCACTCGGTGCGCATCACCTTGGCCAGCGGGCAGACCGAGGTCTTGTAGATATCGGTCACTTCAAAGCGGGTCGGGTCCATCTTGTTGCCTGCGCCCATGGAGCAGATGATGGGGGTGCCTGCCTCCTTGCACTTCATCACCAGCGCCAGCTTGCCGGTGACGGTGTCAATGGCATCCACCACATAGTCGTACTGGGTAAAGTCGAACTGGTCCTGTGTTTCCGGACCAAAGAAGCACCGGTGGGTGGTCACCCTGATGTCCGGGTCGATGTCGTGGATGCGCTGCGCAGCCACATCTACTTTATATTGCCCTACCGTACTGCGGGTGGCGATGATCTGGCGGTTGAGATTGGTCAGGCAGACTTTATCGTCATCGATCAGATCCAGTGCCCCCACGCCGCTGCGTGCCAGCGCTTCCACCGTATAGCCGCCCACGCCGCCGATGCCGAACACCGCCACGCGGGAATTGTGCAGTTTTTCCATAGCTTCCGCGCCCAGCAGCAGCTGCGTGCGGGAATACTGATTTTGCATTTTGTTCTCCTTGTTACTTTTCCGCTCTCGTAATGGTGCCGCCGCCCAGCACGGTGTCGCCCTGATACAGCACCACGGCCTGACCGGGCGTAGGGGCGCGCTGGGGCTGGTCAAATTCCAGCCGGAAGCCGCACTCCGCCGGGTAGACGGTGGCGGCCTGCTCCACCTGATGGTACCGGGTGCGGGCTGTGACCCGCAGCGGCCCGGTCAGCTCCGGAATGGCGATCCAGTTCACCTCGTCCGCATACACGATGCGGTCGAACAGCATCTCCTCCGGCCCTACCGTGACGGTGTTTGCCTGCATGTCCTTGCCGCAGACGTACACAGGTGCCCCCATGGCAAGGCCCAGCCCCTTGCGCTGGCCGATGGTGTACCGCACCGCGCCGTTGTGGGTGCCCACCACCCTGCCGCTCTCGTCCAGAAAATCACCTGCCGGGTAGTGTTTGCCGGTGAAGTCCTCCATAAAGCGGGCATAGTCGCCATCCGGCACGAAGCAGATGTCCTGACTGTCGTGCTTGCGGGCATTGACAAATTTGTGCTGCTCCGCGATCTCGCGCACCTCAGTCTTGTGCAGGCCGCCCAGCGGCAGACGGATATGCGCCAGCTGCTCCTGAGTGAGGTTGTAGAGCACGTAGCTCTGGTCCTTGCCCTCGTCCAGCCCCTTTTTGAGCAGGAAACGGCCGGTGGCATCGTCCTGCTCCACCCGGGCATAGTGGCCCGTGACCACATACTCCATGCCGTGTGCCCGGGCCCAGTCCAGCAGATGGCGGAACTTCATATATTTATTGCAGTCGATGCAGGGGTTCGGCGTGCCGCCCGCCTCATACACGCGGACGAATTTTTCAATGATCTGTTCCCGGAAGTCGGCCGTGAAATCCAGCACCTCGTACGGGATATCCATGGCATACGCCACCTCTGCCGCGTCCTCGATGTCCTTTTCCGAGCAGCAGGTGTGAAAGCCGGACTGTCCCAGCGTTTCGTTGCGGGTGAGCCGCATGGTGATGCCGGTGCAGTCATAGCCTGCCTGCTGCATGAGCCATGCCGCCACCGAGCTGTCCACGCCGCCGCTCATGGCAATGAGGGCACGCGGCTTTGAATCAGGGATCTGTGTGGTCATAAGTTCTCCTTTGGTGCATTCAACATACTAAAACAGTAGTATAATAGTAACTCTGAAAAAAGAGCTTGTCAAGACGCAGCGAGCTGCCGCACTGCGGCCAGCAGGGCTTTCCGCTCGTTGGGATATTCTTCCCGGATCACACCGTCCAGCAGCGCTTCCAGCACTTTGCGGATGCCCGGCCCCGCCGGGACGCCTGCCGCCATCAGGTCGCGGCCATTCACAGCCAGCTGGCTGACGCGGCAGCATACGCCGTCCGCGTCCAATTGTTCGGCCAATTCGGAAAGTGCAGCAAAATCAGCCGCATGTTCCGGCTGCAGGGCTGTGCCCAGTGCAGCAATGCGCTGCACGGTACACAAGTTATATCTGCCCAGTAGTCGGCGGGCGTAGATGGTAAAGCCGGGTGTGACGGTAGTTTCTCTGAGGACCGTCCGCTGGGGTGGGACCCTGTTGCCGAAGGCAATAGGGCGGGCGATGGAATGGCCCGAATCGTGTCCGAAGAGAAAGCTACCGTCACACCCTCTGGCTTCCCGCACCAGCACCGCCGCCTCTTCAATCAAGGCGTTGGAGCAGCGCAGGCGCTTGAGGGTGCGGCGGATGCCGTCCTCGCCAAGGCTCAGCAGCAGCGCCGCCAGACGGACGGGCAGGTTTTCTGCACCCGCCGGGCAGGCATCCACCACCGGCTTTGCCGCCGCCAGTGCCTCCGGTGAAAGCTCGGGTAAAACAACACTGAGTATTTTTTCGTTAAGATATGCCGCAGGGGCGGGTGCGCTCAGCAGTTTTGCAAGCTCTTCCTCGATACGCTCCACCGATACACAGTCCAGATGGGCGCACAGCTCCTGTGCTGCCTGCGCCGTGGGCGGGTCGATGGCAAAGCCGAACCGGGCTGCGAACCGGTACAGCCGCAGGATGCGCAGCGCGTCCTCGGTGAACCGCTGGCGGGGCACACCCACCGCCCGTACGATGCCGCTTTGCAGGTCGGCCTGCCCGCCAAAGGGGTCCACAAGGCCCTCTTTTTCATTGTAGGCCATGGCGTTGATGGTAAGATCCCGCCGGGCCAGGTCCTCCCGCACATCCGGTACAAAGTGCACCTCGTCCGGGTGGCGGCCATCCGTGTAGGTGCCTTCTGTACGGAAGGTGGTGATCTCGTAAAGGGCACCACTCTGCTTCACCGTTACCGTGCCGTGCTGCAGGCCGGTGGGGATGCACCGCTGCGCGCCGAACAGCTCCATCACCTGCTGCGGCAGAGCACTGGTGCACAGGTCCCAGTCGTGCGGTGTAAGGCCCAGCAGGCTGTCCCGCACGCAGCCGCCCACCACGTAGGCTGCATGGCCCGCTGCGTGGAGGGCATGCAGCAGTTCCGCCGCGCCTGCATCCATTGGAATGGTCATGGCTGTGCCTCCTCGTACTGCAGGGTGATGCTTTTGCCGTCAAAGCCGCACTCCGCCGCCGGGAAGATGCTCTGTGCCTGCGCGGCATATTCCTCCGGGTCGGTGATCATGGGGGAATAATGAGTCAGCCAAAGCCGCTTTGCCCTCGCCTGCGCGGCAAGGGATGCGCTCTGCCCAAAGGTGCTGTGCCCCCACTGACGGGCCTGGTCTTCCTGCTCCGGAAGGGCATAGGTGGCATCGCATATCAGCAGGTCTGCGTCATGCGCCGCCTGCAAATAATACGGGCAGGAGGCCGTATCGCCGGAAAATACAACGCTCAACCCCTTGCGCGGTGCGCCCAGCACCTGCGCAGGCTGCACCGTTCTGCCCTCCACGGCAACGCTCTGCCCTTTCTGCAGCAGCTTCCATTGCTGCACCGGCACCCCCAGCGCCCGGGCCTGCTCCGGCGAAAATTTGCCTGCACGGGGCAGCTCCAGCCGGTAGCCAAGGCTTTTTACCCGGTGCTTTGTGGCAAACGGCACCAGCCGCGCACCGGCAGGCCAGCCCTCGCTCAGCGCATCCAGCGCCAGCGGCTGGCCCGGCATAAGCACCTGCGGCTTCACCGGATAGGGCAGCGGGCCGGTCAGTGCCCGCACCGCCGCCCAGATATCCGGCAGGCCCTCCGGACCCAGCAGCACAAGCGGCCTTATGCGGCCCTGCGCCCCCAGAGTCTGCAAAAGGCCCGGCAGACCAAAGATGTGGTCGCCATGGTAGTGGGTCAGGCAGATGGCATCTGCCCGCATCAGGTTCACGCCTGCCCGGTGTGCCGCTGCCTGCGTGCCCTCGCCGCAGTCCCACAGCAGGCCGTGGCCACCGCAGGCAGCAAACGCCGCCGAGAGTGCCCGATCCGGCAGCGGCATGGTAGCCGCAGTGCCCAGCAGTGTAATGGTCAGCATAAAATCGTTCTCCCTGCACAGTAGATTTCGATATTTTATTGTACCACAGCCCAGCACGTTGCACAATCACTGCTGGCCGCGCATAGCATGGGCCAGCACAGCAAAAAGGAGGGCGTGGCAGGATGCGGCACAAAAAGGGCAGTTCGTTTTCCGGCAGATACCGCCGCAGCGGTCGGTTTTTGCGCTGGCTTGTGCTTGCCGCGTTGATCCTGCTTGTGCTGGCGTGCTGCTACGGGTGTGCGGTGCAGAAGCTGGTGTATTCTTCCCGCGGGACCATGATCTTTCTGCCCAGCGGGTTTTGAAAAAATGGGAGCATCCTGCTGCACAGAACGCTCCCATTTTTCTTTTTATTTTCCATCCGAATAGGGCAGCTGACCGGTCAGGGTCAGCGTTTCGGCAAGTTCGTCCTCCGAGCGGAACCGCCACGCCGCCGCTCCCACGGCCACATAGCAGGCATCGGCACGACCCTCCGGTGTAACGGCAAGGATCATCGTTTCACCGTCGCCCACCGCCGTTACCATGCCATCCGCACTCACAGTTGCCACGTCCGGATTGCTGCTGAGCCATGTCATCGTTCCGTTTTTGGCGCCTGCAGCCTGCGCGGTCAGCTTCTGACTGGCTCCCACTGCCTGCAGCAGCATGGCGTTTTTGCTCATCTGCACCCGTCCGATCTCCGATGTGACCGTTACCGTGCAGCGCAGCACCTGCCCGGCTGTGGTCAGTGCGCTGATGACGGCCTTGCCGGACCCCTGCGCCTTTACGGTGCCGTTTGTGCTTACCGATGCCACCGCCGGGTTGCTGCTGACCCACTGCCGCACATAGGTGAACCCGCCTTTGTTCTGTTCCAGCTTCAGCTGCTTCGTCGGGGCAGGCTCCTGCTCTGTAATGGTAAGCGCCAGCTCGCTGGTGTTCAGCAGCAGGCGGCTGGCTGTGCTTTTGCGCACCGTGATGGTACAGGTGGTCTTTTCTCCGCGCTCATTGCGAGCCGTGACATCCGCAGTGCCCTCGGCATGGCCGGTCACCTTGCCAGTGCCGTCCACCGATGCCACTGCCGGATCACTGGAAGTCCAGATCAGAAAGAAGTAGTCGTTAGGTGCCTGCACATTCAGGTAGGCCACCGGGGCCGGGTCTCCTTCGGTGATATCCAGCGTCAGTTCGGCAGTGTCCAATGTCATGCCGCTGTCCGGCAGCGGCTGCTCCTGCGCAGCATAGGCCGACAACGCCCCGGCTGCAAACAGTTCTGCGCACAGCACCACTGCACAAACACACGCTTTGAACCCCTGCTTCATGGGCTTTGCCCTCCCCGCCTGCTTTGCTGCAAGATCCTTTAAATATTCCTGTCTCCGTATTATTTTACACGCAGTGCAAAACCGGGTCAAGTTTTTTGCCCATTCTGCCGGGCAGCTGAGCCTTATTTTGTGGAGAATAATAAAATCCGCTTTTCAATTTTGTACAAAACGCCGCCGCACCCGGCAAACCGGATGCGGCGGCGCTGTTCTGCTTTTGAATTTTCCGCTTAGTAGTTGATCTTTTTCAGCTCAAAGTAGCTCTGCGGATGTGCGCACACCGGGCACTTGAGCGGTGCGGACTTGCCGATATAGGTGTAGCCGCAGTTCCGGCACTGCCATACCTGCTGCTCCTCGCGGGCAAAGACCTTGTTGTTTTTCAGGTTTTCGGCCAGCGCACGGTAGCGCTCCTCATGCTCCTTCTCGATCTGTGCCACCATGGTGAACAGTGCTGCGATCTGAGGGAAGCCCTCTTCTTTGGCCTCCTTGGCCATGCGGGGGTACATCTCGGTCCACTCGTCGTGCTCACCGCCTGCTGCCATGTCCAGACAAGTCAGGGTATCGGGGATCGCGCCGCCGCACAGCAGCTTGAACCAGATCTTTGCGTGCTCCTTCTCATTGCCGGCGGTCTCCTCAAAGATCGCGGCCAGCTGCTCGTAGCCTTCTTTTTTTGCCATGCTGGCAAAGAAGGTGTACTTGTTGCGTGCCTGGCTCTCGCCTGCAAATGCTTCCATCAGATTTTTCTCGGTTTTGGTACCCTTCAGTTCCATGATGCTCTCCTTTCAAAAACGGATCTTCTGTCAGGATCGACCGATCCCGGCTCTATCATTCAGCCCGGCGGTAATTTTTTCGCCTGCGGCTCAGGTTCTGAACAGAGTATACCATATTTTTTGACGGAAATCAAGAATAATTCCTATTTATTCTGAGAATATTTCTCAGTTATGCTGCTTCAGTGCACACACAGCAATGCTCAGGGCGCTCCACGCTGCCTGATACATCAGCACCGTTGCCACCGAAAGCTCCCAGATGCTGCCTGCACTGGTGAGCAGCGCTGCAATGATAATGGAGAACAGCACCGAGACCATCTGTACCGTGGTGGCACTGCTCTCGGCGTTCTGGGCCTGATCCGCAGCCTGCAGACCGCCGGTCAGGCTGGCAAACGCCTTGAGATGGATCATGCAGCAGGTGTCCTCCGGGTCTGCCGGTGCGGCCTTGATGGCGTTGCACTGCTCCTGATCCAGCACGGTGATCATGCCTTCCGGCAGGCGGTATGCTTCGGTAATGTGGTGTGCAGTCAGACTGGGGTCCTGGCATGTGACCAGCAGGCGGATGTTCTCCTTTTGCAGCACGGCAAGGCTGCGGGCCACATTGCGCCCGCCCACATATTTCAGCACGAACATAGCGTGCAGATTGCCGGACACAGCCAGATACAAAATTTGTAGCTCGCCGTTCTTCGAGTGCTGCATCTCGTATTCCTCGTCCGGCATCGGCACGCCCTCCTGCTCCAGATAGCGGCGGGTACCCATGAGGATGCGGTTGTTATCGCACCAGGCGGAAAAGCCCAGCCCATGGTGCTGCTCCAGATCCTTGACCGGGAACAGGATGTCTGTGCGTTCCTCAACGATCTGGCGGAACAGCCCATTCAAGGTGCCGTGGCTCTCGTTCAGCACGCTGGCCGCGTACAGGATGGCGCGGTCGATGCGGCCGCCCTTGAAGATGCGGATATCCTCCAGCTGTGCGCTGTCGGCGGTGAACAGGTCGTCTGCATCGATCTGCAGCGTATCAATGCCGCCCAGCTGCTCAATGGCCTGCCAACCGGGTATGACTGCGCCCACAGCCGCAGCCGCACGCTGCAGCCGCAGTGAGGCAACGCCCGCGATCAGGGTAGAAGAAAGCGGTGCGCCCATGCACAGCACAGCTGCCATGGCAGCCGCAGCTTTGTTCCAGCCGGCACCTGCCAGCAGGAACAGCACGCCGCTGAGCAGGGCAACGCCCAGCAGGATGTACGAAACTTTGCGGGCACGGCGCTCGCTTGCGCGCTCGCTCAAGCTCTGCTCCACAAAGCCGTCAGCTTCCTTCATCGGGCGGCTCAGCAGCACCCAGGGGTCCTTCTGTTCCAGATCCCGTGCAAGGGCGCGCAGCAGGTCTTTATCCTTGGCGCGGTAGGCGCCCTCGAACTCCACACCATTGGTCACCAGCTCATAGCCGCCCTTGACAGCAGCCAGCATCACCCGGCTGCCCAGCAGCGCAAGGAACAGCCCCAGCGCGGCCATGCCGCTGAGCAGCGAGATGCCGGTGGTGCCGCGGTAAACATTTGCGTTCAGCATGGCTGTGACCGCCTGCACCAGCGCTGCCACTGCGGCCAGCGCCGGCATCGTCTCGGAAGAAGGCCGTCCGCGCAGGCCGTTCAGGCCGTCGCGCAGCACCGGGAAGCCAACGCACAGGCTTGCTGCCAGCAGCAGCAGGTTTGCACCATAGAATGTCGCCGGGGCAGCATCCGGGTCCAGCGCCGCCATGGCGGGCAGCAGCCCATCCGACACCAAACCAAAATGCAGCAGCACCACAGCCAGAATGCCGCCCAGCACGCAGCGCAGCGTCAGCTCTGCACTCATGCGGTGCAGCTTATCCGCCGTAGCCTCCGGCTCGGGCAGCTCCGTCTCGGCATGTTCCTCCGGAGACACCGCGTCCTCCGCCTCAGCTTTCAGTTCCGGCTGTGGCGCAGCGGGTGCCTTCTCCGGTGCCTGCTGCGGCTCTTCACCATCCAGCGGCAGCAGCGGCAGGCTCATGGTGTCCTCTTTTGCAGCAGGCTCCTCTGCCGGGGCCAAAGGTGCCTGCGGTGCGTCCTCGCTCTGCGCCTTGCCAAAGAAATCGACCACCGGCTGCTTTTCCGGCTGCGGCACAGGTTCCGGCTGCAGCTCCGGTGCCGTCTCCTTTACCGCTGCAAACACAGCCGCGGGCAGCGGTGCACCGGACGGTTTCTTTTTGCTTTCAGCCGGTTCAGTTTCTGCTGCCGGGGCTGCTTCGGCTCTCGGTGCAGGCTTTTCCGGCTTCTGGTCGCTCAGGCCGTTGATCATCGCCTTGAGCTGTGCCATCTCCTGCTGCTCCTGCTCTTCCTGCGGCAGCAGCACCTCCGGCGCATTCTTGGGGTGCCGGGGAGGCTTTGCCGTGCTGTGCTGCTCTGCGGGTCTAGCCGCCGGGACAGCGCTCTGCCGGGGTGTTTCCGGCTTCACTGCCGCCAGGGATTCCGCCGTTTGCGGTGCAGATTTTCCCTCCGGCTTTTTGGCGGGTGCTTCCGGCTGTGCATCCTCTGCTTCCTTCTCCAGAAAAGGCCACGGGGCCAGTTCCTGTTCCGGGTCTGCCTCCGGCTTCAGCATCAGTTCCAGATCCGCTTCCGGTTCCGGCTGCGCATCCTCACCCAGCCGCACCTCACCGGTGGGCATTTCCTGCGGCTGCTCTGCTGCAGCTTCGTCAGTCTCCTGCTTTGCCTTACCACGGCCAAACAGGCCAAACCGTTTCTCCGGCTTTTCCTCCGGCTGGTTTTCGTCCCTCCGGGTCATCTCCTCCGGGATATCCACCGCCGTGGTGCTGAAAAAGGAGCGGAACTTTTCATCCGGGGTCATTTCCCGGCCATTATTTTTATCTTTCGGCATTCTTGTCCCTCCTGTAATTCAAATTGAGGTTCCGGCCCGAATGCCGGATCATGCCTGCTGTGCTGCGCGTTGGGACTGGATCTCGTACAGAATAATGCCCGCAGCCACCGACACGTTGTAGCTGTCCACACCGGTGCCCGGTGCTGCCATATCCAGCCGCACCACGCCGTCGCACAGCTTTTTCACCAGCTGGGAAACACCGCTGCCCTCGCTGCCCAGCACCAGTGCAATGGGGCCGGTCAGGTTGTTCCTGCGCAGAGACACGCCGTCCATATCGGCGCAGTAGACGAACACACCCTGCTCCTTCAGGCGGCGGATGGTCTCGCCGATGTTGGCCACACGAGCCACCGGCAGGCGTTCTGCGGCACCTGCGCTGGACTTGATGACGGTAGGCGTGACCGATGCGCCGCCGCGCTTTGGGATCACGATGCCATGCGCACCGCACAGCAGAGCACTACGCATCACGGCACCCAGATTGTGCGGGTCTTCAATGCCATCGCTCAGCACCAGAAAAGGTGCCTCGCCCTTGTCCTTGGCTGCTGCCATCAGGTCGTCTACCGTCACGTATTCGATCTCGCTGGCAAATGCCGCCACACCCTGATGGCTCTCGGTGCCGGTCATCAGGCGCAGCTTGTTGGGGTGCACCCGCTTCACCGTGGCACCCGCTTCCTTTGCCAATGCGGTATAGTAAGCCGCCACGGCCGGAGCCATGCCCTCAGCAATGAGCACGGTGTCCACGCCGGAACCGCTTTTCAGCAGTTCGATCACCGGATTTTTGCCATAAACAAGGCTCTCGTTCTTCTGCAGCGGCTCTTCCGGGCTGCGGCGCGGACGGCGCGGCTGGTTCTTTTCTTCCATGATGATTTTCTCCTTCCGTTGTATCACCGGAAGGTGCTGTGCACACCCTCCAAAAGGCGCGCCGCATTCTGGGCCGCGCACCGGTATAGTCTGAAGATGATAACTCATCTTGAAGTATAGCATAAGCCGAACTTGTTTGCCAGCAAATTACCGTTTTTTATCCGCGTCCTGCAAAAGTTTTTCTGTTCGTGGTGCCGGAGACCGTTTCCGCTTTTTTGCAGAAATGTTCTGCCGCCCTGCATCAGCTTTACCCGGCTGCTGGGTAGATATCCCTCTGTTTTGCCGGAGAAAAAAGTTTTCCACAAAAACGCGGTATACAATCCGTAGAAGAGCGATTATTTTTCCACATGTTGAAAACCCTGTGGAGAAAGTTCAAAAGTCCAGCTTTAAAGCCTGTTTTGCCTGTGGAATTCCACACTTTCCACAAGGTTTTCCACTTTTTGGTTCGACCTTTTTTGATTTCCTGCGTACAATTTGTAGAATACAAGTCGGAAATATGACAATTTTTTGAACTGCATCCTGTCCGCTTTTGCCAAATTGCCCAATATCATTTTGACGAATGTGGATCTGTGTTGAAAATCCGTCCTTCATCAAGCTTTCTGTCTTTCGGCCGCTCGTTGCACATTATATGGAAATTTGTTGCATTCTATCGAATATACGCGCTTCTGGCAGTACCCCCCTGCACCCTGCCAGAAACAGAATCCCCGCATTGTTACAGGAAAAACACCGGTTTGGATTGATTTTGGCCGCTGTTTGGGGTATACTAATTCTGTAGGTTCGTTAAACCGTGCACAAAGCGGATATGAAACGAGCAAGACCCCAATGATTTTGTGGAGGTAATGAATAATGTTGGTAAATGCAACCGAAATGCTGATCAAAGCACGTGATGGCCACTACGGTGTGCCTCAGTTCAACATCAACAATCTGGAGTGGACCAAGTCCGTTCTGACCGCCTGCGAGGAAATGAAGAGCCCTGTGATTCTGGGTGTTTCCGAGGGTGCCGGCAAGTACATGACCGGTTTCAAGACCGTCGCTGCCATGGTCAGCGCAATGGTCGATTCCATGGGCATCACCGTTCCCGTTGCCCTGCATCTGGATCACGGCACCTATGAGGGCTGCAAGGCCTGCATCGAGGCCGGCTTCTCTTCCATCATGTTCGATGGCAGCCACTACTCCATCGAGGAGAATGTGGAAAAGACCAAGGAGCTGGTGGCTCTGGCACACGCTAAGGGCCTGAGCATTGAGGCCGAGGTCGGTTCCATCGGCGGCGTCGAGGATGGCGTTGTGGGTGCCGGCGAGATCGCAGACCCCGAGGAGTGCGCAAAGATCACTGCTCTGGGCATCGACTTCCTGGCTGCCGGCATCGGCAACATCCATGGTGTCTACCCGGCAAACTGGAAGGGTCTGGACTTCGAGGCTCTGGACCGCATCCACAAGGCCACCAATAACATTCCTCTGGTTCTGCACGGCGGCACCGGCATCCCCGACGAGATGATCGCAAAGGCAATCAGCCTAGGCGTTTCCAAGATCAACATCAACACCGAGTGCCAGCTGGTGTTTGCTGAGGCCACCCGCAAGTACATCGAAGAGGGCAAGGATCAGCAGGGCAAGGGCTTCGACCCCCGCAAGCTGCTGGCTCCCGGCGCAAAGGCCATCGAGGCCAAGTGCAAGGAGAAGATCGAGCTGTTCGGCTGCGCAGGCAAGGGCTAAGCGGAAGCTTGTATCGTAAGGGGAACTCCACCCAATAAATATGCGGCCCCGTCACGTTGAATGCTCAACGCGGCGGGGCCGCTTTTTCTACTTTTATTCAGATATGCGGTAATGTCCGACGATGTCTGTTCGTTTTTCCAGAATGTCCTGCTCGTAGGCAGTCTGCCATGGGTCATTGTGGTGAATGATATAGGGCACTCCGTTTTTATTTCGCCGGTCGGACACGATGCCGATATGTCTTTCAAAGATCACAATATCGCCGCCCTGCCATTCTTCAATTTCCGAGACATCTGTTGTCAGGGCAGCTGCCGTGTGTGAAAAAAACACCTTCAGGTTTCGTACCCGTCGGAAATCAATGTTTGCATCCGATTCTGCTACCATATAATCCTGTGGCTGCTCCCGGATATCTGCGTTCACAAGCACCTGCAGATCATATCCGGCATTTTTCAACGCGTAAGCAACTACATCGGTGCAAACGCCATAACCATCGTCAGGATAACCGGCCTTATAATAGCGGCTTTTATATTTTGGATGTGTACTCACATAGGCCAGTGCACCATTCAGAATATCCGACTGGTCATCTACCCCGTCATCATCCCGATCCACGCAGCTATGAAACTGCGGTATCCTGCCCTTATAATCATCCTCCGGCCTGATTGCCGAGGTGTGCTGATAATGTGTCTGCACATAAAATACGATTCTGCAAAATATCAAAAGTGCTATTATTATTGCATAAGGCCTTGCTGAATCTTTGCGAGTTCTGTCCGAACGCATATTCTCGCCCCTTTCTGTTCTGAGAATACCAACTTTTTCCCCATTCTGCAACCCTTTGACATATATAGCGCAACAAAAAAGCCCCGAGATTTCTCTCAGAGCTTTCTGTTCAAGTCGGCGACTACCTATTTTCACGCGCCGTTTCCAGCGAACTATCTTCGGCACAAGTGAGCTTAACTTCTGTGTTCGGAATGGGAACAGGTGGAACCTCACCGTCATCGACACCGACCGATCTGACTGGCCTAGTATAACATGTTTGTTGTACTTTGTCCAGTATTTCTTAGAAGGACGTGCCTTCAAAACTGAATAATCACTGCTCACATTTTTTCGTTGACTCTTAAGAGTCTCAAGCGAATTGTGGTCAAGCCCTCGACCTATTAGTACACGCTTGCTGAATGGATCGCTCCACTTACACATCGTGCCTATCAACCTTGTAGTCTTCAAGGGGTCTTACTTGTTTGAAACAATGGGATATCTTATCTTTGGGTCGGCTTCACGCTTAGATGCTTTCAGCGTTTATCC
>ERZ791614.109-NODE-109-length-57859-cov-12.704830_pt1 | contig 57859 bp, 58 predicted proteins | sample MGYA00510274_ERZ791614 | MGnify/ENA primary metagenome ERZ791614 (study PRJEB30046, sample SAMN00715221) | human gut metagenome | study: EMG produced TPA metagenomics assembly of the A metagenome-wide association study of gut microbiota in type 2...
TGGTATCACCACCGTGGCCGCGCTGGTCGCGTGGTGGAAGAACAACAGCTTCACCGTCGCAGCCCTTCAGGCAGACCAGACCTACAACAAGCTGAAGGCACAGGGAAAGTAAGCCGCCCTGCCCAAAATAGCCATACATAGCAACAGCCCCGAGGAACCGTCAGGCTCCCCGGGGCTGTTTTTGTTTGGCGTGTTTCGACGCTTTACGACGTATATCGACGTAATTGGTAAATTTTAAGTATTTTTCGGTTAGAGTTGACGCATAGAAAGGATGTGTCAACTATGATCGTTTCCGAATTGTCCACTCAGGTCAATGATTTGCTGCGCCCGATGGGCATCACACGCAATCTGAGCGCCTACAGTATCCTGTGCCAGTGTCTTGAGCTGGTCTGTGAGCAGGAAGACCGCCTGCAGGCCGTGGAGAAAGATATCTATACTCCTATCGCCAACCGCAGAAGATGTGAGCCAAAAGCGATTCAAAGCGCTGTCCGCCGGGCAGCTAAAGGTGCATGGCTCACAAACCCGGAGTATGTGCAGCAGTTGGCAGGCTATCCGCTGACCGGTGCGCCCAGCGCGGTGCAGTTCATTGAAATGCTGTATAATGCGCTGGTGAGAGCAGTCTGAAAACTTAATAGTGTTACCAAAAGTGTTACCATGATAAGAAAAAACACGCTGGTTCTGTACGAACCAACGCGCTTTTCTTTGTATGCGGGTAGTGGGGGTCGAACCCACACGCCTTGCGGCACAGGAACCTAAATCCTGCGCGTCTGCCAATTCCACCATACCCGCGTATTCTTCTATTCTGCAGCTGCGGCCAAACCGCCTTAATATAGTATCAGTTCCGGCGGCAAAAGTCAATCACTGCATTGATATTTCCGCCCTTCACAGCGCATACTATCGCCGGACGATCGTATCATTTTCCATGGCGGAAAGGGGCTTTTTGCCGATGCGCAGATCAAAACTACGCCGCGCTGGCAGCATTGCGGCAGCTTATCTTCTGGTGGCCGCGCTGGCGGTGCTGGGCTGGCTGTGGCACAGTCTGCCTGCTGAAATTTTGCTGGAACCCGGCCAGACCCTTACCCTGCCCCGTTTTGCCTATGTGCAGCCGCTGCGCACCGCTGGCTCCCGCAACGCGGCCAGCACGCAGGCTGCGGGCAGCTATCAGGCCACTTTGTCCATTGGCGGGTGGCTGCCCGTCAAGACTGTGCGCGCTCTGGTGGAAACACGTCCGGTGGTAACCGTGTGCGGTACGCCTTTCGGCGTTAAGATGTTCTCCGAGGGCGCGCTCATTGTGGGCTTTTCCGACCTGAACACCCCGGACGGCACCGCAAACCCCGCCAAGAAGGCCGGGCTGCGGCTGGGCGACCGGGTGGTGCGCATGGATGACGCTCTGACCGAGACGAACGACGCCGTGCACGATGCTCTGGAAACGGCCGCAGGCGCACCGGTGCAGGTGGTCTACATCCGCAATGGTGAGCAATTCCAGACCCGGCTGACCCCCGTGTGGGACAGCACCGCCGGGCAGTGGCGCGCCGGGATGTGGGTGCGGGATTCTTCCGCCGGGGTAGGCACCATGACCTTTGTGGACAATGCCGCCGGGGTGTTTGCCGGGCTTGGCCACCCCATCAGCGACAGCGACACCGGTGAGAGCGTGGCCCTGCGCAGCGGCGAGATCGTCCCCTGCCAGATCGTGGGGTGTACCAGCGGCACCGTGGGCAGCCCCGGTGAGCTGAAGGGCCGCTTTTTGAGCACCCATGCGCTTGGCAGCATCTGCATCAACAGCAAGACAGGGGTCTATGGCAGAACACGGGCTGCATTTTCCGGCCCGGAGCTGGAGATGGCTTTTGCGCAGGAGGTTGTGCCGGGCGATGCCGAGATCTGGACGACCGTGGACGGCGAGGTGCCCAAGGCATACCGCATCCGCATTGAAAAGGTAAACGACGCAGACCCCCACCGCAACATGATCCTGCGCGTGACCGACCGGCAGCTGCTTGCCAAAACCGGCGGCATCGTGCAGGGCATGAGCGGCAGTCCCATCCTGCAGAACGGCAGACTGGTGGGTGCAGTGACCCATGTGCTGGTAAACGACCCCACGCGGGGCTACGGCATTTTTGCTCAGACCATGCTCAAGCAGGCCCGCGCTGTTGAAAAAACAGACGATACAGCGCATACGCAGACCCAAAACGCAAAATAATTTGCGGGTTTCGATTTTCTTTGCCAAAATTTACCAATATAAACCGTTGAAAGTTCTGGAAAATTATGGTAAAATCCATGGTGTTAAGGGAACTGCACACATTGGAGGAAACAACCATGGACAAAGTTAGATTTTTGATGTCGGATACTGGTGCCCCGTTCACTGCCGCCTGCCGCGAAGCGCTGGAGCAGAAGGGCGTGGACGTGACCGTTGTGGAAAAGGACGGCAACAAGGTCCTGCAGAAAATGCTCACCGTGCGCCCGCAGGTGGTCCTGCTGGATGCTTTTATGCCCGGTCTGGATGCCCTTGCGGTAAAGCAGCGCTACAATGCCGCCGGTGAGCGGCACACCTCCTTCTTCGTGACCGGTGCCTTCCAGAGCGAAGAGATGGTACAGGAGCTGCTGGACGAAGGCTTTGCCTACTACTTTGTAAAGCCCTTTGATGAGACCGTGCTTGCCGCACGGGTGCTCAAGGCGGCACTTGGCCCGGAAAAGCACATCCTGCACACCAGCGTGGACAGCGATGAGCTGACCGTTACCGAGATCCTGCACCAGATCGGCGTTCCCGCCCACATCAAGGGCTACCAGTTCCTGCGGGATGCCATCCTGCTCACCATGAACGAGCCGGAGTACATCAACGCTGTGACCAAGCGCCTGTACCCGGAAATCGCCAAGAAAAACGGCACCACCGCCAGCCGGGTGGAGCGCGCCATCCGTCATGCCATCGAGGTGGCATGGGACCGGGGAGACGTGGACACCCTCAACAGCTACTTCGGTTATACCATCCATAACCTGCGCGGCAAGCCCACCAACTCGGAGTTCATCGCGATGATCGCCGACAAGATGCGGCTGGACAAACGCCAGAGAGTGGGCTGATTTTTTTCATAGAATTCGCCGTCGTTCATATTCTGATAAGAGCAAACCAAACAGACAAAGGAGGTTTTGCTCTTGAAGCTTGCAGAATATCTCGCACGGCGCAGGCGGGCCAGAGTTGCGGCCGTGATGCTGTTCGCCCTCATTATGGGGTTTGTATCTGCTGCGCCGCCGGTCGTCACCGGATGTCAGGCGCAGGACCTTACCCCGGCACCGGACACTTCGATGCTCTCTCCCGCCGTTTCGGCTCTGGCACAGGAGCAGCAGGAGCCTGCTGCCCAGCCGCTGCCGGAAAAGTGGGTCTGCCTGACCTTTGACGACGGCCCCAGCAAGACCACACCGGATGTGCTCAGCGCGCTGAACGCGGCCGGAGTGCACGCCACATTTTTTGTGGTGGCTACCGGTTACAACGAGAAGTATCTGCCCCTGCTCACCGAAGCGGTCAGCGCCGGGCACCAGATCGCGCTGCACTCTGCTTCCCACGAGTACAGCGATATCTACCGCAGCAGCGACGCTTATTGGGAGGACATTGCCCTTTTAAAGGAGCGCATTGCGCCCTATGTGGATGCCGAGAGCATCCGGTATCTACGGTTTCCGGGCGGCAGCACCAACACCGTCAGTCGGCGCTACGGCGGCAAAGGCCTGATGAAGCAGCTGAAAGCCGAAGTAGAGCAGAAAGGCTGGCATTGGGTGGACTGGAACGTCTGCGCCGAGGATGCCGTGGGCGGGCACCCAAGCGCGTGCACCATCTACCGCAATGTGGTGCACGAGACCGGGCAGCAGACGAACTGCATCGTATTGATGCACGATTCCTCCACTACACGCACCACGGCAGAGGCCCTGCCGGACATTATCCGGTGGTATGCCGACAACGGCTACACCTTTCTGACGGTGGCCGAAGCGCTGCCGCTGGGGTAATGCGCCTTACAGCCACCTTTCAAGGCAGCGTTCCAGCAGCACTCCGGCAGAGGCCAGCACCGCCAGCCAGAGCCAGCCTGCGCCGCCGGTCACCACCCACCCCGCCGCCAGAATGGCGGCAAAGGTACATACCGGCGGCACAGCGAGGCGCAAAAAGCGCAGCAGCTTCTCCCGCCGGAGCGGCAGTCCGGTGTCCAGCTGCTCGGGATGCACAGCATCGCAACAGATTTCGTCCCGGTACTTGCCCGGGTTGCGGTAGGCCTTATACGCGATGCCGTCCAGCAAAAACTCCGGGTACATCCCCTCTTTGGTCAGGGTGAAAAGCATCCCTTTTTCCTCTGCATAGGCTCGCAACGCCGCCGTAAATTCCTGCGGGGTGTTGATGCTGCCCTGCGGGATAAAGAAAAAGTGCTTTTGATGCTGCACCTTCGCCAGCGTGCAGTAATCCTGCAGCCAGCCGGAGAAGAACCCCTGCTGATGGGCAGGGCTTTCCATGCGGGTCAGGCAGGCGTCCACGTCCAGCGTGTCCGTCTGCGGAGCCTGCCGGGCAAGGTCGGCGCAGAACTGCATGGCTGCCGCCAGCTGCGCTGCCTGCTGCTCCAGCACGGTCTGCTGGGCTTGCAGCGCCTGTTGCAGGGGCTGTTCCCCGCGCAGCACCGCCTTGATGGTGGGCAGCGGCACATCCAGCATGCGCAGCATCCGGATGAGTTTAAGGGTACGGATATCCCCTGCGGTATAATCGCGGTAGCCATTGCCCTGCCTGCGCGCCGGGGTGAGAAGTCCCTCTTTTTCATAAAAACGGATGTTGGGAGCCGAAACGCCACTCTGTTCTGAGGCCTGTTTGATGTTCATCTGATTCACCTCCGCACCTACATTACACCTTAAAGCCGGTTGAAGGTCAAGGCTTTTGCGCAAAAACCGAGCCGCCGCACAAAAATGTGCAGGCAGCTCGGTTTTTCAATGCAAAATATCCGTCAGCGCGGGGGATCAGTCAGCAGACTGGCAGAACACAGAGAAGGTGCGGTAAGCCATGTACAGGTCGGTCTTATGGATGACCTCGAAGGGAGAGTGCATGGACAGCACCGGCACGCCGATATCCAGCACCGGGATGCCGCGGTTGGCCACGTACTTGGCAATGGTGCCGCCGCCGCCCAGATCCAGACGGCCCAGCTCACCGATCTGCCACGCCACGCCGTTGGCATCCAGCAGGCGGGTGATATCCCCTACCAGCTCAGCGGAAGCATCGCTGGCAGAGCTCTTGCCACGGCTGCCGGTGTACTTGAAGAAGGCCACGCCGCGGCCTGCGTAAGTACCGTTCTGCGGCTCGAAGGCATTTGCCCAGGAGGGGTCGTAGGCGGCGGTCACATCGGCAGAGAGACACACGCTGTTCTGGAAGGCAAGGATGTCGTCCTGACCGGCGGCGCGGCACAGCAGCTGCATAAAGTGGAATACATACATGCTCTGCATGCCGGTCACACCGTCGGAGCCGATCTCTTCCTTATCGGTCAGCACGCAGACGGTGGTGTGCACAGGATCTTTCGTCTCGATCTCGGCCATAAGGGCGGGGTATGCGTCCACCCGGTCATCGTGACCGTAGCCGCCCACCATGGAGCGGTCAAAGCCCACGTCCCGGGCCTTATGGGCGGGCACCACCTCGATCTCAGCGCGGGTGAAGTCCCGCTCGGTGATGCCGTACTTTTCGTGCAGCAGCATCAGGGTGTTCAGCTTAACGGCTTCCTTGATGTCGGCATCCTCCACAGCGTCGGAGCCGATGAGCACGTTCAGCTCTTCGGCCTTGATGCCCTCGCTGAGCTTGCGGTCATTCTGCTCGGCACCCAGATGGGGCAGCAGGTCGGTGATGCAGAACACGGGGTCATTCTCGTCCTCACCCACTGCAAAGGACACGCTGGAGCCATCGGCACGGGTGAACACGCCGTGGATGGCCAGCGGCATGGTGCCCCACTGGTACTTGCGGATGCCGCCGTAATAGTGGGTCTTGAAGTAGCTGAGGTGGTTTGCTTCGTACAGCGGGTTCGGGCGCAGGTCCAGACGGGGGCTGTCGATGTGGGCGATCACCAGACGGAAGCCCTCCTCAAAAGATTTCCGGCCGATGGTAGCGGCCACCACCGCCTTGTGCTCCTGCACAAAGTAGATCTTCTGGCCGGGGGCATAGGTCTTTTTCGGCTCAAACTTTTCGTAACCGGCCTCCAGCAGCAGCTTTTCGCTGGCGGCGGCAGCTTCGCGCTCGGTCTTGGCAGCGTTCAGGAAGGCTTTGTAGCCTTCGGCAAAGGCTGCAGCCTTCTCCTTCACGTCGGCGCTCTTGTCGGCAGCGTACTCCGGCTTGTAAAGCAGCTGTTCGGCAGCCTGCTTTGCGGTAAGTTTCTCGCTCATTTTCCTTATCTCCTCTCAGCTTTCTGCATAGATACGCTGATACCGCGCATAGCAGGAAGTGATCTTTTTTACGTAGTGGTTCATCTGGTTATAGGGAAAGCCCTGCAGCGTTTCGCCGTCTGCGGAGGGCTCTTCCATCTGTAAAAGAGCATCTACCGTGCCCCACCCGCTGTGATAAGCGGCAGCGGCAGTGGCAACATCGCCGTTGTAGCGCTCCATGCACAGGTGCAGGTAATAGCATCCGAACCGGATGCTGATCTCCGGGTCGTAGAGATTTGCAAAGAGCAGTCCTTCGTCCGGTGCGATCTTGCTGCGCAGCCAGATAAAGGTCTCCTCGGTCATCTGCATCAGGCCCCGGGCATCCACAGTGGAGGTGGCCTGCGGGTCAAAGCCGCTTTCGGTGCGGATGAAGGCATCCACCAGAAGCGGGTCAAGGCCGTAAGTCTCCGCCCACTGGTCCACCAGCACTTCGTACTTGCGGGGGTATAAAAGCCGTTCTGCCCTGCCCCACAAGTTGGGCACCAGCACAATCAGCAGGATCAGCGCCATACCCAGCAGGAACAGCCTGCGGCTGCGCATTTTTTTGCGGCGGCGTGCCTTCTGGGCGCGGAGAGCGCGGCGGATGCGGGCCGTCTCCGGGTCGTACTGCGGTGCAGGATCTTGTTCGTTATATCGTTTGTTCAAAATTCTTTTCCCACACCTCCTTCTGCCAGAAGCTTTGTGCAGAGCTGCTCTGCCGCAGCCTGTAGGTGCGCAAGGCTGGAATCGTTGCGCAGCACATAGTCTGCCTGCGCGGTGAGGGTGCTTTCCGGTGTCTGGGCGTTCAGGCGGCGGGCGGCCATCTCGGCCGAGATGCCGTCCCGGGCCACGATGCGGGCCACACTGGTCTCAAACGGTGCCGTGACCACGCACAGGCGGTCACACTCGGCCTGCGCCGCAGTCCCCACGATGACCGCGCCATCCAGCACGAACAGCGGTGCACCGGCATCCTGTGCTGCCTGCTTTGCCGCACGGATGCGGCGCACGATCTCCGGGTGGGTCAGGCTGTCCAGCGCCGCCTTGCCTTCCGGGGTGGCAAAAGCGCGGTCGGCCAGCAGGCGGCGGTCCAATGTGCCGTCTGCCTTTAAAATGTCTGCGCCGAACCGCTGGGCCAGCCGGGGCAGCAGCGGCGAGCCGGGCAGTAAAATCTCGCGGCTGATCTGGTCGGCATCGGCCAGCGGCACACCGTGGGCCGAAAACACCGCCGTGACCGTGGATTTGCCGCAGCCGCTGCGGCCCGTGATGCCAAGCGCGATCATAGCTTGATCACCCGGAAGGCCGCAGCGCGGATCAGGCGGTTGTACACCGCCATGGAAAGGCCGTCCTTCTGCGGGCAGCGGGCGTAGACCACGGCATCCCCCTGCTCATCCAGCGCGCGCAGGCAGCGGAAGATGTGCTTTGCCTGATCGGCACCGTCGCCCTCGCGGCCATACTCCACGCAGGGCACACCCAGCTTTTCCGCCTCGCCGGTAAAGCACAGGCAGCTGGGATCCTGCTCGGCGTGGGCATCCACATAGGCTTTGAACTGCTCAAAGGTGCCGTCCAGCAAGGTCACATCCGCCTTGGGGGCGTAGTGCTTGTACTTCATGCCGGGGCTGCGCACCACAGCACCCTCCGGCAGCTTTTCGAGGATGGCTTTGGACACTTCCACCTCTTCGCCGAGGGCACGCTCGAGGTCCTCCAGCGTGATGTGGCCCGGGCGGAACAGGGTGGGCTTTTCGCCCACCACCGACACCACAGTGCTTTCTACGCCCACGTCGCACTCGCCGCCGTCCAAAATCAGCGGCAGGCGGCCGTCCATATCGGTGAACACATCCTGCGCGTTGGTGGGGCTGGGCTTGCCGGAAAGATTGGCGCTGGGGGCAGCAAAGGCGCAGCCGCTCTTTTCAATGACGGCGCGGGCCACCGGGTGGCTGGGCATCCGGATGCCCACGGTGTCCAGACCGGCACAGCACTCCGCTGCCACCTCCGGGCCGCGGGGCATGATGATGGTGAGCGGGCCGGGGCAGAACGCAGCCATCAGCAGCTGGGCGCGCTCCGGCACCTCGCTGACAAGGCCGGGCAGCATTTCCGGTCCGGTGACGTGGACGATCAGGGGATTGTCCTGCGGGCGGCCCTTGGCCACAAAGATCTTCTTCACAGCCTCGCCGTTGCGGGCATCGGCAGCAATGCCGTAAACCGTCTCGGTGGGCAGGGCCACCAGCTCACCGTTCTGCAGCAGGGCAGCGGCTTTTTCAATGCTCTTTTCGTCCGATGCGGGCAAAATTTCAGTTTTCATTTCCATACGGATCATCGTTCTTTCTATCTGTAAAGTATTTATGCTTTTCAGCATTTATCGACAGGATATCGTTTTATTTTCAAAACCGCATTTCAGCCCTGCTCGTTGAGCTTTTGCAGCTTTTCGGCCTGTTCGCGGGTGGCCAGTGCGTCGATCACCTCGTCCAGATTGCCGTCCATGATCTTGGAAAGATTGTGCACGGTCAGGCCGATGCGGTGGTCGGTGCAGCGGTCCTGCGGGAAGTTGTAGGTGCGGATCTTTTCGCTGCGGTCGCCGGTGCCCACCTGCCCCTGACGGCTGGCGTTGATGGCATCCTGCTGCTGTTTCTGCTTCTGGGCCAGCAGGCGGCTGCGCAGGATCTCCAGCGCCTTGTCCTTGTTCTGGAACTGGCTGCGCTCGTTCTGGCATTCTACCACCATGCCGGTGGGGAGATGTGTCACACGGATGGCGCTGGAGGTTTTGTTGATGTGCTGACCGCCCGCACCGGAGGAGCGGAAGGTGTCGATGCGCAGGTCCTTCATATCCAGCGCAAAGTCCACCTCTTCGGCCTGCGGCATCACAGCTACCGTGGCCGTGGAGGTGTGGATGCGGCCCTGCGTCTCGGTCTCCGGCACGCGCTGCACACGGTGCACACCGCTCTCGTACTTGAGGCGGTTGTAGGCCCCGGCACCGTCCACCGAAAAGATGGCCTCCTTCACGCCGCCAAGCTCCGTCTCGTTGAGGTTGAGCATTTCCAGCTGCCAGCCCCTGCTTTGCACATACATGGTGTACATGCGCAGCAGGCTGTGGGCAAACAGGGCAGCTTCCTCCCCTCCTGCGCCGCCGCGGATCTCCACAATGACATTTTTGCCATCGTTCACATCCTTGGGCAGCAGCAAAATTTTGAGATTATTTTCCAGCTTTGCCACATCTTGACTTTTTTCGCTGATTTCCTGCTGTATCATCTGCTTGAAGTCCGGGTCAAGTGCGCCCGGTTCTTCCAGCAGAGCTTTGGCCTGTGCCAGATGATCCTGTGCGGTCTGCCACGCGCGGTAGGCCTGCACCACAGGTTCTGCATCGTGGTACTCCCGCATCAGCCTGCGGAAAAGCGCAGGGTCTGCGGCGGTATCCGGCTGATTCAGGCGGATGGAAAGCTCTTCAAAGCGGTGGCAGACAGCATCCATCTGGGTAAACATGTTCGGCATAATTCCGGCAGTTCTCCTTACAAACTCAGATTCATGTTCGTGCAGCCGAACGGCTCCGGGGCCTTTCCTCCCCGGATGCGTGCTGCGCCGGGCGCTAGGCCTGCCCGGGTTTTACCACCTTTTTGATGTTCTTTTCAATTTTAGCACGCGGCAGCATCACCTCGCGCCCACAGCCGGTACACCGGATCTTAAAATCCATGCCGACGCGCAGTACCTCGAAGCTGGACGCTCCGCAGGGGTGCTTTTTGCGGGTGAGGATGGTATCGCCTACAGCAATGTCCATAGCTCTGCTTCTCCCTTCTGCCTGCCCAAAACAGCAGGCGGTGTGTGCGCAAAGCCCGGCGTGCCGGTTTGCTGCGCATACAGATATAGTATAATGCAAAGCCGCACAAAATGCAAATATCCGCCCATGCGGATGCATAAGTTTTAACAGAAAGGCCGCTGCCGTTCCAAGCACGGCCTAAAAAGCAGAGAAAGAGGAATGAAAGATGATGCAAGCTTACCGTACCGAAGGCAACTACCGTTCTGCTGCGCGCCTGTCCCCCACTGAACTGCGCGCCGCCATGGCAAACCGCGAGATCCTGCAGGCCACTGCTCTGGCCTTTGATACCCAGCGCCAGCTGCGGTTCGAGATCGGCGGGGTGAGGGCCGTGATGCCCTTTGCCCAGTGCGCCGATGGTGCCGCAAACGGCACCGTGCGGGACATTGCGGTGCTGACGAGGGTGGGCCGCCCCACCTGCTTTGTGATCGAGGCGCTGGACACCGACGAGAACGGTCAGCCCTTCTACCGGCTCTCCCGCGCGCTGGCGCAGCAGATGTGCAAGGCCGACTATCTGGACACCCTGCAGCCCGGCGATATCCTGCCCTGCACCGTGACCCATATCGAGCCGTTTGGCGCGTTCTGTGATGTGGGCTGCGGCATCAGTGCCCTGCTGCCCATCGACTGCATGTCGGTGAGCCGCATCTCCTCCCCCGCCGACCGGGTGAGCGTGGGCCAGCAGATTTTGTGCGCCGTCAAGAACCGGGATGCACAGGGCCGCTTTGTGCTGACCATCCGGGAACTGCTGGGCACATGGGAGGAAAATGCAGCCGGGTTCACCGTGGGTGAGACCGTGGTGGGCATCGTGCGCAGCGTGGAGGAATACGGCACCTTTATCGAGATCGCGCCCAACCTCGCGGGCCTTGCCGAGAGCTGCACCGACCTTGTGCCCGGGCAGGCGGTGAGCGTCTACATCAAGAACATCCTGCCGGAGAAAATGAAGATCAAGCTGGTGATCGTGAACCACGCCCTGAGCCAGCGCCACCGGTTCGAGCTGAAGTATTTCATCACCGAGGGCCATCTGGACCACTGGGTGTACTCCACGCCGGAAAGCCCCAAGCGCATTGAGACAGATTTTGCCGCTGCGGCTTGCAATCCGGCGTGAAAGCCTTTATACTATAAAAGAAAAGGAATGCAAGGGGGATGTATGGAACGATGGCCGCCAATGATGCTTTTACTGCCGGTGTACGTCCCGGCGGGTTGACCAGCAGCACCGAGATCCGGCTGCTGCTGTGCTATCTGGTCAAAAATGCCGGACCCATTGCCCGGCAGGAGATCGAAAACGCCCTGATGGAAGAAGCGCTGGTGAACTATTTCGAGATCGGCTCGTGTCTGGACGATATCACCAGGCAGCAGCTCGTCACCCTGACAAAGGGCAGCTACACCATCACCGAGAAGGGCCGCAAAGTGGCGCAGGAGCTTGCCTACGACCTGCCCCGCAGTGTGCGGGAACGCGCTGTGGCCGCTGTGCTGCGCTGCCAGACATGGGCCCGCAAGGAAGCCAAGTACAGTGCCAGCATCACCGAAAAAGAAGACGGCCACTGCACCATCCGCTGCACGGTGAAAGGGCTGGACAGTGAGCTGTTCTGTCTGGACCTCGGCACACCGGACCGGCTGACCGCCGAGCTGGTAAAAAAGCAGTTCATCCTCAAGGGCAACGAGATCTACCAAATGCTCATCAATAAGCTGACCGAAGAAGAAAAGTGAACAAATAAAGAGGGAGGCACCCGCGCGGCGCTTCCCTCTTCTGTTTTGTAGCGGTCAGATCAGAATGCAGATCAGCCCGGTGCAGCCCTCATTGATGACCCGTTCCAGCGTTTCCTGCAGGCGGGTGCGGGCCTCCTGCGGCATGTGCAGCAGCTTGTTCTGCAGCCCTTCGTTCACCAGCTCGTGCAGGCTCTTGCCAAAGATGTTGGATTCCCACAGCTTTTCCGGGTCGTCCTCAAAGCCGGCCAGCAGGCTGCGGGCAAGGTCCTCGCTCTGCTTTTCGGTGCCCACGATGGGGCTGATCTCGGTGTGGATGGTGGCCTTCATCATCTGGATGGAGGGCGCGCAGGCTTCCAGCCGCACGCCGTAGTTCGTGCCCTGCCGCACGATCTGGGGCTGTTCCAGTTTCAGCTCGCTGACCATGGGCATCACGATGCCATAGCCGGTGGCTTCCACCTGCTCAAGGGCACTGCGTACCTTCTCGTACTCCCGTTTGGCCTTTGCCAGCTCCATGATGCAGGGCATCAGGCCCGCTTCGTCGCCAATGGCAAGGCCGGTCTGCTCGCTCAGCACCTGATAGAAAATTTCCGGCTTCAGCTCCACCGTGATGCGCACACTGCCGTTTGCAAGGTCGATGCCGCTGATGGCCGAGCGCTGCACTGCGTCACATTCCAGCGCAGGTGCGTCTGTTCCGGAGGGCACATCTTTCATGCGGGAGACCTTTGCCGCCAGCTGCATGGCCGCATCGTACACCTGCGTCTGCAGCCAGTGGCCGTTTTCCAGCATCGTGACCCAGCGCGGCAGGGCAAAATCCAGCTCCTGCACCGGGAACTCGTACAGCACCTGCCGCAGGATGCCGCCCAGCGCCGCCGCGTCCAGATCCACGCAGCTCACCGGCAGCACGGTGTGGTCGTAGTCCCGTGCCATGCCCTCGGCCAGCTGCTTCGTCTCCGGGGCATCCGGGTGGGTGCTGTTGAGCAGGATGATGTAGGGCTTGCCCAGCGCATCCAGTTCTTCCACGATGCGCTTCTCGGTTCTGGCATAGCCCTCCCGCGGGATGTCGCTCACAGAGCCGTCGGTGGTGACCACGATGCCGATGGTGGAATGTTCGCAGATCACCTTGCGGGTGCCGGTCTCGGCGGCAAGGTCGAAGGGCACCTCGTGGTCGAACCACGGGCTTTTGACCATGCGGGGCTTGTCGTTCTCCTCGTGGCCCATAGCCCCCTCCACCATGTAACCCACGCAGTCGATGAGCCGCACCCGGCACTCGCCGCCGCCCTCCAACTGCAGGGGCACGGCTGCTTCCGGGATGAATTTTGGTTCCGTGGTCATGATGGTGCGGCCCGCTGCCGACTGGGGCAGCTCGTCCCGGGCACGCTCCCGCGCAGTCGCCGGGCCGATGGCGGGCAGCACCAGCTGTTCCATGAAACGCTTGATAAAGGTGGATTTGCCGCTGCGCACCGGGCCAACCACCCCAATGTAGATATCTCCGCCGGTGCGTGCGCCGATCTCGCGGCAGATGCTGTTCTGTTCCTGATTTGCCAAATTGCTCTCCCCTTCCCGTTTGCGCTGTGCACCGGACAGGATTCCGGTCCGCTTGTTGTAATCGTATGTTGGGAAAAGTCCGGATATGACAAAAGGCTCCCATGCCAGCAGCACAGGAGCCTTTACAAACATTTTTACAATTACGGGGTCAGACGGTTGGGGCCGCGGAACAGGAACTCGGCGTCCTTGATGGTCAGGCCGCACAGCAACATGGTCAAGCGGTCGATGCCAATGCCGAAGCCACCGTGGGGCGGGCAGCCGTACTGGAAGAACTCCAGATAGAACTTGACATCATCGGCCAGACCCTTTTCCTCGGCCTGCTTCTTCAGCACCTCGTAGCGGTGCTCGCGCTGGGCACCGGTGGTGATCTCAACACCACGCCAGATCAGGTCGTAGCCCTGGGGCACGCCGTTCTCGTCGCGCATGTGGTAGAAGGCACGCTTCTCGGCAGCATAATCGGTGATAAAGAGGAACTCGTGGCCGTAATGCTTCTTCACCCACTCATAGCTCAGGCGCTCGGCCTCAGTGGTCAGGTCGCCCTTCTCGCTCTCATCGACGGTGTAGCCGAACTCTTCTTCCAGACCCTTGTACAGGTCAGCCAGCTTGACCACCGGGAACGGAGTGGTGGGAACGATCACTTCCTGCCCGAACATCTCCTTGATCTGGTCGCCGTAGTTGTCCTTGACAGCCTGCAGACCGGCGGTGAGCAGCTCTTCCTCCATCTTCATCACGTCTTTATAGGAAGTGATGTAGCTGAACTCCAGATCGAAGCCGGAGAACTCGGTGGAGTGCTTGTTGGTGTAGCTCTTCTCGGCGCGGAACACAGGGCCGGTCTCGAAGATGCGCTCAAAGCCTGCAGCCATGGCCATCTGCTTGTAGAACTGGGGGCTCTGTGCCAGATAGGCGTTGCGGTCGAAGTAGTCCACCTTGAACACCTCAGAGCCGCTCTCGCTGGCAGCAGCGATCAGCTTGGGGGTGTGGATCTCGATGAAGTTACGGTCCAGCAGGAACTTGCGCATGGCGTTCACAAAGCAGCTCTGTGCCTTGAACATGAGCTGGTTCTCGTCGGTGCGCAGGTCGATCCAGCGGTAATCGATGCGCTGGTCGATGCTGGAGCGCTCCACAGCCTTCTTTTTCTTGGTGGCTGCGATCTCCTTGCGGACGATGGGCAGAGCGTTGGCGATGCTCTCGATCTCGATGGACTCGGGGATCATCTCCACGCCACCCATCTTGACGTAGTCGTTTTCTACCACCTTGCCGGTGACGGTGATGACGGAATCCGGGGTGAGCTGATCGATGGTATCCACCAGGTCGGGGTGATCTTCCTTTTCCACCGTGATCTGCAGCTTGCCGGTAATATCCTTCAGCACGATAAAGGCCATATACTTGCTGTTGCGCAGGTTCTCGATAAAGCCCTGCACCTTGACCGTGCCGCCGATGGCCTTTTGAGCCTCGTTGATATAGGTGCGTTCCATAATACAGGAATCCTCCTTTGACGTCTTGTGTACTGTTTTATTATACGCTTTTCCGGGGATAAATCAAGAGATATGGCGATTTCGAGTTCGCGAGGCAAAATGCAGTTTCTGTTCACGACCCCTTCTGTGAAAAAGCAGTTCTGGAAAATCCGCAGATTTTTCAGAACTGCAAATAAAAAATATTTTTCCGCTAAGAATGGCAGAGCAAAGCGGAGCCATTTTTAATGATCCCGCTTTTCCTCTTCGTGCAGAGTGCCGGTGCCGCCCTCCACCACGCCGTCGTGCTTAAGCACAGCGGCAATGGTGCCGAAGAAGCATTTCACATCCAGCCCAAAGCTCAGATGCTCCACATACCAGCCGTCCAGCTTGGCCTTCTCGGCAATTTCCAGTTCATCGCGGCCATGGATCTGTGCCCAGCCGGTCAGGCCCGGGCGCACATCGTTTGCATGGTACTTGTCGCGCTCTGCCAGCAGATCATACTGGTTCCACAAAGCAGGCCGCGGGCCAATGACCGCCATATCACCTACAAAGATGTTCCACAGCTGGGGCAGCTCGTCCAGACTGGTCTTGCGCAGGAAATGACCCATGCGGGTGATATACTGGTCCGGGTCGTGCAGCAGATGGGTGGGCATATCGTGGGGCGTATCGATGCGCATGGTGCGGAACTTTAAAATGTAAAAGTGCTTTTTGCCAATGCCCACACGCTTCTGTTTGAAGAACACCGGGCCGGGCGAGTCCAGCTTGATGGCGACGGCCAGAATGAGAAAAAGCCAGGACAGGCAGATCATGCCGCACAGCGACAGTACCACCGCCAGCAGGCGCTTGATTCCATTGCGATACATGGGTTTCCTCCATTTTCCGATTCAAAGTAGCGGTTCCAGTATAACAGTATGGGCCGGAATTTGCAATTGCATCCGCCGCCTGCCGCCGATATTTTTATGCTTTGGCTGCGTTCTGCCGGTTTTGTGGCAAAAAAGTGCCGGTTTTGTCTCTTGTTTTGCAGCGCGGCCCGGGGTAAGATAAAGAAAATGAGAAGTCCACTCCCCCAGTCTCGCTTTCGCTCGACAGCCCTCTCGGAGATGGGGCCTTTGGCAAAACCTCTCACTTTGAGAGAGGCGGCACGCCAAAAGGCGTGACGGAGAGGGCAAGGATGCTACAAGGAGGTTCCCTATGATCCAGCGTTTCCGTTTTGGCCTGCCCCTGCCCACCGACAGTGTGGTGCAGGAGATCCCAGTTTCCGCCGGGCCGGTGCCCTTTCTCACCGCTGAGAAAGGCGGCTGGGAATACCGGATGGCTCCGGATGCCATCGTGTATGGTCTGGGCGAAATGCCCCGCGGCATCAACAAGCGCGGCTGGCACTACGTGACCAACAACACTGACGAATCCCGCCACAGCGAGGATAAGCTTTCCTACTATGGTGCGCACAATTTTCTGCTCATTGATGGCGGTGCGGGCTGTGAATGCTTTGGTGTGTTCATCGATTTCCTGGGCAAAGTGCGTTACGATATCGGCTACACCGAATACAATGCCCTGCGCTTTGCCACCGAAGAGCCGGATCATGAGCTTTACATCATTACCGGCGACGACCTGAACGATATCAGCCGCCAGTTCCGGCAGCTCATCGGCCGCAGCTATATCCCGCCCAAGTGGGCCTTTGGTCTGGCACAGAGCCGCTTTGGCTACAAAACCGCTGAGGACGTGCGGGAGGTGGCCCGCCAGTACAAAGAGAACGATCTGCCGCTGGATATGATCTGCATGGACATCGATTACATGCAGGACTACGCGGATTTTACCGTAAACAAGCAGCGCTTCCCGGACCTTGCCGCCCTGAGCGCCGAACTGAAGGCACAGGGCATCCGGCTGGTGCCCATCATCGATGCGGGTGTGCGCATCGACCCGGAAAACCCCGTCTGTGCCGAGGGCCTTGCAAACGGTTCCTTCTGCACCAAAGCCGACGGCATCCCCTTTGTGGCGGCGGTGTGGCCCGGCAAGGCTTACTTTGCGGACTTCCTGCGCCCGGATGTGCGGGAGTGGTTCGGCCGGCAGTACAAGGCACTGACCGACTGCGGCATCGAGGGCTTCTGGAACGATATGAACGAGCCTGCGCTGTTTTACTCACCCGAGCGGCTCAAGGCTTTCTTTGAGAGCATGGACGAACTGAGCCGGAAGGACAACATCGTGCAGGATGAATTCTTTGGTAAGGTGGTAGGCGGCGCGCTGGGCCTGATGAACGCCCCGGAGGACTACGCCAGCTTCTACCACGATGTGGACGGCCAGCGGGTGCGCCATGACAGGGTGCACAACCTCTACGGCGGCAATATGACCCGTGCGGCAGGCGAAGCCTTTGCCCGCCTGCGGCCCGGCAGACGCACGCTGCTCTACAGCCGTTCCAGCTTCATCGGCAGCCACCGCTACGGCGGCATCTGGCTGGGTGACAACGCTTCCACATGGGCACAGCTTCTGGCCAATATCCAGATGATGCCCAACGTGCAGCTGTGCGGCTTTCTTTATACCGGTGCCGACCTGTGCGGTTTTTCCTACGATACTACGCCTGATCTGGCTCTGCGCTGGCTGGAGTTCGGCCTGTTCACGCCGCTGATGCGCAACCACGCCACCGACGGCTCCCGGATGCAGGAATACTACCGCTTTGCGGATATGCTGCCTGCCCTGCGGAAGATGCTCCGGCTGCGGTATGCCCTGCTGCCCTACCTTTATAGTACCTTCATGAAGGCGGCATTGGAGAGCACCAGTTACTTCCGGCCCTTGGGCTTTGATTTTCCTGCCGACCCGGATGCCCGCGAGGTGCAGGACCAGCTGCTGCTGGGCGAGGGTGTGATGGTAGCGCCTGTCTACACCCAGAACGCCAGCGGACGGCACGTCTACCTGCCGGAAGCAATGAAGCTCTACCGCATCCGCAGTGTAGACGACTACGACACCGAGCTTCTGCCCGCCGGGCACCACTACGTCCGCTGCGCATTGGACGAAGTGCTGCTGTTCATCCGCCCGGGCCATGCGGTACCGGTGGCAAGACCCGCCAGCTGCACCGCCCAGCTGGACGACACCGCCCTGACCCTGTGGGCCTGCCCGGACGAAAATGGCAGCGCCCGCTGCCGGATGTACACCGATGACGGCGAGACGAGCGATTTTGCCGCACCGGAGCACTGGAAGGTGCTTGAATCCAACTGAAAAACCGTTTTCCTGTGGCATTGCCGGAAAAAGCTGTCTTTTTTCGGCGGTGCCACTTGTATTTTTCTGCGCCGCGCGTTATAATATGCCTTCGGTTCCCTTTATTTACGAAAAATTTACATTTCAGATGCTGTCCTCCTAAGCAGTGTGCAATGCTTCGGAAAACGGCTTCTCCGCGTAAACGATAAAAAGGAGGCACTCTTCTCATGGCTCAGACAAGCCGCTCCGCTGACCTGACCAGCGGCCCGATGCTGCAAAAGATCATCCTGTTCTCCATCCCGCTGGCAGCTTCCAGCATTCTGCAGCTGCTGTTCAACGCTGCGGACGTAGTGGTCGTGGGCCGCTTTGCGGGCAGCACCGCACTGGCCGCCGTCGGCTCCAACGGCTCCCTCATCAACCTGCTGGTGAACCTGTTCGTAGGGCTTTCGCTGGGCGCAAACGTGGTGGCGGCCCGCTGCTTTGGCGCAAAGGATGACCGCGGCGTGCAGGACACGGTGCAGACCTCGGTGACGCTGGGCCTTGTCAGCGGCGTGCTGCTGGCTGTGGTGGGGTTCTTTGCAGCCCGGGGGCTGCTGGAGCTGATGAGCTGCCCGGAGGATGTGATCGACCTTTCTGCGCTGTACCTTAAAATTTATTTCATCGGGATGCCCATGACCATGCTTTACAACTTCAGCAGTGCGCTGCTGCGCGCCGTGGGCGACACCAAGCGCCCGCTGTACTGTCTGGCAGCAGCCGGCATCATCAACGTGGTGCTGAACCTTGTGTTCGTCATTGGCTTATCCATGAGCGTGGCAGGCGTGGCGCTGGCTACCATCATCAGCCAGACCGTCTCTGCCTGCATGGTGACGCGGATGCTGATGAAGGAGGAGGGCGCGCTGCATCTGGATCTGCATCATCTGGGCTTCCACATGGGTGCCCTGAAGCAGATTTTGCTTATCGGCCTGCCTGCCGGTCTGCAGAGCACCGTGTTCAGCCTGTCCAACGTGGTCATCCAGTCGGCCATCAACTCCTTTGGTTCCACGGTAGTGGCAGGCAGTTCGGCCTCCGCCAATCTGGAGGGCTTCGTCTATACCGCCATGAACGCCTTTTCGCAGGCTGCCGTCACCTTTACCAGTCAGAACATGGGCGCGCGCAAGTACCAGAACCTGAACCGTGTTGTCCTCAACTGCCTGCTGTGCGCCATCGTGACCGGCGTGGTGCTGGGCGGCGGTGCGGTGCTGGCAGGCACCCAGCTGCTGCACTTCTACTCCTCGGATGCGGCGGTGATCGCTGCCGGATACGAACGCCTGCGGGTGATCTGCGGCACCTACCTGCTGTGCGGCATCATGGATACGCTGGCCAGCAGCCTGCGCGGCCTTGGCTACAGCGTGCTGCCCATGGTGGTGAGCCTTGTGGGCAGCTGCCTGCTGCGGCTGGTGTGGATCGCCACCATCTTCCAGCTGAACCGCACACCGTTCATGCTGTACATCAGCTACCCCATCAGCTGGGTGCTGACGGCTGCCGTGCATCTGGCCTGCCTGCTGGTGGTGCGGCACAAGATGAAAAACAAAGAGCGGTCTTTGCAGGCAGTCTAAAGGGCAAATGGACATTGTTATTGACAATTCCTGCAAAAATCATTATATTATAAATAGAAAAGGCGCTGTCCGCAATGGTCAGCTCCTTGCCCGTTTAGTCAAGAAAAGATTGACCGCACGAGTTGGTAGCTGGGCGGTCAGTCTTTTTTGCTATCATCGGCTTTGTGCTTGGAAAACATTGTCATGACCTCAACGGCCAGACGGATCACGTCCACGATCAGACCCAACAGTGTGAGAATGAAGGTGAGCAGTGCGAGGGTTTCCAACAGAGTCACCGGATATCCCTCCCTTCGCCTTCAAGGCTCCGGGAAGTTTCATTTTGCAAAAAAGTTCCACTCCCGGAACCTCTGCTTCGTTCTATGTAGAAAGAGCAGCGATAACGGGCAGGAAGCATGACCACCTGCGCTTGCAGACAGCACCTTAACGCCACCCTTCGGGGTGGCGTTTTTAGTTTAACATACTTTTTGACGAATTACAACTTTTTACAGCTCCTTTGCCAGCAGGTAGCGGTCGTGGCCGCCGTACATCTCCCGCCGGGAGACGATGGCAAAACCGGACGCAAGGGCGTTGTGCAGGCTGTACTGGTTCTGCGGGCTGACGGTAGCACCGATGTGGGTGATTTTTTTCGGGAAAAGCGGCAGCGCTGCTTCCAGCATGAGCCGTTGCAGGCCGTTGCCGCGAAAGTCTGCGTGGACGATGGCACTGTCGGCATTGGCCCAGTGCTCCCACTCGGTGCGCGGCACATCCATGAAGGCCGCATAGTTGTGTGCGCTGCGCCCGCAGAAGCGCACGATGAGATACCCGCCAAGGCGGCTGCCCTGCCATGCGCCGATGCACAGGTCATTGCGGACATAGGCCGTGATGTTTTCCAGCGTGTCCGGCACGAACTGCTCTGGGTCCGGCATGGCGGCGCGCACCTCGTTCTGCAAGGCGTACACCGCCGGGGCCTGCTCCGGCGTGCAGCGGCGCAGCTGCATGGACACCGGCGGCTGCACCGGCTGGCCGCAGATCTTGTGCAGAAAAACTTCCATCTTGCGTTTCCCTCCAAAATAAAATCATACTTTTTCGCTGTTTCCAGTATAAATGCCGCTTTTATAAATGTCAATTTATGTTATAATAAAGTATAAAGGGGTCTGCGGCGTATGGCGTGGTCACAAAGGTGCCGTGCGGCGCAGGCTTCAAGTCCCGGCGGGGCGCATCCCCTGCCCGTGAACGGAGGAACCGAACCATGAAGGAATCTGCACTTACCTCTTCCAACCGATTGGGCGGTGCTGTGATCAGCGACCGCATCGTTGCCAGTCTGCTGGAAGAGCTGCGCACCGGGCGCTATGCCCGGGCCGACCGTCTGCCCGCCGAGGTAGATCTTGCCGCTGAGCTGGGCGTGAGCCGCACCGTCATCCGCGATGCATTGAGCGAGATGGAGCGCGCAGGCTATGTGGAGCGCGTGCGCGGCATTGGCACGGTGGTGAACCGCGCTGTGCTGGGCCTGCGCAGCCGGCTGGACCAGAAGCTGGAATACTACCCGCTGATCCGCAGCTTTGGCAGCTACCCCCACGCCGACGGCATTCAGGTATTTCCCATCCGTGCCGGTGAAGAGCTGGCCCACGATCTGGAAATTGAGCCGGGCGACGACGTGATCTGCATCAAAAAGCGCATTCTGGCCGACACCACCCCGGTGATCTACTCCATCGACTACCTGCCCAGAGCACTGTTCGGTGCCAAAGACTACACCCGCATCGACCTGACCGGCGGCGTGTTCGATATTCTGGAACGGGAGTGCCACCAGCAGATCTCCTCCAACGTCGCCCACCTGAAGGCAAGCTGCGGCGACGATGCCATCCGCTCCGCCATGCGCCTTGCTCCGGGCGAGGCCATGCTGCTGCTGGACGAAGTGTGTTTCAATCGTTTGTGCCGCCCAGTGATGCGTTCGCTGAGCTACTACACGAACTTCTTTGATTTTTCCATTTTACGCAAGCTGCTCTAAACCAAAAAACTGACGGAGGTATGTACCCATGCGACATCTGATCGACCCGTTGGATTTTACCCAGCAGGAAATTTCCACTCTGCTCGACCTGGCCGACCGCATCCATGACGACCCGGCCGCGTATCAGGAGGTGGCCCGGCATAAAAAGCTGGCTACCCTGTTCTACGAGCCTTCCACCCGCACCCGCCTCTCCTTTGAGGCAGCCATGCTGAACCTTGGCGGCCATGTGCTGGGCTTTCCCAGTGAGAACGTGTCCAGCGCAAGCAAGGGCGAAAGCGTTGCCGACACCATCCGCGTGGTGTCCTGCTATGCGGACATCGTGGCCATGCGCCACCCCAAAGAGGGCGCACCGCTGCGCGCTTCCCGCTACTCCCGCATCCCGGTGATCAACGCGGGCGACGGCGGCCACCAGCACCCCACCCAGACCCTGACGGACCTCATGACCATCCGCCGCCGCATGGGACGGCTGGATGACCTGACCATCGGCCTGTGCGGCGACCTGAAATTCGGCCGCACCGTGCACTCCCTCATCAAGACCATGGCCCGCTGCAAGAACATCCGGTTCGTGCTTATCAGCCCGGAAGAGCTGCGCGTGCCGGACTACATCGTAAAGGACGTGCTGGAGGCCAACGGCATCCCCTACAAGGAGACCCGCAGTCTGGAGGAATCCATGTCGGAGCTGGACATCCTGTACATGACCCGCGTGCAGAAGGAGCGCTTCTTCAACGAGGAGGACTACATCCGCCTGAAGAACAGCTACATCCTCACCAAGGAAAAGATGAGCCTTGCAAAGCCGGATATGGCTGTGCTGCATCCCCTGCCCCGCGTCAACGAGATCGCACTGGACGTGGACGACGACCCCCGTGCCGCCTACTTTGAGCAGGTGCAGAACGGCGTGTATGTGCGTATGGCACTGATCATGACCCTGCTGGGCCTTTGCGACCCCAAGACCCCCAAGGAGGAGAACTGATATGCTGAACATCGATGAAATTCAGAACGGAATCGTGATCGACCACATCAAGGCAGGCACCGCCATTGGCCTGATGGACCTGCTGGGCATTGCGGGCAACCGCACCGCCAGCGTGGCGCTGATCCAGAATGCACGCAGCAGCAAGAGCGCCAGCGGCCGCAAGGACATCATCAAGGTGGAGGGCGATGCTTCCTGGCTGAACCTGGATGTGCTGGCCTACCTTGACCCGGGCATCAGCGTGACCATCATTGAAAACGGCAAGGCCGTGCGCAAGGAAAAACCCAAGCCTCCCAAGCGTCTGGTGAACATCGTGCGGTGCAAGAACCCCCGCTGCATCTCCTCCATTGAGGAAGAGTGCGATCAGATCTTTGAGCTGAGCTCCAACGGCAAGTACCGCTGCATCTACTGCGAGCAGGAGCTGCAGGTAAAGCCGGAATAACGACACAGAAAAAGAGCTGCTGTATCAGGCAATTTTGCCGTACAGCAGCTCTTTTTTTGCAATAAAAAATCTGACGGAACTCTCACCGACGCAAATGCCCTGTGCGGCAGATGCTCCATTCCCACAAGCAGCACCTGCCGGACAGAAATGCGACGTACCGAGTGACTTTATCAGCAGCAAACCCCAAAGTTCGCCGTTGAAAGCCCCGCCAGATGAGCTGCGCAGCGCATGAGGACTGCACAGCGAAGAGCAAAGGGAAAACAGAGCAGCTTAACACGCACCGCTGCCCGGATCACTGCACAGGGGGCAAAGCTTCACCAAGGTTTCCTTTGGCCGCAAATCCGCCCTGCCCCGGCAGGAGATCACCTTTACTGGCTTTAGTATAGCATTGTTGCGCGCCTGTTGCACAAAACATGTCATAAATTGTCGGTGCTCATGTCATGAACTGCGCACGGGATGGTGCAGGTAAACCGGAACCACCGGTCGCGGCAGCTCACGGTGTACTCGGCACCGTACTTGCGCAGCACGTCCTGCACGTTGGCAAGGCCCATGCCGTGGCCGCTCTCCTTTTTGGTGGTGCCGGGCAGCTTGCCCTCCTCCAGCAGCAGGTCTTCCTGCACGCGGTTGCGCACCGAGATCAGATATTCTTCCGGCGTTTTGCGGATGCGCACATGCACCTCCGGCGGCAGGGCCTGCGCTGCGGCACGGATGGCGTTGTCCAGAAGGTTGGAGAGCACGATGACCATATCCATGCTGTCGAAGGGCATCTGCTTCAGATTGCACAGGTCAAAGTAAATGTTCACGCCAACTTTTGCCGCTTTTTCGTACTTTTTGCTCAGAATGGAATCCAGCAGCGGGTTGTGGGTATCCATGATGGTGGTGCCCGCCGCCACCGTTTTGCTCACGCTGGCAATGTAGGCCTGTGCGCCTTTCAGATCCCCCTGATCCAGCAGGGCGGTAAGGGCTGTCATGTGGTTGGTGAACTCGTGGGTCAGGCGGCGCTGCTCCGTGTAGGAATCCAGCAGGGCTTCGGCACGCTGCTGTTCCAGCTGAGCACGGTAGCGGGAGTTCTGCCGCTGCACCACCTGATCGTTGAACATCTGCACGATGGCGATATGCACCAGCACCGCCACGCTCATGCCAAAGGTGAGCAGCATGGTCATCCGGGTAGCGGGCTGCTGGGTCCCTGTGACCATCAGCACGATGTTCAGCACCACAGCCACCCCGGGGAAAAAGGACATCACCAGCGCCTGCAGCGGCTGCAAAGCACACTTCTGGTTCCAGCTGTACAGGAAATGCGCAACTGCTGCACCCACGATAAGGTTTGCGGCGCACAGCGCGATCAGGCAGCCGGGGTGCTGCCATGCTTCGCCGGTGCGCACTCCTGTGAACCAGGAGTAGGTATAGTTGACCGTGTTCTCCACCAGCAGGCACATGGTGCCGTTGATCAGGCAGGCGGTGAGTTTATCGGCAAAGTTTCCGCCAAACAGCTGCGCCGTAACAAAAAGGTACAGCACATTGAGCAGGACGCTCTGCACATTGAAAAATGACATTCCTGCTGCGAGTGACAGGCCCATCTCCCCCATACACAGCAGCTCTGCCCACAGAACCGGCCAGCGCAGTTTTCCTCTGCCCAGATAGGCCCATTCTACCAGAATAAAGGCGTTGCACTGAATCAGACAGACCAGATGCCCCAGCATCATTTCCGCAAATGCATCACTCATCCCCATACTGCCCCTTCCATTCCAGATATGCGTTCTGGATGGCCGCATAGCCTGCGCGGCTCACGCTCAGCTCCACCCCGTTTTTCAGCAGGGCGCGGTAGCTGCGGATGCTGCGCACATATTTCATGTTCACCACATCGCTGCGGCTCACCTGCAAAAAGCCGTTCTCGTAGAGCATGGGCGGCAGGTCGGCGATCTTGCCGTAGTAGGTGCAGATGGGCCGGCGGGCAATGTCGCCGTAGACGTTGATCTGGCGCAGGTCGCTTTCCAGATAATAGATCTGATCCAGCGGAATTTCCGTTTCGGTGCGGTTGTGGTGCACCGTCAGGGTCTTGCGCTGGTCGGTCAGGGCGGCAAGCAGGTCGTCCAGACACTTGGGCAGGGTGCGCGCAATGTCCCGCTTGAGCAGGTAGCGGTAGGCGTTCACCGTGTAGCCTTCCAGCGCAAATTCCAGATAGGCCGAAACATACACCAGCATCAGGCCGGGGCACTTCTGCTTGAGCTGACGGCCCAGCACCATGCCGTTTGCACCGGGCATGTCCACGTCCAGAAATGCCAGCTGATACAGCTCCAGCCCCGGTGTTGCAAGCACCTCGGCTGCGCTGGTGCAGACGGCGGTGTGCACCTGCACGCTGCGGGCGGTAAAGTAGACGGCGACATATTCTGCCATGCGCGCGCCGAACGCCGCATCGTCGTCACAGATCAGGATATGCATGGAAGGTTCCTTTCTGCCGCAAAAGGCCCCTCTTGCAGTAAGAGGGGCCAAAGTAACTATCAGAGAAATTTATCGTAGAGGCCAAAGGCAAAGATGAACAGCACGATCACCGGCAGCACGCAGGTCAGGTAACCGCGCATCCAGTCGTGCATCTTGAGGCCCTTGCCGGTGTTGACTTCCTTTTTATAGTTGTCCCAGCCCCAGCCGTAGTTGGTAACGCAGAACAGCAGGTACACCAGGCTGCCCAGCGGCAGGAACAGGTTGCTCACGAGGAAGTCCTCCAGATCCAGCACAGCGCCGCCGAACACGGCAAAGCCGTCCCATGCCCACACGTTGTAGCCCAGCACGCAGGGCAGCGAAAGCAGAGTGATGAGCACGAAGTTCACCAGACTGGACTTCTTGCGGCTGCAGCCGGTCAGCTCCATGCCGCAGCAGATGATGTTCTCGAACACGGCCAGCACGGTGGAAAGCGCTGCAAAGGCCATGAACAGGAAGAACAGGGAGCCCCACAACCGGCCCATGGCCATGTTGGCAAAGATGTTGGGCAGGGTAATGAAGATCAGGCTGGGGCCGCTGGTCTGGTCCACACCGTAGGTGAAGCAGGCCGGGAAGATGATGAGACCGGCGGTGATGGCCACGAAGGTATCCAACACCACGATGCGGGCGGACTCGCCCAGCAGGGAGTGCTCCTTGCCGATGTAGCTGCCAAAGATGGACATTGCGCCGATGCCAAGGCTCAGGGTGAAGAAGGCCTGATTCATGGCGGACACCAGCGTGTTGACCACGCCCACCTCTTTCATACGCCCGAAGTCGGGCACGAGGAAGAAGCTCAGGCCTTCCTTTGCGCCGGGCATGAACAGGCTGTTGACGGCCAGCACCACCATGATCACCAGCAGGGCGATCATCATGACCTTGGTCACGCGCTCAAGGCCGTTCTGCAGGCCCTTGGCGCATACAAAGATGCCCATTGCCACCACGAACACCATCCAGAAGGTCATCACGCCGGGGTCTGCCAGCATTTCGGTAAACTTGCCAGCCACCTGATCGGCGTTCAGGCCTGCCAGCTTACCGGTGGCGGTCATGTAGAAATAGTGCAGCATCCAGCCTGCCACGGTGGTGTAGAACATCATGAGCAGATAGCAGCCAATGAGGGTAAGATAGCCGTGGATGTGCCACTTCTGGCCCGGTTTTTCCAGTGCCTGATAGGCCCGCACCGGGCTTTTGCGGGAAGCGCGGCCCACCGCAAACTCCATGGTCATGATGGGCAGGCCCAGAATGATGAGGAAGAGCAGGTAGAACAGCACAAATGCGCCGCCGCCGCCCTGACCGGCAATATAAGGGAACTTCCACACGTTGCCAATGCCGATGGCACAGCCCGCCGAAAGCAGAATGAAGCCCAGCCGGGACTTCAGTTTTTCTCTTTCCATGATTCCAAACTCCTTGTTTTCCGTTCTGCTCTGCCCTGCCCTTTGCGGGGCCGGGCGAAGCGTTGCTTTTGTATTATAGCACAAATTTGGTCGAAGAACAGGGCGCTTCAGTGAGATGAACTTTTGTTGTCAAAAGTATTCTTTGTCTTTCCCGCGTGCACAGCCCGTCCTGCCGCAGGGCCGTACCGCAATTTCCGTTGCAGGTGCGTCCGTTTTTGGTGTATTTGCGGCGGGATGCAATTTTTCTCACCTGAAAGGTGAAGAGCTGACAGTTATTCATCTTTCCACCCAGCAGCAAAAAGGGGAGAAGCATCTTTGGACACTTCTCCCCTTTACAGGTGTATTTACTTCCGCTTTTTGGGGGCAGTACCCTTGCCCACCGGGCCGCGGGGGCGGCGCTCGGCAGCCTTGGACTGCACTGCAGCACTGCGGGTCTGGGCGCGGCCCTTGGCGGCAGCGGCACGCAGACCGTTGATCTCTGCCTTGGTCAGCTCACGGTAGGTGCCGGGCTTGAGCATTCCCAGCTTTACCACGCCCTCGGCGTTGCGCTTCAGGCGCACCACCTCAAGGCCCACGGTCTCGCACATGCGGCGGATCTCGCGGTTCTTGCCCTCTTTCAGGGTCATTTCCATCACGGTGCGGCCCGGCTCGTCGGTAACAACATTGATGGCGCAGGGCATGGTCTTGGTGCCGTCGTCCAGCACAACGCCGCTGCTCAGCTTCAGGATCTGGCTTTCATCGGCGCGGGGCTGCACGGTGACGCGGTACAGCTTGGAGATGCCGCCCGACGGATGGGTGACGGCCTGCGCAAACGCGCCGTCGTTGGTCATGAGCAGCAGGCCCTCGCTGTCCTTATCCAGACGGCCCACCGGGTACAGGCGGGCGGGGATATCGCTCACCAGCTCCATCACGGTCTTGCGGCCCAGCTCGTCGCTGGCGGTGGTCACATAGCCGCGGGGCTTGTACAGGGCCAGATAGTACATCTGCTGATCCTTGCGGATATAGATGCGCTCGTCGTCCACGTGCAGCACGTCGCGGTTGGGGTCCATCTTATCGCCCACCTTGACGGGGTGGCCGTTGACCTTCACGCGGCCCTCGGCAATGATCTGTTCTGCCGCACGGCGGGAGCACAGACCCTGTTCAGCCATGATCTTTTGAATACGTTCTTCTGCCATAATAAAACTCCTTGTGCGCCTCCCGGCGCTCAAAACGCGCACCTCTCCCCTGCTTTGGGGTGCGGGTGCGCCTGTATCAAAACTGTGAGTTGGAAGCTCACAGTTACGGCGATGGTAGTCAGCGGGACGGAGTGTCCGGTGCCAAGCCCTCCACTTACTGCTCAGCAGGAGCAGCGGGCTCTTCCTTCTTTTCGTCCTTCTTGATGAGGGCGGCAACCTTGTCCACCAGCTCCGGCAGCATAGTCAGGGCACGGCTGATGGTGTCGGCGTTGTCCGACAGCTGGATGGTGCGCACGCAGCCGTCCTTTACCACGAGGAAGGCCACCGGCTGGATGTTCACACCCGCACCGGAGCCGCCGCCAAACAGGTCCTTGTTGGCGGCGTTCTTGCCGTCAAAGTCGGTGCCGCCGGAGGCAAAGCCAAAGCTCACCTTGGAAACCGGCAGGATGGTGGTGCCGTCCTCGGTAATGATGGGCTTGCCAATGATGGTGTTGGAGTCCACCATCTGGTGGATCTTCTCCATGGTAACGTTCATCAGGCCCTGAATGGGATGCTCAGCCATAAAACAGCTCTCCTTTATCGGTTTGATTCGGGCAAAGGCCCGTTGTCTGCAGATCCGGATACGCTTATAGTGTACCACATTATAGGAAGATGTCCAATACTTTTTTGCGCCAGAACTCGTACAGCACCCGCACCGCCGCAAGGACGATGAACAGTGCCTGCGCGCTCACCCGGCAGGACACCCGGTCCTCCACGGTGGGCTGCCCGCTGCCAAAGTCCGGCAGGATGCGCAGCTCATCGAACTGCAGCCAGACAAAGCGGTCCAGCACGCCCAGTACCGGGTACAGCCACGCCTGCAGCTTGCCGTAGCTGCGGGCAGCGGCGGCGGGGTCCTCCCCGCGCACACCAAGGCGCACCTGTATTTTTGTGATGCGCAGCGCACCGAACACAGCTTTGGTCAAAGTGCCCGCACCTTTGAGCATGGTGCAGAGGATCTCCAGCGTGATCTTTGCCTTTTTGCGGGGCTGGGCGGGCTTGTTTGCCTTGGCGGCAGCGGCGGCGGCCTTTTTGCGGGCCTTCTCCTCTGCCTTTTTCCGCTTGCGCTCAGCGCGCCATGCAGCAAATTTTGCTTTCACTTTGCCAAAGCCTTTGGGTGGGGCCGGGTTTTCCGGTGCGGGCGGCGGCTCCGGCTTCGGGTACTGGAACACCGGGAAGGTGATGCCCAGCGCACCGGCCTTTACGGTGAGCACGCCGTGCTCCCAGCACAGGTCTGCGCAGAAGGGGCACAGCAGCAACAGCACCAGTAAGATCAGCACCACCAGCAGCAGAATGCCGACCACCCGGAGGATGAACAGCAGCACTGCGCCCAGCGCGGCGAGGAATGCTCCCATGCGTTACCCCTCACTTTCTGTCGGTGATGCGTTCGTTTCAGTCTCCTGTCCGTGCACCGGCGGCAGGTCGGCCAGAGAAGAAAGGCCAAACACCCGCAAAAAGGTGTCGGTGGTGCGGAAGCTCACCGGCCTGCCCGGCAGGTCAAGGCGTCCGGCTTCCTCAATGAGGCCCTTTTCCAGCAGGCCCGACACGCTGGACGAGGAATCCACGCCGCGCACCTGCTCGATGAAGGCGCGGGACACCGGCTGGTTGTAGGCGATCACGGTCAGGGTCTCCATGGCGGCGGGGCCAAGGGGCACTGCGCGGCGGCTGTCCAGCAGGCGGCGGATGCAGTCGGCCCACTCGGTCTTGGTGGCAAGCTGCCAGCGGGTGTTCAGGTGCAGCAGGCACAGGCCGCTGTCCTCCCGGGCGTAGCGCTCCCGCAGGGCTTCCAGCGCGGCTTCCACGCTGAGCTGCGGCAGCTGCACCGCCTGGGCCAGCTTGTCGGCACCAATGGGGTCGCCGCTGGCAAACAGCATGGCTTCCACGGCTGCACGGATCTGTTTCTGGTTCATTCCTTCTCCTTATCACGTTGGATGCGGCCCCGCTGCATGGTCAGCCGGCCCGCGTCGTCCAGCGTTACGCGGCCGCCGCGCACCAGCTCCAGCAAGGCCAGAAAGGTGGCCACGTTGGTGCTGCGGGTCTGCTGGCGGCTGAACAGCTGGCTCATTTTTGCCGCTGTGCCGGCAATCAGGTGCCGCAGAATGTACACCACCCGGCTCGTCACCGACACCATGGGCGCTGTGACCAGCGGCTCGAACTGCTGCTGGGTAGGCTCCCGGCGCAGCTTGGTGCGGCCGGAAAGAACGGCCCAGTAATCCGCCAGCACCTGCGGTGCATGGTGCAGGTCGTAGGTGTTATCGAACTCCATCTCCATGGGCGGACGCACAAAAACCGGCGCAGCTTCGGCCTTTTGGCGCAAAAGCGCAGCCATGCGGCGGCACTGGTCGTACTCGATCAGCTGGCCGGTGAACTCCTGCTTCATGCGCTCGCCCTCTTCGCTGCGGGGCAAAAGCAGGTAGCTTTTCATCTCCACCAGCCGCGCGGCCATCTCGATGAAGGCGCTGGCGGCTTCCGGGTCCGGGTCGGCCCGCGCCACCGTGGCGGTGTACTGGTCGATCAGCTCCAGAATGGGGATATCGTGCAGGTCCATCTTATGTTTGGCCACAAGCGCCAGCAATAATTCCAGCGGGCCGTCAAAATCTTCCAGATGGAAGGTCAGTTCTTCTGCCACGCTCACACCACCGTCCCAAGGCCGGCATAGTAGATGGAATACGCGATCTTATCAATGTAGCCGGTGCCCTCGCCCAGCAGCTCCCACACAATGTTGTTCAGGTAGTACAGGGGGGTATCCAGTGCGCCGAACCACACTGCCGCCAGCAGGGCGATCATGATATAGCGCTCGTACTTCATCAGGCCAAAGTAGATGCGCCGGGGCAGCAGCACCAGCAGGATGCGGCTGCCGTCCAGCGGCGGCACCGGGATCAAGTTGAACACGGCAAGGCTCACGTTCATCAGCACAAGGTACTGCAGGAACATGGCAATGTAGATGGTGGCATCGTTCACCGGTGCCCAGTAGTACATGAGCTTCCACACCACCATGCCCACATAGGCAAGGAGGATGTTTGCCGCAGGGCCAGCCAGCGCGGTGAGGGCCATGCCCCACTTGGGGTTTTTGAAATTGCGGGGGTCGGTGGAGACGGGCTTTGCCCAGCCCACGCCCGCAAACACCATGCACAGCGTGCCCAGCAGGTCAAAGTGGGCAAAGGGGTTCAGCGAAAGCCGCCCCTGCCGCTTTGCGGTGTCGTCGCCCAGCAGCCATGCCGCCAGCGCGTGGCCGCACTCGTGGAAGGGGATGGCCACCAGCGCCACCAGCGCGCGGATGAGATAATAGATGCCCTGAGAGGTCATTCGATATTCCTGCCTTTTTTCAGTATACCATATATAATACTATTTTTTGAGGTTTTAGACAAGGGGGTAAACTCCTTCAGTCTCGCATGCGCTCGACAGCTGTTCCTCTTCTGGCACTTCGTGCCACCTCCCCCGACCGGGGGAGTCTGTCTCAGTGAGGGAGCCCTTGGCAGGGAGAAAAACTTTGCCGTACTGCCAAAGCCTCCCTCCCCGAGGGAGGTGGCATTGCGTAAGCAATGACGGAGGGAGTTTCCAAAAAAACGCAATATTTTTTGAAAAAAGGCTTGCATTTTGCCCGGCAATCTGCTACAATAGTCAAGCTGATTATTTTGATTCCTTACTTCACTGCAGGAGGTGCAAGTACCATGGCTAAATGTGAATGCTGCGGCAAGGGTGTTGCCTTTGGTATCAAGGTTTCTCACTCTCATCGTCGTTCCAACCGTACCTGGAAGCCGAATGTCCGTCGTGTCAAGGCGGTCGTTGAGGGTTCTCCCAAGTACGTCTACGCATGCTCCCGTTGCCTGCGCGCTGGCAAAGTTACCCGCGCTGTCTAATTTGGTGTATGTGGCCGGTCACTTTGTCGAGTGGCCGGCTTTTTTTGTTGCTGTAAGGAGGCAAAACACATGGCTCTGCCCAACGATCCCATCATGCTGCTGAGCGTGGTGAACCTGAAGCTGCGTGATTTTTACAAAAACCTCGATGCTCTGTGCGAAGACATGGATGCCGACAAGGCCGGCCTTTGCGCAAAGCTCCGGGCCGTGGGCTACGAGTACGATGCCCAGCGCAACCAGTTCGTGTGATATTTCCAGAGAAAGCTTTCTTTTGATCGCTAACGACCGGCACCGACGTGCAGCGACTGCGCCCGGGCCGGTGAATATAGAAACAAGGAGTGCTTGATTTATGATCCAGGGTACCTATTACAAAGAGTGGAGCAGCGTGCTGAACCGCGAGATGGAGTTCAAGGTGTATGGCAGCGCCGGTGTGCCGGTGCTGGCCCTGCCTGCCCGCGGCGGCCGCTTTTATGATTGGGAGAACAACGGCATGCCCGATGCCATTGCCCCGCTGCTGAACGAGGGCAAGGTGCAGCTGTTCTGCGCCGACAGCATTGACGGCGAGGCCGTACTGAACGGCGACATCCCGGTGCGCCGCCGCGCCGAGATGGAGGAAAAGTACTTCGTCTACCTTACCGCCGAGCTGGCACCCCGGGTGCTGGCCCTGAACGGTGCCGCAAAGGATGCCAAGCTGTGGTGTGTGGGCATCGACCTTGGCGCTGTGCACGCCGTCAACTGCCGCCTGCGCCGTCCCAAGCTTTTTGCCGGTGCCATCGGCCTTTCCGGCATCTACGATCTGGCCCGCTTCTGGGGCAGTGAAGCCGACGATCTGGTGCTGCGCTGCTCTCCCCTGCAGTATCTGGCCGAGAACGGCATCGCCGACAAGCTGGCTCTGGCCAAGGCCAAGGAGAACAGCCTGATGCTCTGCGCCGGTCAGGGTGCCTACGAGGACGATGCCAAAGCCGACACGCAGGCGCTGGCCGATGTGCTGGCCGCACAGGGCCTGCCCGCCCACCTCGAGGTCTGGGGCGGCGATGTCTCTCACGAGTGGTACTGGTGGGGCAAGATGCTGGGCCTGTTTGTGCCGCGGATTCTGGAGAAGTAAAAGTGATTTGATAGAGGGAAGGCATTTGCAGTGCCTTCCCTCTTTTTGTTTGTATTTTTCAATTTCCTACTTGATTTATCGGGTTTGCTGTGCTATACTCATGCCGTAAGATTCATACCCCCTATGGGTAAAGGAGATATTTTATGGACAACGAGAAAAAGCCCTGCTGCTGTTGCGGCACCACCCCTGCCCATCCAGCCCCCGAAGCAGCTGCCGAAAGCTGCTGTCCCGCTGCAGCTGACACCGAAGGTGCAGTCTGCTGTCGCCACAAGGACCGCACCCCGGAGGAACACAAGGCCCTGCTGAACCGGCTCAGCCGCATCGAGGGACAGGTGCGCGGCATCCGCGGCATGCTGGAAAAGGATGCCTACTGCGTGGACATCCTTGTGCAGGTGGCGGCGGCGAACTCGGCGCTGAACAGCTTTTCCAAAGAGCTGCTGGCACAGCACATCTCCACCTGCGTGGCGGACGACCTGCGCGCGGGCAGCGAGGTAAAGCTGGACGAGCTGATGAATCTGCTGCCCAAGCTCATGAAATAAGAAGCCTTTTCCCGTGCATACTCAACGTAGGAGTGATATTTTATGGAACAATACAACGTTACCGGCATGAGCTGCGCAGCCTGCTCTGCCCGGGTGGAAAAGGCCGTGAGCAAGGTGCCCGGCGTTGCCAGCTGTTCGGTGAGCCTGCTGACCAACTCCATGGGCGTGGAGGGCACCGCCAGCTCTGCCGAGATCATCAAGGCCGTGCAGGATGCCGGCTACGGTGCCAGCCCCAAGCGTGCGGGCGCGGCGGCTGCCAGCTCCACCAGCGCCGACCTTGACGCGCTGGCCGACCACGAGACCCCCAAGCTCAAGCGGCGGCTCATTGCGTCGCTGGGCTTTCTGCTGGTGCTGATGTACTTCTCCATGGGCCACATGATGTGGGGCTGGCCCCTGCCCCGCTGGTTCGACGGCAACCACATCGCCATGGGCCTTGTGCAGCTGCTGCTGGCGGGCATCGTCATGGTCATCAACCAGAAGTTCTTCATCAACGGCTTCAAGGGGCTCCTCCACGGCTCGCCTAACATGGACACGCTGGTGGCCATGGGTTCCATGGCAAGCTTTGTGTGGAGCACCTACGCCCTGTTCGCCATGACCCGCGCGCAGGTGGACGGCAACAGCGAGCTGGTCATGCATTATATGATGGAGTTCTACTTTGAGTCCGCCGCCATGATCTTGACCCTCATCACGGTGGGCAAGATGCTGGAGGCCCGCTCCAAGGGCAAGACCACCGACGCGCTCAAGAGCCTGATGAAGCTTGCCCCCAAGACCGCCACCCTGCTGCGGGACGGTGCCGAAGTGACCGTGCCCATCGAGCAGGTGCAGAAGGGGGATATTTTTGTGGTGCGCCCGGGCGAGAACATCCCCGTGGACGGCATCGTGCTGGAAGGCACCAGCGCCGTGAACGAGAGCGCCCTGACCGGCGAGAGCATCCCCGTGGACAAGGCTGCGGGCGACAAGGTGAGCGCTGCCACCACCAACCAGTCCGGTTTCCTGCAGTGCCGGGCCACCCGCGTGGGCGAGGACACCACCCTTGCCCAGATCATCCGGATGGTCAGCGATGCCGCCGCCACCAAGGCTCCCATTGCAAAAATCGCCGATACGGTGTCCGGTTTCTTCGTGCCTGCGGTCATTACCATCGCGGTGGTCACCACCATCGTGTGGCTGCTGCTGGGCCGGGAGCTGGGCTATGCGCTGGCCCGCGGCATCTCCGTGCTGGTCATCAGCTGCCCCTGTGCGCTGGGTCTGGCAACGCCGGTGGCCATCATGGTGGGCAACGGTCTGGGTGCAAAGAACGGCATCCTGTTCAAGACCGCCGCTTCGCTGGAAGCTGCAGGCCGCACCCAGATCGTGGCGCTGGATAAGACCGGCACCATCACCAGCGGTGAACCAAAAGTGACCGACATTCTGCCCGCCGAGGGCGTTTCCGAGATGGAGCTGCTCACCCTTGCCGCCGCACTGGAGCGCAAGAGCGAGCACCCGCTGGCAAAGGCCGTGCTGGCCTGCACCGACGCGCAGAAGCTCACCGCCCCCGAGGTATCCGGCTTTGCCGCCCTGCCGGGCAACGGTCTGGCCGCAAAGCTGGAGGGCGTGGAGATCTTTGGCGGCAATGCGTCCTTTATTGGCACCAAAGTCACCGTGCCCGCACAGCTGCAGGAGAAGGCCGCAGCCCTTTCCGCACAGGGCAAAACGCCCCTGTTCTTTGGCGGAGCAGGCCGCCTGCTGGGCATCATCGCGGTGGCCGATACCATCAAGGAGGACAGCCCGCAGGCCATCCGGGAGCTGCAGGCCATGGGCATCCGCGTGGTCATGCTCACCGGTGACAACCAGCGCACTGCCGACGCCATTGGCAGGCAGGCCGGTGTGGACGAGGTGATCGCAGGTGTGCTGCCCGACGGCAAGGAAGCAGTCATTCGCCAGCTGCAGGCATCCGGCAAGGTGGCCATGGTGGGCGACGGCATCAACGATGCCCCGGCCCTGACCCGTGCCGACACCGGCATCGCCATCGGCGCAGGCACCGATGTTGCCATCGACGCGGCGGACGTGGTGCTGATGAACTCCAAGCTGTCGGACGTGCCCGCCGCCATCCGCCTGAGCCGCGCTGCCCTGCGCAACATCCACGAAAACCTGTTCTGGGCGTTCATCTACAACATCATCGGCATCCCGCTGGCCGCAGGCGTGTTCATCCCCTTCGGCCTGACGCTGAACCCCATGTTCGGTGCTGCTGCCATGAGCCTTTCCAGCTTCTGCGTGGTAAGCAACGCCCTGCGCCTGAACCTGTTCGACGTGCACAGCACAAAGCACGATCGTGCGGCAAAAAATGCTGCTTCCCTGCCCGCTGTCTCCGCACAGCCCGCAGCGGTTGCAAATAAAGAGAGTACCAAGGAGGACACTGCTATGAAAAAGACCCTGAAGGTGGAAGGCATGATGTGCGGCCACTGCGAAGCCCGCGTGAAGAAGGCTCTGGAAGCCCTGCCCGAGGTGGACGAGGCCGTGGTGAGCCACGAGGCCGGCACCGCCATCGTCACCCTGAACGCCGAGGTCGCCGACGACGTGCTGAAGAAGGCCGTTGAGGATCAGGACTACCCTGTGACCGGCATCCAGTAAACCGCCGCTGAATACTCCCCATCAAATGGAAAGGCCGCTGCATGTGAACGCAGCGGCCTTTTGCATTGGGTTATGCTGTTTTCTTCACAGGAACGCTGTTTTCGTACAGCTCATGCGGGGCGATATCCTGCCCCTCTTCCCACTCGATGCCAATACCGCCCGGCAGCAGATGCACGGTAGCAAAGTAACGCTCATCCTGCAGCCTGCCGTACCACGAGCCGGTGGCATAAGGGGCTGCATCAAACAGCTTTACCTCGCCCGTCTCATAATAAAGGCAGAGCTTCAGCGGTTTTACGGGTTCCACCTTTGTCAGCTTCGGCTGTAACATCCAGAATCACTCCTTACTTCAGCGGGTCGATGCGGAAGAATTGTTCACCATTGCTCAGCAGCTTCCAGTTGGCTTCCAGATCCTCATGATGGATCACGATCCATGCCTCCAGCAGTTTCAGCTTGTTCTTCGGAAAGCTGCCTTCCAGAACCGTACCGTCCAGCGCAACCACGATCTCTTCACCGGAATATTCTGCGTGGATATGCGGCATATTATGCTTTCCACCCTGTTCGCGGTACATTCTGACAATGATGCCGTAAAAAATGCTCAGTACCGGCAATTGCACCACTTCCCTTCTCAGTGTCATTTTAACATACAGCTGGTGTGTTTTCAAGATTGCTGCAGCGCCTTTCCCCATTTTCCTGTGCATTTTCACCCCGGAAGCTGTGGCTTTTTGCGCAAAAACTATTTGTTGACACGTTGTTTTTTCAGAGTTATACTTATAGCAACAACATTTGGTTTTGCTTCCAGTTATAAACCACAGCGAAAGGAGAAATGTATTTTGGGAGTATCCATTCAGGACCGCACAGACTTTCTGAACATGCTGGACGGCTGCAGGACCGAGCAGCAGCTGTTCAGCCGCCTGACCTTTGCGGTAATGTTCCACCAGACCGACCCGGATGCACGGGAAGACCTGCTGGACGACGTGCGCGGCGCAGCCTGCAACATGCAGCTGCCCGCCGTCAATTACAAGATCGATCAATGGCTCAACACCTGCAAGCAGGCGTGGCAGGCCGACCCCGCAGCCTTTATGGCAGCCGTGAACGCGGACGCAAAGCAGCGCAAGCTTGCGCTGGAGGGCAGCGCGGCGCAGCCCGGCCTGCTGGCCGATGTGCCCATGCAGAGCGTGGCGTGGCTGGTGCCGCAGCTGCTGCCGCTGGGCGAAGTGTCGCTGCTGGGTGCCGACGGCGGCACCGGCAAGGGCATCTGGCAGGCACAGCTCATTGCCTATGTGACGGCGGGCAAGACCTCCGGCTTTTTTCCGCTGCCGCCGCAGCAGACCGGTAAGGTGCTGCTGCTTGCGGGCGAGGACGACCCCGGCAAGGTGCTCAAGGCCCGTCTGCTGGCGGCCGGGGCCGACATGAACCGGGTGCTGGTGCTGACCGCCGACGACTACTTTGGCAAGACCGGCCAGCCCCTTACCCTCAAGGATCAGGCACTGGCGGATTTTGCCGCCAAGGCCGGGCCGCTGCTGCTCATCGTGGACCCGCTGCAGAGCTTTCTGCCCTCCGATGTGGAGATGGCAAGCCGCAACCAGATGCGCGGTGCCCTGCTGCCGCTGCGCGCCATTGCCGCAAAGCAGGGCTGCGCGGTGCTCATCGTGATGCACTCCAACAAAAAGCAGGGCGTTTCCGGCCGCGCACGTCTGGCCGACAGCTCGGATATCTGGGACATGGCCCGCAGCGTGCTGATGATGGGCCGCGCCAAGAACGACGGCAAAATTTATCTCAGCCACGAGAAAAACAGCTACGCCCGCCCCCAGCAGACGGTGCTGCTGCACATCGACGATGTGGAGGTGGAGGGCGTAAAGACCGCGCGGGCCGTGTTTGACGGCTACACCGACAAGAAGGATGCCGACTTCATTGAGGAGCGGCGGGTGCGCACGGCGGAGACCCGGCAGGACACCCGCAGCGCCATCCTGAACGTTCTGTCCGAGAGCCGCCTTGGGTCGATGGCAAATCCTCAACTCAAAAGTGCTGTACTTCAGGAGATCAAGTGCAGTGAAGCCACTTACAAACGCTCGTATGCTGAGCTTGTACGGGATGGCGACATTGCAAAATATCAGCTGTGCCAAAAGGACGGCGCGCGAGGGTGGTTTACCCGGCTGGCCTACCGTGGAGAAACACATGATACAGTGAGAAATATATAACTTACTTATGTTCCTTTTTGCCAGTGTATCAGGTTGATACACTGGCCTGCCCTGATACACTGACGCACTGTATCAATCAAGGGGCACTGTATCAGCTTGATACACTGCATTTTTCATCGCATCAGCGTCAATAATCTGTCACTGTATCAGATAACACCTCCACCGTGATGCAGCACACGGCAAAGGCCAGCAGGGCACAGTCCAGCGGCACGCGGCGCAGCACCACCACCCGTTCGGTCAGGGTGGTAAAGGTCTGCACGGCCTGCACCGGCACGGTGCTGCCCAGCCAGAACAGCGCCACCGAAAGCGGCAGATGCACCGCCCGCGCTGCCAGCAAAGGCCGCAGCGAGATCTCGGCCGGGCAGATGGTGCGCACCTGCAAAAGCACCGACACCCCCTGTACACTGAGCGCCGCACAGCACAGCGTGCTGGCCCACAGCCCGGTGCGGGCGGCCTGATCGCAGCCGGAACACACTTCCAGCAGCATGGCGGGCAGCGCCGCCCACGGCTGTGGCAGCAATGCCCCGCACCCTGCCGCCAGCAGCCGGAAGTACAGCACAAAGCCGCAGAGCTTCAGGTAGGTCACTGCCGCCTGCGCGATCACCGCGTCCAGTGCGGGCAGCTGAATGGTCTCCCCCTGCGCGGGCGGAGCCTGCCCGGCCCCGCCCTGCATCCGGCACAGCAGCGCCGCCGTGAGGTATCCCGCCAGCAGCTGGGCCGCAAACAGCCGCACCCCCACCGCGCGGCTGCCCAGCATCTGCTGCCCTACCGTGAGGATGACAAAGGATGGCCCGCTGCACACACAGGCGGGCAGCAGCGCCGAGGCCTGCCGGGAGGTGAGCTGACCGGTGCGCACGGCTTCGGACGCAGCCACCGCCGCCGGTGCAAAGCCCCCCAAGGCCCCAATGAGCAGCACGCCGCCCGCACCCTTTGCCCGGATGCCCATGAGCCGCGCCGCAGGCCGGAACACAAAGCCCAGCCACTGCCCGGCCCCGCAGCCTGCCGCCAGCGCCGATACGATGAGGAACGGAAACAGCGATACCAGCAGTGGCCCGCCGCACAGCCGCAGCCCCGCCTGCAGGGCATCGGCACAGCGCTGCGGCGCGGCAAATACCAGAAACGCCGTGTACCCTGCCAGCGCCAGCAGCACGCCCCGCCGGAAATTCCAGTTTCGATTCATAACGCAGCCCTCCGCATCCATATATATGTAGCAGCGCGCCGCGGGCAGAACTGCGGGATGGGAGGGAATGGGATGTGTGCCAAGCGCAAAAAGCGGCTTAGGCCGCAAAGCTGGCTGGCCCTGCTGTTCCGTCAGCCGCCGCCGGGCTTTTACCACGCCCCTGCCGTCTACCTGAGCGGGGGCCGCATGGAGGTGGAGCACTTTTGCCGCATTCTGGCCTACAGCCCCGACCGGCTGTGCCTGCAGATGCCCCATGGCCGGTTGACCATCTACGGCGACGGGTTGAAGATCGTCACCCTTACCGCCAGCCGCCTGACCGTGCGGGGGCGGTTCGTGCGCACGGATTTTGCGGATGACTAGGAGGTGCCCATGGAACCGGTAAGCCTTTGGGCCGCGGTGGAGTTCACCGCATGCAATGGCAGCACCGAAGCCCTGCTTACCGCTGCCGCCCGGGCCGGGCTGCATCCCTACGGGGTAACGGCCCTGCCGGGAGGGTTTGGCGGGCGGTGCGCCGCGTGGCAGTACCCGCGCCTTGCCGCGCTGGCCCGCAAGCACCGGGTGCGGCTGCGCATCCGCCGGAAGCTGGGGCTGTATTTCCGTCTGCGCCCCCTGCTGCGCCGGGCCGGGCTTTGGGCGGGGCTGGCGGTGTTTGTGCCGCTGCTGCTCTTTGCACAGCAGTTCGTCTGGTATGCGGATACCTCTTCCCTCACCACCGGACAGGCTGCGCGGGCCTGCGCCGTCCTGCGGGAAGCGGGCCTGCAGCCCGGTGCGGCTGTGACCGAGGCAAAGCTCACCGCCGGGGAGTACGCCCTTTTGCACAGCGGCGAGTTCTCCTGGGCCAGCCTGAATTTTGCCAAAGGGCGGCTGGTGGTGGAAGCCGCCGCGGCCAGGCCCAAGCCGGACATTGCCGCCGGAACGCTGCACGGCATCCGGGCAAAATGCGGCGGCACTGTTCTGCGCACGAACCTTACCAGCGGCACCATGCTGGTGCAGCCGGGCCAGCAGGTGGAAGCCGGGCAGGGCCTCATTGGCACAGCCCGCGCCGAGCGGGACGGCACCCTGATCTTTGCGCCCGCCGCTGGAACGGTGATCGCTCAGTTTGAGTGGAGCGACACCCGCACCGTGCCCTTGGAAGAGACGGTGCAGCAGTACACCGGCGTGTGCACCCGCGCATACCGGGTGACAGCGTTCGGGCACACCTTCTCCCTGCCCGCCGCGCCTGCGCCGGAACATGCGGCGGTGGTCCTCCGGCACTTCCAGCCGGAGGTGCCGCTGCTGGGCCTTGCCCTGCCCTGCTCTGTGGAGGAGACCTGCCGCTATGTGCAGCAGCCGGAAACGCTGCACCGCACCGAAGCGCAGGCCGCCGCGCTGGCCCGGCTGCAAAGCCTGCAGGCGCTGTACGCCGCATGGCCGGACGCGGAGCACATCGCCCGCAAAGAGGACTGCACCGTGAACGGCAATGTACTGGACTATACCGTTACCTACACCGTGGCAGCGGACATCTGCGGGTGAAAGGATTCCCGTTGTAATTCGTCAAAAAGTATGCTAAACTAAAAATGCCACCCCGAAGGGTGGCGTTAAGGTGCTGTCTGCAAGCGCAGGTGGTCATGCTTCCCTCCGGCAAGCGTCCGGGGGACGTAAAAGCTTATTGTTTGTTCCCCCGTTCGCAAACGCGGAAGGGGGGATGCATCATGGTGTTGAACGATGTTCTGCAGCTGTTCGTCATTGTTGGCGGCACAGTTGGGATTACATTTCAGATCGCATGGGCAATCTTCAAAGAGATCCATAACAATAAGAAATGACCGCCCCAGACTCCCAAACCTGAGCGGTCATTCTTATTGACTCCTTAGCCGAAGGGAAGCTGACCATTGCGGACAGCGCCTTTTCTATTTGTAGTATAGTTGTTTTTTAGCGGTTTGTCAAGTCCCCTGCTCTGCAGCGGCACGTTCCGCCGCCTGCGCGTCGTACTCGGCAAGCAGGTCGTTGAGGTCGTACTGGTACTTGCTGTGGCAGAAGTGGCACACCACCTCGCAGGCGGGGTCCTCGTCGCGCATCCTCACCAGCTCCTTGCGGCCAAGGCTGAACAGCATCTCCTTGGTGCGCTCGGCGCTGCAGTCGCACTGGTAGTGCACGTCGCGCTCGTCCAGCACGTTGGGTTCAAAACCTGCCAGCGCCAGCTGCATCATGTCCTCGGGGGTCTTGCCCTCGTGCAGCAGGGTGGTGACGGACGGCATGGCCGCGATATTCTTTTCCAGCTGATCGATCTCCGCATCGGTGGCACCGGGCAGCAGCTGCACCATAAAGCCGCCTGCGCACAGGATGGACAGGTCTTTGTCCACCAGCACGCCCAGCGCCATGACGGTGGGCACCTGCTCGCTGTAGGCGTAGTAGGCGGTCAGGTCCTCGGCGATCTCGCCGGAGACCAGCGGCACCTGCCCCACGGTAGGCTCCTTCTGCAGGCGGTTATCCCGGATGACGGTGAGCACACCGTCTTTGCCCACAGCGCCGCCCACATCCAGGTGGCCGTTCGGCTTTGCGGGCAGCTCCACCAAGGGGTGATCGATGCAGCCCTTCACGTTGCCGGTGCCGTCGGTGCAGGCAATGACCACGCCCGCCGGGCCGCCGCCGGACACACGCAGGGTGATCTGGTCACGGTCGTCCTTGAGCATGGAGCCCATCAGGGCCGCGCCGGTGAGCAGACGGCCCAGTGCCGCGCTGCAGGTGGCGCTGGTGGTGTGCAGCTTTTCGGCCTTGCGGACGATCTGGGTGGAATCCACACCGCAGAACACGACCCCGCCGTTCTCCGACAGGCCGCGGATCAGATTTGCCATAAAGTTATCCCTCCAATTGTGTATACTGCTTGACTGCGCAGAAGAAATAGCGCTGGCTGTTCTCGGTCAGCGGGCCGAAGGTCTCGCCGTCGCAGACGCTTTCCAGCGCAAAGCCGTGCTTTTCCAGCGCGGTGCGGATGGTGTCAAGGTCATAGGTGTACTCGCAGAACTGCTCGTGGAAGTGCTCGCCGGTCTCGTGGTAGTCGATGTCCACGGTGATCTCCACGCGGCGGTTGGCAGCATCGTAGTGGTTGCGCCACACACAGGCGGCATCCTCTTCCTCAAAGGTGAACGCGTTGTCGCCCAGCACGTTCCGGTGTTTGTAGGGCGTGTTCATATCGAACAGGAACACCCCGCCCTTCTCCATGAAAAAGCCCGCGTTGGCAATGGCGGTGTCGAGGTCCGGGATGTGGTTGAAGGTGTCAAAGGTGGACACCGCGCCCCGGATGGTGCCGTACAGATCGAGCTTGAGCAGGTCCTGCCGGAGCAGCAGCAGCCTGCCGGAAAGGCCCAGCTGTTCGGCCTTATCGCGCACAACGCAGAGCATCTCCTCAGACTGGTCAATGCCGATCATATCATAGCCCGCCTGCGTGAGCATCAACGTCAGCTCACCGGTGCCGCAGCCAAGGTCGGCAAGGATGCCGTCGTGGATGCCGTGCTCCTTGAGCTTTGCATGGATGTGGGCATACAGGGCATCGTAATCGGCCTCGCCGTTGAATTCATCGTAGAAATAGGCAAATTCGTTGTAGGCCATGGTTTACTCCGCTTCCTGTTCCCCGGCCACAGCGGCATTGAGCACCGCCTGCAGCTCCGGGATGCCGTAGCCGTTCTCGCCGCTGGTCAGCACCACCTTCTGGCAGCCATAGGGGCGGCAGAGATTTTCAAAGTCTTCCAGCGTCTTGGCCAGCTGGCTCTTTTTGAGCTTGTCGGCCTTGGTCAGGGCCACCACGTAGGGGATCTGGTGATAGTGCAGGTAGCGCAGCATCTGCTCATCGTCGGCGCTGGGGGCGTGGCGGCAGTCCAGCAGCTGCACCAGCAGGGTGTGGTGGCGGGGTGCTTCAAAGTAGCTGTTGATGAGGTCGTCCCAGCGCTCACGGTCGGCGTTGCTCACCTTGGCGTAGCCGTAGCCGGGCAGGTCCACAAAGTAGCAGTCGTCCACCGAATAGAAATTGATGGTGGCCGTTTTGCCCGGCGTACTGGACACGCGGGCAAGGTTTTTGCGGCTGCACAGCTTATTGATGAGGCTGGATTTGCCCACGTTGGACCGCCCCGAAAAGCTCAGCTCCGGGCGGTCGCTCTCGGGCAGCTGGCTGGAAATGCCGTAGCTGGCAATGAAATCAGCTTTGTTGTAATTCATGGAGCTTTCCTTTCTTTGATAAGGGGATTGTCACCGGACACTCCGTCCCGCCTGCGCTCGCCAGACCACCAGCGAAGGCAAGCCCTCGCACTTCCCGTCGGGCTTTTCTGTCGATTTTAGTCGCAGCCTGCACTTTAGACATGGCTTCGCGCATCTTGCCGGAGTATCCGGTGCCGATCCCAGCAGGGCGGCAGATAGTTTCTCCAGCGAATGTCCTGGGGGTGGGGCCCCGGCGCGCAAGCGTTGGGGCGGGACTGGAGTCCCGGGCTGTTCGCGGAGAAAGCTATCTGCCGCCCTGCCCTATTCTCAGCACACCGCGCCGGGCTGGGGCTTTTCTGCGGTGGGCGGCACAATGGCGGCGTCTGCCGCCTTTTTCTTTGCATGGGTGCGGCTGGGAGCCTTGGCCTTCTTTGCGTTCTGGGGCTTGAGCAGGGCCGCGTTCAGCACCTGTGTCAGGCTCTGCATGGGCAGGAAGGTGAGGTTCTTCTTCACCTCGTCGTCCACCTCATACAGGTCGGGCTCGTTGTCCTTGGGGATGAGCACCGTTTTCATGCCCTCGCGGTAGGCCGCCATGCTCTTTTCCCGCAGGCCGCCGATGGGCAGCACGTTGCCGTGCAGGGTGATCTCGCCGGTCATGGCCACATCACCGCGCACCGGGATGCCGGACAGGCAGGACACCAGCGCCGTGGTCAGTGTGACACCGGCAGAAGGGCCGTCCTTGGGCACTGCGCCCTCCGGGGCGTGGATGTGCAGGTCGCACTTCTTGAGCTTTTCCGGGTCGATGCCGTACTCGGCGGCGTGCACGCGCACCCACGTAACGGCCAGCTGAGCGCTCTCTTTCATCACGTCGCCCAGCGAACCGGTGACGGTGATCTTGCCGCTGCCGTTGTCCATCACCTGCACCTCGATGGGCAGGGTCTCGCCGCCCACGCTGGTCCATGCCAGACCGTTGGCGATGCCCACCGCGTTGGTGCGGTTGAGAAAGTCGGGCTTGACGAAGCGGGGGCCAAGCAGCTGTTCCAGCATGGTGCCGGTAACGGAGACGCTTTCCGCCTCGCCTGCGGCGATCTTGCGGGCGCACTTGCGCAGCACGCTGGTGATGGTGCGTTCCAGATTGCGCACACCGGCCTCGCGGGTGTAGCCGTCGATGATGCCGTACAGCGCGCTCTGGCTCAGCGTGACCTTGCCGGTCAGGCCGCAGGCCTTGAGCTGCTTGGGCAGCAGGTGCTTGCGGGCAATGTTGTATTTTTCCACGCGGGTGTAGCTGGGCAGCTCGATCACGTCCATGCGGTCACGCAGGGGGCCGGGGATGCTGCCCAGATCGTTGGCCGTGGTGATAAAGAGCACATGGCTCAGGTCGAACGGGATATCGATGAAATGATCGTTGAAGGTGCTGTTCTGCTCCGGGTCCAGCGCTTCCAGCAGGGCTGCGGCCGGGTCGCCCCGGAAGTCGCCTGCCAGCTTGTCGATCTCGTCCAGCAGCATGAGGGGGTTCGCGCTCTTGGCAGAGATCATGGCAGTGATGATCTTGCCGGGCATGGCACCGATGTAGGTGCGGCGGTGGCCGCGGATCTCGGCTTCATCCCGCACACCGCCAAGGCTGATACGCACATACTTGCGGCCAAGGCTTTCGGCGATGGAGCGTGCAATACTGGTCTTGCCCACGCCCGGAGGGCCTACAAGGCAGATGATCTGTGCCTTCACGTCCGGTGCCAGCTTGCGCACGGCCAGCGTTTCCAGAATGCGGTCCTTCACCTTTTTCAGGCCGTAGTGGTCGCGGTCCAGAATCTGCTGTGCGCGGCTGATATCAAGGTCGTCCACCGTAAAGGTGTTCCACGGCAGGTCAAGGCAGGTGTCCAGATAGGTGCGGATGACCGTTGCCTCCTGATTGGAGCCCTGCATCTTGGCAAGGCGGTCCACTTCCTTGAGCAGCTTCTTCTCGCTGTCCTCGGCAAGGTGCAGCCCGGTGATCCTGCGGCGGTACTCGTCGGCCTCGGCGTGGGTGTCGTCGCCCTCGCCCAGCTCGTCGCTGATGATGTGCAGCTGTTCGTGCAGGTAGTAATCGCGCTGGTTCTTGTCCATGGACTCGTTGACCTTTTCCGCGATCTCCTTTTCAATTTTCATCACCTGACATTCACGGCGCAGCATCTCGATGAGCTTTTTCAGCCGTCCGTTCAGGGTGCCCTCGTCCATCACAGCCTGCTTGTCCTCGTAGCGGAACAGCAGGTTTGCAGGCATGTACTCGCTGAGGAAGGCGGGGTCGTCGCTGGAAACGATGGCAAACACCACGTCCTTGCCAAGGCGCGGGTTCATGCCAAGGTACTCGTCAAACCCGGCCTTGAGGGCGCGCAGCAGCGCTTCGGTCTCCACGGCATCGTCGGCCTTGCCTGCGCGCACCGGGGCCGGGCGCACCGCCGAAAGCAGAAAATCGCCGCTGGCATCCAGCACACTGAGCTTTGCGCGGTACTTGCCCTCCACCAGGACCTTTACAAGGTCCCCGGAGACGCGCAGCACCTGCTTGACCTCGGCCACCACGCCGTAGCTGAACAGGTCTGCCTGCTGCGGCTCGGTGGTGTCCATGGACTTCTGTGCCACCAGAAACACGTTGGAATTATTTGCCATTGCCCACTCCACGGCGGCAATGCTCTTTTCGCGGCCCACCTCAAAGTGGACGAGATTGTTGGGGAACACCACCAGCCCGCGCAGGGCGATGGTGGGCAGATGCAGCGTTTTGCGCTCCACCTTGATGGTAACTTTTTCACTCATAGTGCAAACACCTCCCGGCTGCCGCGCACTTTCCCACGGCGGCAGCGCTGTATGCAAGAGATTTTATCTTTAAAATAGCAGGTTGTTTCCTTATTATACTGATTTCCGGCCAAAATGCAACTGTGATGCATGGACGGTTGGTTATTCCCCCCGCTTTTCCTGCGTGGAGAAGCCCATTTTGCCAAGAGCCGGCAGCAGGGCCTTGAGGGTGATGGAGGTCAGTGCGCCCATCACAAGGCCCAGCACCAGCATGACCGGCGCATAGTAGAACGACAGCGACGACGAGATGATCACGCCCGCGCCCAGCAGCTGGCCGATGTTGTGGGCCAGCGCGCCGCATACGGACAGGATGAACCAGGTGGGCCGCACCGGCAGCAGATAGTACAGCACCCACATCACCAAAAGTGACAGCAGGCCGCCGCACAGCGAGAGAAGGCCCGCCGTGAAGCCGGACACCAGAAACACGAACAGTGCCTTGAGCACGTCCAGCACAAGCGCCTGTCTCGGCCCCATGAAAAACAGCGCGTACATCACCACGATGTTGGCAAGGCCCAGCTTCATGCCCGGCAAAAGGCCCGGGATGGTGAGCGTGCCCTCAATGAACGAAAGTGCCATGGCCAGCGCAAACAGCAGGCCGGAAAGGGCGATGCAGCGCGTTTTTTCGTAACTTCGTCTGTTTTGGGGCATGCGGCACCCTCCTTTACTCTTCGGTCTGCTGGCTCTGCTCGTAGCTTTCCTGCTCTTCCATGGCAGCTTCCCACGCGGCAAACAGCTCTTCCTGATGGAAGCGCAGGTCGCTCAGCTCGTCGCTCTTCTGGCGCAGCAGGTCGGGGTCGTTGTACACCTCCGGGGAGTTGATCTCGTTGTCCAGCTCCACTTCGCGTGCGCCGCAGGCTTCCATCTCGTCCTCGCAGGCCTTGATCTTGGCGCGCAGCTCGGCGCGGCGGCGGCGCTGTTCTTTGCCATAACCGACCTTGGCGGGCTCGGCGGCCTTCTGCACGGCAGGGGCCGGGGCGTTGCGGCCCATCAGGGCATCGTAGCTGGGGTAGAGGGTGGCCTTGCCGTCCTCAAGGTAGAGGATGGGGCAGGCCAGACTGTTCATCAGGTGGCGGTCATGGGTGACCAGCAGCAGCGTGCCGGTGTAGGCCATGAGGGCCTCGGTCAGGTTTTCGCGGGTGTAGATGTCCAGATGGTTGGTGGGCTCGTCCAGAAACAGCAGGTTGGGCCGTTCCAGCACGATCTCCGCAAAGCGCAGGCGGGCCAGCTCGCCACCGGAAAGCGCCTCGCAGGGCTTGAACACCGTCTCGCCCCGGAAGCCCAGCTTTGCCAGATGGCTGCGCACCTCCAGCTCGGTCATGCGGGGGTACTTGTTCCAGATCACATCGATGACCCGGCCCTGCCCCAGACGGTTCTGCTGCTGGGCAAAGATGCTGGGCCGTGCGCCGGTGCCCAGCCGCACCATGCCGCCGGAGGGGCGGCGCTTGCCGTCCAGCACCTGCATCAGGGTGGACTTGCCCGCGCCGTTGGGGCCTGCGATCACCAGCCGCTGGCCGCGGCACACCGTGTAGGTAAAGGGTTCCAGCAGGGTGCGCTCCCCTATTTTGATGGTCAGGTTCTTGAGCAGCACCAGTTCGTTCCACGGTTCTACGTCATATTCAAACCGGAACTTGAGCTGGTTGGTCTCGTCCTTGGGCGCTTCGGTGATCTCCAGCTTTTCCAGCTGCTTGCGGCGGCTCTGGGCCATTTTGGTGGTGGAAGCGCGCACAAGGTTGCGGTCCACGTAGTCCTGCAGCTTTTCGGCCAGTGCCACATCTGCATCGTGCTGCTTCTGGCGCAGGGCGTCGGCGGCTTCCTTCTGGGGCAGGTAGGCCGAGAAGTTGCCCTTGTAGGTGGTCATGGTCTGGAAGGAGACCTCCCAGATCTTCGTACACACGTTATCGAGGAAGTAGCGGTCGTGGCTGACCACCAGCACCGCACCGGAATAGCCCTTGAGGTAGTTTTCCAGCCATTCCATGGTGGCAAAGTCCAGGTGGTTGGTGGGCTCGTCCAGAATGAGCACGTCCGGCTTTTCCAGCAGCAGCTTTGCCAGCCGCAGCCGCGTCAGCTCGCCGCCGGAGAGCACCGCAATGTTCTTCTGCCATGTATCCTGCGCAAAGCCCATGCCGGACAGCACCTTTTTGATGTTCACATCCATGTTGTAGCCGTCGGCGGCATCCACGATGTTCTGCAGCTGGTCGTGCCGGGCCAGCAGCTCCGTGTCGTCCGGCTGCGCGGCCATTTTGCGTTCCAGCACCTGCATCTGGGCCATGGCATCCAGCACAGGGGCAAAGGTGGAGCGCATCTCGCCGTAGAGATCCAGCGTGGCATCCAGCTTTGCGTTCTGTTCCAGATAGCTCAGCGTCACACCGTGGGTCACGCTGAACTCGCCTTCGTAGTCCTGGTACTCGCCGGTCAAAATCTTGAGCAGGGTGGTCTTGCCCGCGCCGTTCTGGCCCACGATGCCGATGCGGTCCTCCCGCTCGACACTGGCGGTCACATCGTGCAGCACGATCTTCTCGCCAAAGCTCTTGCCTAGTTTTTCCAAATGTATCAGCATAGTTTTATGATTCCGTTCTCCATCCGCTTATTGGCTCAGCACTGGTGGCGGCGGTTCTTCAGGCCCACATTGGCCAGCTCTTCCTGCTCCATCACCAGCGGGTACAGCTCTTTCAGGTCTGCGATCTCGTAGGTGGGCACCACCTTGCCGGGGTTCTCGGCGTGGCTGGGGTTATACCAGCAGGTGTCAAGGCCCGCATTCACGCCGCCCTGAATGTCGCTGCTCAGGCCGTCGCCCACCACCAGCACATGCTCGCGGTTCTCCACGCCAAGGGCGCGCAGGGCCGCATCAAAGATCTTCCGGTTGGGCTTTTCGCTGTCCATCTTCTCGGAGACGAACACGTCCTCCATAAAGTTCAGCACACCGCTCCCGGCCAGACGGCGGGTCTGCACCTTCTGGAAGCCGTTGGTCACAACGGCCAGCGTTGCCACCTCGGAAAGCTCCCGCAGCACATCCAGCACTTCCGGCCCCATCAGGTCCGGGTGGGTGGAGAGCTGTTCCAGATAGAAGCGGTTCATCTCGGCTCCGTCGCCGGCGGCATCAATGGCCTTGAGGAAGCGGGTGAACCGCTCCGCCATGAGCTTTTCCCGCTTGAGCTGGCCTTTTTCCAGCTGCCGCCACAGCTCCGAGTTGATGGTGCGGTAGGTCTGCACCGTTTCTGCGTCCGGCTCAATGCCGTAGTTCACCAGCGTTTCGGCCAGTGCCTTGCTTTCGGCTGCATCAAAGTTCAGCAGGGTGTTGTCTGCATCGAACAGCACGCAATAATATTTTGCCATAAACCTTCCCTCTTTTCCTTCTGCCATGGCCTCAGCTGCCATGCGCTCAACAACAGGCAGAAGCCAGCCCTGCCGTAAACAGAGCTGGCTTCACATCATTCTGTTACAATTTCGTACGGTGGTACGTCCGTCTGCTCCGGGTCGTTGTCCGGGCAGGTGGTTTTGACATCACAGGGGGTGGCAGCACACTTTGCCATTTCCTCTTCCAGCGCGCCGTTGTCCACGTTCTCCCAGTCGGTGCCGTAATCGTCCACGCTGCCGTCGGTCACGTTCTCTTCCCCGGGCAGCGCCGGGATGCGGGGTTCCTCGTAGTACATGCAAACGCCTCCCTTCCTGCCAGCCTATGCGGCACAGCAGGCCGGGGTGACAGTCTCAGGACGCGGAGTCCGTGGATGCGGACTGCTCGTTGGCGGCTTCCTTGCTGGCATTGGATTCCGAAGCCGCATGGGAGCTGCCAGAGCTTGCAGAGCTGCTCTCGCTGCTGGAGCTGCTATGGGAAGCCGAGCTGCTCTCACCAGAGTCCGCGTGGGACGAGCTGGTGCTGTGGGAAGAGCTGGCTGTTCCGTTGGAAGCAGAAGCCGAGCCTGCCGGGGAAGCCGTGCTCTCACTGCTGGAAGAGCTGTGAGACGAGCTGCCGGAGGTGGATGTAGCCCCGGAGGATGCCCCGGAGGTGGTGCCGGACGATGCACCGGAAGAGCTGGTGCTGCCGGAAGAACCGCTGCCCGACGTGCTGCCGGACGAGCCGGAACTGCTGCCGGAGCTGGACGAAGAGCTGCCGGAGCTTACACCGCTGACCGTCACATTCAGGACGTTGCTGGTAACGGTGCAGCCGTTGTAGCTTGCCACTGCGTACACCTTAAAGGTCGCATTGAGCATGGAGGGGTCGATCTCCACCTTGACGGTGGTCTTGCCCGCCGCCTGCGGCACTTCCACACCGTTGGCGTACCAGCGGATGCTGTCGGCAGTGAGGTGCTTGCCGCTCAGCTTTGCGGTAAAGGTGTAGGAATCGCCCAGCACGGCCTTGCCGGTGCTGCTGATATGCACGGAAGCCACTGCAAACACGGCGGTCACGTCCACGTTCTGCTTGAAGTTCGTATCGGTGCGGGTCTTCTGGGTCACGCCGTCGCTCCACTTGACGAACACATAGCCGTCCTGCGGCACAGCCGTCACGCTGATGGACTGGGCGGCGCTGGTCACTTCATAGGAGAGGGATGTCTTGCCGCTGTCGCTGCCGCTGGAAAGGGTGCCGCCGGTCTTGTCCACCCGGTAGCTGGCCTGATACAGCACACCCTGCTCTTCGGAAGAGCCTGCAGCCTCCGAGCTGCTGGGTGCTGTCACCGCAGAGCTGGGGTTCGGGGTATACTCGGCGCGGGTGGGGATGTTGGCGGTGTCCGGGCGGCGGTCGTCGGTCTGGTAAGCGTGGGTGCGCAGATAGCTCAGCATGGCCTTCAGGCCCACGGGCTTCAGGTGGATATCGCCGGTCTGGTAGTAATCCTCGCGGCCATAGCCGTTGGCATCCTTCAGCGCTTCGGCGCTGTTGAGGAACTTCAGGCCCATCTGCTCACACATGGACAGCAGGGCCATGTTGAAGTCGTCGATCTTGGTCTGGTCCATGTGGGGGTAGTTTGCGTGGTTTGCGGGCACCGGCGGCACCGTGTTCACGATGATGTCGGTGTAGGGGTAGCTTTCCTGAATGGCCTGCACCAGCGCGGTGTAGTTCTTGATGAACTCGTCCACGCTCATGCCGGTATCGTTGGTGCCCAGCATGATGACCACGCGGCGGGGCTTCATTTTGGCCACGGCCTGCGCAATGGTGTAGGTGCTGCTGTCCTTTTTAAAGGTAACGATGCCCTCGTTCAGGGCGGCATGGGTGCCAATGCCCTCCTTGGCGCAGAACTGCTGCAGGCTGATCAGGCCGTTGGCGTACAGGCGCACCGTGTTGGAATCGCCGAGGAACAGCGTTTCCTTCTGGTAGCTCTCGCCCGCGTCGGCGGTCTCCGGCAGCAGGGCGGCAGAGGTCTCGCTGATCTGGTAGTGATCCGAGATATCCTCTTCGCCCGGCACCAGCACCTCGCTGGAGGGCTGTTCCACCGGGGCCGCAGGGGTCTTGCCGCGCTTGAGCAGCGTCATGGTAATGGCAATGGTCAGAATGGCTGCCAGCGCGCACACACTGCACACCAGCACAGCCTGCTTCTGCATAGGAGTAAGCGCTTGCTTTTCCGGTCGTGTATTTCTCATATCTCTCACCGTTCATTTCGTTTCCGGCACAGGGCCTTCCGGTCATGCCTGTCCGTTCAGGATCTGGTCTGCAAGGCTGGCGCAGCTTTTGGCCAGCAGCACCGGGTGGAAGGGTTCCAGCTCTTCCCTGCTGCCGTAGCCGTACAGCGCACCGGCGGCATCCAGCCCGCAGTCCGCAGCGCCGTGCATGTCGTCGCTGCGGTCGCCCACCATCAGCACCCGCCTGCCCTGCATCATGGGCTGGGCCAGCACATGGCGCACCACGTCGGTCTTGGTGTCGCGGCTCTCGTCCATGGACGCGCCGCCGATAAAATCAAAATAGCCTGCAAGGCCCTTTTCTTCCAGAATGGGCGTAACGACCTGCGTGGGCTTGGAGGTAGCGGTGCACAGCACAAGGCCCGCGTTCTTCAGGCGCTGCAGCATCTCTGCTGCACCGGGGTAGGCGGCGCACTCGTGGCTGCCCTTGACGGCGTAGCTGTCGCGGTACAGGTCGGTGGCCTTTTCAATGAGGGCCGGGTCGGTAAAGTGCTCACCAAAGCTCTTGCGCAGCGGCGGGCCAAGGTAGCGGCGCAGGTTCACATTTGTGGTGTCCACGCCCATCTTGGCAAAGACTTCTTTTAATGTATTTATGATCCCGGGAGCGGAATCGATCAGGGTCCCGTCCACATCAAACAGGATCGCATCGTAGTTCAGCAATTTGTAAATTTCCTCACTTTCATGGTGATACATTGTATAGTATAGCACAGAATCCCGTTATCAGCAATTCCAACAAATGGTTTTTACAAAAATTATGCATTCAAGCAGAGAAAAGGCCCGCCCGGCATCCGGACAGGCCTTCCAGCATCTTCTTACTTCGCTGCGGCATCCGCAGGCGGGTAGTATAGGTTGTTGGAGACGAACTCCAGCTTATCCTTGAGCACCAGCTCCAGGTTTGCCACGGCGTGCACCATGTTGGTGGCCGAATCGTTTACTTCCAGCAGCTTGCACAGGTCCAGACCGTCCAGTTTCATGGCGGCGTCCATCTTCCGGCTCTCGGCGCACAGGATGTGGCTCAGGGCATTTTCCTGCAGAGCGATGCTCTCCACAAGGTCAATGACCGCCTGCTCCAGCGTCACCTTGGGCAGGCAGGGGCAGGGGCAGCGGGTGGTATCGATACAGTTCTCAGCAGACATGATAAAACCTTCCTTTCGTTCATCCGGTCAGGGGCGGTGTACGCCCCATTCTATGTCTGCCGGGTACGCCGGTGTTACTCCTGCTTTTTAGGATCCTGGGTGCCGCGCACCTTTTCAATGGTCTCGCGGTAGCCGCCGGAGCCGTACTGGATGCAGCGGTTGATGCGGCTGATGGTAGCCGTGCTGATCTCCACTGCCTTCACGATCTGATCGTAGGTCCTGCCGTCCAGCAGCATTTTTGCCGCTTCCAGCCGCTGCGCCATATCCGAGATCTCCTTTACAGTGCACAGGTCTTCAAAGAAGTTGTAGCACTCCTCCCGCGTTTCCAGACTGAGGATGGCATCAAACAGTGCATCGGTGGTCTGGTTTCTTCTGGAATTTTTATCTGCCATGAATGTTCTCCTTGCCGCCGTAGCGGACTGTCCGGTTTTGGGAGCGTTCCCTCTTTTAAATGTTTCGGAACTGTTCCGGTTCTTTCTTGCATCATCACTTTAGCACATCAAAGTGTGAAAGTCAAGCCCTTGGCGTGAACTCTTTTCATCCGTTTGTGTGTATAGTTTTCTTCGTTTCACGCATGAACAAAAATCACCTAAAAATTCTTGCAGAACGCTTTCCCGAATTAGTGTATCCTCCGAACTTGTGCCAAAGATATTGACAATTTGTGAATCCCGCACTAAAATACGGACAATCATTCGGCAAATGCGATGAACAGGACATGATTCTTTGCAGCACCCTCTCCCAGAGAGCCGCCCATCTGATGCAAGGGCAGCAGTCAGGAGCAAAGCGTTCTCCCCTGCGAGCAGCCTGTGTGAACAAAGGCGCTGACCCCGCCTTCCAGTAATGCATGGCCGTTTTGCCCACGTTACGGGGCTGCGTATGTATGTACGCTGGGAGTGGCTGCCCTGTGCAGCAAACGAAGTGGTATCGCGGAGTATTCCATACACGATGTGCAGTGTATGTGAAGGCCTTCGTCTTCGATGGTTCGTCCCAAATGGAACGAACGCAGGAAGACGGGGCCTTTTTTACACCCTGCCGCCCCCATGCCGCTGACATTTGCCGGATGCCAAAAAAGGAAAGAGGTAAGAACAATGAATACGCTGGTCATCGTATTGATCGCAGCCGTGTGTCTGTTTGGCGCTTATATGCTTTACGGCCGCTGGCTGGCAAACAAGTGGGGCATCGACCCCTCTGCCAAGACCCCGGCAGTTGTCCATGAGGACGGCCGGGACTACGTTCCCACCGACGGCTGGACCGTGTTTGCACACCAGTTCAGCTCCATTGCCGGTGCAGGCCCTGTTACCGGTGCGATCCAGGCCGCTGCTTTCGGCTGGCTGCCGGTGCTGCTGTGGGTGCTGCTGGGCGGCATCTTCTTCGGTGCTGTCACCGACTTCGGCGCTCTGTATGCTTCCGTCAAGAACGACGGCAAGAGCATGGGCATGCTGATCGAAAAGTACATCGGCAAGACCGGCCGCAAGCTGTTCCTGCTGTTCTGCTGGCTGTTCTGCGGCATCGTCATCGCAGCGTTTGCTGACATGGTCGCCGGCACCTTCAATGCCTTTGGCACCGACGGTGCTCTGGTCGAGGCCGCACAGACCAACGGTGCTGCCGGCATGGTCTCCATCATGTTCATGGTGTTCGCTGTCGTCTTCGGCCTGCTCCAGAAGAAGTTCAACTTCTCCGGCTGGAAGGAGAGCGTCATCAGCATCGTCTTCATCGTTCTGTCTTTCGTGATCGGTGCAAACTTTCCCATCATCCTGGGCAAGGCTGCATGGAGCTACATCACCTTCATCTACATCTTCTTTGCCGCCGTCCTGCCCATGTGGCTGCTGAAGCAGCCCCGTGACCACATGACCACCTTCATGTTCGTGGCCATGATCGCAGGTGCTGTGGTCGGCCTGCTGGTCGCACACCCCACCATGAACCTGCCCGTTTTCACCGGTTTCACCAATGAGAAGCTGGGCACCATGTTCCCCATCCTGTTCGTCACTGTGGCCTGCGGTGCCGTTTCCGGTTTCCACAGCCTGGTCTCTTCCGGCACTTCTTCCAAGACCGTGGAGAACGAAAAGGATATGCTGAAAGTCGGCTATGGTGCCATGATCCTCGAAAGCCTGCTGGCTGTTCTGGCCCTGTGTGTTGCAGGCGCTGCCGCCGCTGCGGACGGCACCCCCGCCGCAGGCACCCCGTTCCAGATCTTCAGCCGCGGCGTTGCCGGTTTCTTTGAGATGTTCGGCATCCCCGCCTACGCTGCTACCGTTTTCATGACCATGTGCGTTTCTGCTCTGGCTCTGACCAGCCTGGATGCCGTTGCACGTATCGGCCGCATGAGCTTCCAGGAGCTGTTCAGCGTCGATGACATGGAGCATGCAGAGGGCTGGCGCAAGCTGTTCTGCAACGTCTACTTCTCCACCTTCATCACTCTGGTGTTCGGCTTCATCCTGACCAAGATCGGCTACGCCAACATCTGGCCGCTGTTCGGTTCCGCCAACCAACTGCTGAGCGCTCTGGTTCTGGCCACCCTGTGCGTCTTCCTGAAGGTCACCGGCCGCAACAACAAGATGCTCTTCCCCCCGCTGGTCATCATGCTGTGCGTCACCTTCACCGCGCTGTTCCAGCGTCTGATCGCGATGGTCAAGGCCATCAGCGCAGCCGCTTCGGTGGGCATCCCTGCGGGTGAGACCACCTGGGGCGCTGTGTTCATCGCCAACGGCCTGCAGCTGATCCTGGCTGTCCTGCTGATCGTTCTGGGCCTGAACATCGTCTTCCACTCCTTCAAGGCTTACTCCAACGCCGAGCACAACAGCGAAGCAAAGGTCTAAAAACAACTGCGGTTTTCACGATTCGTTCGTAAAAACAGAAAGAGATCCCCGCTGACGCCATCGAACCCGTCAGCGGGGATCTCTGTTTTTCTGCGCTTCAGAGATGCGCACCTTCCCAGGCCTGCAGCACGGCCAGCTGCGTCTCGGTGTGGAACCAGTGTTCCCCGTCGGCCAGAAGGGTCAGCTGAGCCCCGGTCGCGCGCTTGAAACGGTCGAGTACAGCATAAGAAGTCAGCTCGTCAGCTTCGCCATAGAGCACCTGCGTGGGGATGCGCCAGCGGAACGGATGCTCCCGCACCCAGCAGAGATACGGCCACGAAAGCGTCTCCCCGAACGTTGTGGGGATCTCCCCTGCCGCCTTCAGCTGCTCTTCGGTCACGTTGGCCTGCTGCATCATCCTGCCGATGAGGTCTCCCATATCCACGATGGGCGAAACGAAGAGCGCACGGCGCAGTGTCTTCTCCTGTAACGCCAGCATGGAGAACCACGCGCCGATGCTCGTGGCCCGCAGCGAGACCTGCCGCCAGTGCACTCTTGCATACTGATCCATAAATTGCAGCTCCGGAACGACCACCCATGGCAGGAGCCGTTCGGGGCCGTTCTTCCGCTCGCCATGTTCGGGCAGGTCAATGGCCAGCACCTGATAACCTGCCGGGCAGGCCTGCTCTGCAAATGCAAGAGATTCCTCCTTGCTGCCCATTTTTCCGTGGACGTAGAGATACACCTTGCGGGAAGGCTCGCCGATGAGGAGCGCGGGGATGCCCTTCAGGGTAATGCGTTCTGTTTTCATAGCATCTTCACCATCATGATCTCGTCGCGGTAGGTTCCATCCTTGAGCTTGAAGGCATGGGGCATGGTGCCGCAGCGTTCAAAGCCAAACTTTTCATAAAGGTGGATGGCGCGGGGATTATCGCTGTACACACCCAGCTCCAGCTGTTCAAAGCCGTTGGCTTTTGCCTGGGCCACGGCCAACTGCATCAGAAAGCTGCCCAGACCGCAGCCCCAGGCTTCTTTCAACACAGAGATCCCCATGACTGCACGATGGCGATACTTGATGTGCGGCCGCACCTGTGCCACGCCAAACTCTCCCACCAGCTTTTCTCCGGCAAAAGCACCGACCTCAAAATTCAGCGCGCTGGCTTCAGAGCCTGCCAGCCCCTTTTGCATCGCTTCCAGATTCGCGCCTTCTTCCGGATAACGCGCCATAAAATGGGTTTCGCGGTAGGTTGCAAGGCGGAATGCGTTGAGCGCTTCGGCGTCGTCTGCGCACAGACTGCGCACCGTCAGCATTTCTCCGTTGGGCAGTTGGAAGGCACACGGGACGATCTTCATGGTCAGCACTTCTTTCTGTTTGGAATGGGTCTATCATAACATCTTCGGTCAGGTTTTACAACCCCGGAACGCAAAAAAGGAGCCGCAGCACCCTGTGACAGGCACTGCGGCTCCCATTTTCAGCTTGGAAGCTTGAATTTACTTCACCATGCTTGCGACTTCAGCAGCGAAGTCGTCAGCGCGCTTCTCCAGGCCCTCGCCCTTCTGGAAGCGGGTGAACTTGACGATCTTGATGTCGCCGCCCAGGTCCTTAGCGACCTTAGCGGTGTACTGAGCAACAGACAGGTCGCCGTCCTTGACGAACTCCTGATCGACCAGGCAGTTCTCCTTGAAGAAC
>ERZ791614.114-NODE-114-length-57266-cov-44.615826_pt1 | contig 57266 bp, 42 predicted proteins | sample MGYA00510274_ERZ791614 | MGnify/ENA primary metagenome ERZ791614 (study PRJEB30046, sample SAMN00715221) | human gut metagenome | study: EMG produced TPA metagenomics assembly of the A metagenome-wide association study of gut microbiota in type 2...
CGCAGCCAGAGGGGCCGACGAAGATGATGAATTCCTTATCCTGGATCTCCAGGTTGAAGTCGGTAACAGAAGGAGCGGTAGCGCCCGGATAGATCTTGTAAATGTGCTGGCAGCTAATCGAAGCCATAGGTCATTTGCCTCCATTATTTTTTATCAGGTTCGCACCGCTTCTTGACGAGGGGTGCTTTCGTTGTTATTATAATAGCAGATTATTTTGTGATATAAAATAGCATTTTATTGATTTGAGGTGTCAGATATTGATTTTTGATTGGAGCACCACCGCAGCGCTGGCCTCGGTGCAGGATGTCCAGCCCGAAAGCCCCCTCACGCTGGCGGGCGAAGGGCTGTGGGTGTGCCTGGTCTCCAGCGGAAAATGCACGGCTTCCCTGCCCGCTGCCGGGCCGTCCCCGGCGGGGTCGGCTCTCGTCCTGCCGCCCCAGAGCGTGTCTGCCGGCCATCTGATTTTGAGCCGCGCCCCGCTGGCCCTTGCCCCGGAGGGTGGCTGCCATCTGCTCTGCATCCAGCTCACCGGGCAGGCGGCGGCGCAGTTCCTCGCCGGGCTGACCGAGCTGCCCTTTCTGGCCCGCGGCGAGACCTGCCCTGCCGCCGCCGAACTGATGGGGCGGCTGGCCGCAGAGGCCGGAGCAGAGCTTCTCAGCGCCCCGCACAGCCGCGCCGTCAGCCAGCTCGCCTTTGCACTGCTGTGCGAGCTGTCGGGGGCCGACAGCGCTGCGCCCTCCCTGCCGCCCCTCGTCACCGCCGCCATCGAGGACATCCGCCAGAACTACGCGGGCCTCTACGGCGTGGAGGAGCTCAGCGAGCGGCTGGGCGTCTCGAAAAGCCACCTCGTCCGCACCTTCACGGCCGCTGTGGGGGTACCGCCGGGGCGGTATCTGACCACCGTCCGCATCGAAGCGGCCATGCGTCTGCTCCTTCACCGGGAATACACGCTGGACGTCATCGCCAGCCTGTGCGGCTTTTCCGGAGCGAACTACCTCTGCCGCGTCTTCAAAAAAGAGACCGGCCACTCCCCCGCGCAGTGGCGGGCCATGGCCGGTCAGGCAGTGCGCCCCCTCTCGCCCGCCGAAAGCAAACGGGAGCAGGAGCTCTATATTTAATGTACCGGGGCTGCTCTGCCCCGCTTTTTTATGCCCTTCCGGCCTTCCGCTTCAGCAGGAAGACGGTCAGCGACAACGTGATGGCCTCCGAGACCGGGAACGCCGCCCAGACGCCGTTCATCCCGAACAGTGCGCTCAGCACCAGCGAACAGACCACGATGGCCACCATGCCGCGGCACAGCGAGGTGATGGAGGCTTCCGCCGGGCGGTTGACGGCCCCCAGATAGCCCGCCGCCACGATGTTGCAGCCCGCGAAGAAGTATCCCACGAAGTAGATGCGCATCCCGCTGTGGGCAAACTCAGCCATGAGCGCGGAGTTCTCGCTGTTGAAGAGGGCCGTCAGCGCATCGGTATACCCGAACACGACGCCGTACAGCAGCGCCGCCAGCCCCAGCGCCGTGCCGCAGCCCAGCAGCAGGAGCTTTCTGGCCCCGGCCATCTCATTTTTGCCGTAGCACTGGCTCACCAGCGGCTGAGCGCCCTGCGCCACGCCGTTGAAGATGGCCGTTGCCACCAGCGCAAAGTTCGCCACGACGCCATAGGCCGCCACGGCCACATTGCCCGCCAGGCGCAGCAGCAGGAAGTTGAATACGGTGGTCGTCACGCCGGAGGAAAGCTCCCCGACAAAGCCGGAGATGCCCAGCTGGCAGCTCTGGGCCAGCAGCCTGACGGACGGTGCCTTGCGCACAAAGGTGATGGTGTTGCTCTTCTTTATAAAATGTGCGCTGCATACGGCAATGCTCAATATCGGCGAGATGGCCGTTGCCAGCGCCGCACCGGGCAGACCCAGGCCCATCGGGAAGATGAAGATGTAGTCGAACACCACATTGAACAGACTGCCGCTCAGCGTCGCCACCATGGCCAGCGAGGGGTCGCCGTCGTTGCGGACGAAGGACGCCACCACATAGTTGCACATAAAGAAGGGGGTGAACATCAGAAAGATGCGGGCATAGTTCATGCCCAGCGCCACGATGTCCGCATCGCCGCCCATCAGCCGCAGCAGGCCGTCCGGGCGGAAGATGCCCACCAGCATGAACGGCACCGCCAGGATGCAGACGCTGAAAATGGCATTGGAGAAATAGCGCTGCGCCCGCGCATCCCCCTGCGCCCGCAGGATGGCATAGCGGGTGGCCGCGCCCAGGCCGATCATCGAGCCGAAGGCAAAGATGAGATTATAGATGGGCAGGCAGAGGTTCAGCAGGGTCACGCCGTCGGTGCCCGCCGCCTGCGCAATAAAATAGGTATCCGCCAGGATGTAGCACGACGTTCCCAGCAGGCCGAAAATGTTCTGGGAAACATATTTGAAAAACTGCTTTGTCAGGTTCATGAAGCGTCCTTTCTGTCCATTCTTACACTTGTTCGCCAGTTTAGCACAGTTTTACGCAAAAGTCAATCTCGTGCGGCAGACCGCTCCCACGGAACGGTTGCTTTTCCCCGCCGCACGAGGGGAGTTTTACCGGCGAGTATCCGAGGTAGGGACCCGACGCGAAGCGTTGGGGAGGGCATGGAATGCCCTTTGACTCGCCGGGAAAAACTCCCGGAGATGCGGCTCATATAGAGCTCCCGCCAGATTTCCCGTTGACGAATCGCTTTTACCGGGTGTATACTTGTACCCTATTTTGATGGAAAGGAGGGAGCCGCCATGCCGGAAAAGCCCCTGCTCTGCCTGGGCGAAACCTGGCTGGAACTGACCGCTGACACACCGCCGGAGCTTTCCGGACAGTTTCAGGTGCAGGTCGGCGGCTGGGGGGCCGGACTCTGCCGCGCCTACACCCGCTGCGGCGGGCGGGCGGTGCTTCTCTCCCAGCTGGGGGCCGACTCCTTTGGCCGCAAGGCAGCAGCCCAGCTGGCGGCAGACGGTGTGGACTGCTCCCGCCTCTGCTTCACAGATGCAGCCCCCACCCCGGTGGTCTTCTCCGGCGCGGGCGAAACGCTCCCCTATCGCACCCGCTCCTCCGAGCTTTGTTATGCCCCGGAACAGCTGAACGCCGACGCTTTCCGGGACGCCTTCGCGCTCTGCTTCTCCTCCGCCTGCCTGCTGGACTCCCCCGCCCGGCTGACCCATCTCAAGGCCATTGCCGCCGCGCGGGACGTCGGCTCCTTCGTCTGCTATGCGCCCCGGATGACCGAGTCTGCGCCCTTCTGGCCGGACGAAGCTTCTTTGCAAGAAACAGCCCGCGCATTTTTTCCACAGGCGGACGTTTTGTTGTTGAAAAACAGCGACCTTTTTCCGCTGTTTGGCTCTCATGAGCTGCGCACCGCCCTGTTTGCCCTTTTTTCCGGCCATGTTCAGCTGATTTTTTATGCCGATTCGGAAAATATTTATCTTTTTACACGGAGCGTACTGCTTTCTGCGGCAAAAAACGACTTTGCCGAGGCCGAACTGCTCCACCGGCTCTGCCGCCTGAACACCTGGCCGGACAAGCTGGCCGGCCTGCGGGAAAGCACGCTCCGCAAGCTCTTATTCTGAACTGCCTTTCATCTGCCCCCGTACAACGCACAAGACCCCCGGCCTGCGCCGGGGGTCTTGTGCTGCATTCTGCCAAAAATGCAAAAACAGGCAGCGCCGTGGAAAGGAGGAGAAAGCGGCGCTGCCTGTCGTATGAGAACTCCCAAACATTTGCGGTTGTCAGGAGATGGTTGGTAGTCTGCCCGCCGCATTGGCTATTGCCTCGCATCCACGGGGGACAGTGTTTTTTTCAAAGGGGGCCGCAGCATCGGTTTTCTGCCGAGGTGTGCGGTTTTCATTGCCTGCATTGGCATCCTGCGGGAGGTTCTTTCGTTCCTCCCTGACTGCACCCTTATTGTACCGGATAAAAATGGAGTTTCTTTGTGAGGTTTTTGAACAAATTGAAAATATAAAAATCAGCCGCTCCGGGCAAAGCAAAAACCGGAGCGGCTGATCTCGAAGGAGGTAAACGAATCGGATCGGAGAACATCCGGACGCTCATCCGGAGGTGCAGGCCCCGGACGGGCGGTCAGGCAAAGAAGGAGATGACCAGTGCCACCAGGAAGCCCACACCGCCGACCAGCGTTTCCATGATGGTCCAGGTCTTGAGGGTGGTCTTTTCATCCATGCCCACAAGGCTCTTGACCAGCCAGAAGCCGGAGTCGTTGAAGTGAGAGCAGACGGTGGAGCCGCCTGCGATGGCAGCGGTGACACAGGCGAGGTACAGCGGGCTCAGCTCACCGATGCCGGGCATGGCGGAGATGATGCCGGCGGCCATGGTCATGGCAACGGTGGAAGAACCGACCGAGATGCGGACCAGAGCGGCCACGATGAAGGCGACCAGCACCAGCGGCAGGCTGGCGTTTGCCACGGCGTTGCCGATGACATCGCCCAAGCCGGAGTTCTGCAGCATGTAGCGCAGCACACCGCCGCAGGCAGTGACCAGCAGGATCATGCCGGTGGGCTCCAGAGATTTGGTCATGATCTTTTCCAGCTGAGCGTTGCTGTAACCGTGGCGGGTGCCCAGCAGATACATGGCAGCGATGGTGGCCAGCAGCAGAGCCATGAACGGCTCGCCGAGGAAGGCCAGGACCGGCTGGATGCCAGCCAGAGCGGGCACGACCTTGGCCACGGAGTTTGCGATGATGAGGACCAGCGGGATCAGGATGATGCCCACGATGGTGCCGAACCTGGGCAGCTTGCTCTCGTCGAGATCATCCTGCTGCGCCACATGTTCGGGGACTTCGATCCTGTATTTCCTGCCGCAGATGGAACCCCAGATGGGGCCAGCGGCGATCATTGCGAAGATGCCGCAGAAGATGCCGATGAGGATGACCCAGCCCAGGTCCACGCCCAGCATGGTCGCCACCAGCACAGGGCCCGGCGTGGGGGGAATGAACGCATGACCGACCGCCAGACCGGCCAGCAGGGGGATGACGTAGTACAGAACGGAGCGCTTGGTGCGCTTTGCCAGCGAGAACGCCAGCGGGATGAGGATGATCAGACCGGCATCGAAGAAGACCGGCATGGCCACCACCAGACCGGTGATGCCCAGTGCCCACGCGGCTTTTTCGTCGCCGAACTTCCGCACCATGGTCACAGCCAGCGTCTGCGCGCCGCCGGATTCTTCCAGAATGGCACCGAACATGGAGCCAAGGCCCACCAGAAGGGCGATGCCTTTCAGGGTGTTGCCGATGCCTTCATTGACCGAGCCAACGATGTCGGACAGGGGCATCCCGGCCATCAGGCCGATGCCAACGGCACCCACCAGAATGGAGATCATGGCGTGGACTTTGAATTTGATGATGAGAATGAGCAACAGGATCAGGCCTGCTACGGCAGCAAATACCAGCCGTGCCGCATCGGGAGTCGCAACTGCTGTCATAATAGTTCCTCCATTTTTGATTTTTGGTTGCACTTATCCAAGCCGTCCGGAAAAACGCACCGGACAGTTTCCTTTTTGTTGTTTCTGCGGAGTGTTTTACTCCATGTAAGCACCCTTCATGGGGCTGACGGCATGTTGGGAATAGAGCTTGAGCAAGCCCTTTTGGTACTTGGGAGCCTTGGGCTTCCAGTTGGCGCGGCGCTCGGCGAGGATGGCGTCCATCTCTTCGGGGGTCTTCGGCTCACCCTTCACGCCCACGATGGCCAGCTTGCGGCCCGGCACGTCGATCTGGATCAGGTCGTCCGGCTCCACCAGTGCGATGGGGCCGCCCACCGCAGCCTCCGGGCTGACATGGCCGATGACCGGGCCGCGGCTTGCACCGGAGAAGCGGCCGTCGGTGATGAGGGCCACGCTGGAAGCCAGCTTCGAGTCGGCGCAGATGGCCTCGCCCGTGTAGAACATCTCCGGCATACCGCTGCCGCGGGGGCCTTCGTAGCGGATGAAGATGGCGTCGCCGGGCTTCACCTCGCCGTGCAGAACAGCGGAGATGCACTCCTCCTCACTGTCGTAGGGCTTTGCGCGCAGGGTGGCTTCAAACATGTTCCTGGGGCAGGCGGTGTGCTTGATGACGCAGCCTTCCGGAGCCAGATTGCCCTTCAGGATGGCGATGCTGCCGTCGGTGCCCTTGGCGTTGTCGAAGCTGTGGATGATGTCCTCACGGCTGACCGGGCGGGCAAAACCGGCGGTCTTTTCGGCCAGGATGGCGTCGCAGTGCTCATAGAAGCCGTTCTTCTTCAGCTCTTCGAGGTTCTCGCCCAGCGTCTTGCCGGTGACGGTCATCACGTCCAGATGCAGCATGGACTTGATCTCCTCCATCACGCGGGGCACACCGCCTGCATAATAGAAGTACTGTGCGGGCCAGTCGCCGGAGGGACGGATGTTCAGAAGGTAGTGCGCACCCCGGTGCATCCGGTCAAAGGTGTCGGCGTCGATCTCGATGCCGAACTCATGCGCGACGGCGGGCAGGTGCATGGTCGCGTTGGTGGAGCCGGAGATGGCAGCGTGGACCATGATGGCGTTCTCAAAGCTCTTCTTTGTCACGATGTCCTTGGCGGTGATGCCCTTCTTGACCAGCTCCATCAGCTGCTTGCCGGCGTCGTAGGCGGCCTGCTTCAGCTCCGGAGCGGTGGCGGGCATCAGGGCGGTGCCTGGCAGCATCAGGCCCAGCGCCTCGGCCATGACCTGCATGGTGGAGGCGGTGCCCATGAAGGAACAGGCACCGCAGCTGGGGCAGGCGTTGTGCTTGTAGTAGTCCAGCTGGCTGTTGGGGATGACGCCGGTCTTTTCCCAGGCGTCAAACTTGCCGATCTGCTCCAGCGTCAGCAGCTCGTTGATGGCGCAGGCCGGGTCGTTGACCACATACTCTTTCGGCAGGGTGTGAGCCTCCATGACGCCGCCGGTGACGACGATGGCGCTCATGTCCTTCAGGCGGCCGATGCTCATCAGCATGGCGGGCACGGACTTGTCACAGCTGGCGATGAACACGCCGCCGTCGTAGACGCTGGCGTTGGCCTGTGCTTCCACCAGATTCACGATGGCGTCCCGGTGGGGCAGCGAGTAGTTGATGCCGTCATGACCCTGTGCGATGCCATCGCACATATCGGTGGCAAAATAGCGGGCAGCCTTGCCGCCGTTCTCGTTGACCGCCTGCACGGCCTCTCTGACGAATTGATCCAGATGAGCGCTGCCAGGGTGGCTGTCGCCGAAGGTGCTTTCCACCAGGATCTGGGGCTTGGAAAGGTCATCGACCTTCCAGCCCATCCCCATTTTCAGCGGGTCGTTTTCAGGTGCCAGCGTGCGGACTTCCTGTGAACGAAGTTCCATAATCCCTACCTCCAAATATCGCTTGTTTTCGTCCTTTTTCCCTGTAGGACCTTTTGTGATTCAATTGTAAATCTGCAGACATCTTTTTGCAAGTTGTTCCATATACGTCCTACTATTTGCGCAAAAAATCTGGGATACATCATGCACTTTGCCCAATTTTGGGCGACTTTTTCATAAAATTCACCCTCACAGCCTGGTTTTGCAAAATGCCGGGGCAAAAAGTCATCAGATGACTTTGGATATAAAAATACCCTGCACGGTATTTCGCCGTGCAGGGCCGGTATCATTTGAGAAATCCCGCCATTCCAACGGTCCCATCATCGGGATCTTCGCCGTCGTAGATCTTCTTGATATAGGTGCGGTTGAAGTTCAGGTGCATCACCATGGCCGACTTTGCCCCGATGGGGTCGTGCCTGGCGATGGCCTCCGCGATCATCCGGTGGGTCACGATGGTCTCGTCGATGAGCTTTTTGTGGGTGACGTTCACGAACATCATCACCGCCGTATCAATGATGGGGATCAGCTGCCCCACCACCAGATTCTTGCTGCTCTCGGCAATGCAGGTGTGGAAGGCGATGTCGTCTTCAATGTAGCGGTCGCCATTGTGGATCTTGGTCTCGACCCGCTCGCACAGCCGCCGCAGCCGCTCAATGTCCTCGTCGGTCGCGTTCTGGGCCGCGATCTCCGCGATGCCCGGTTCCAGCAGCAGCCGCAGGTTGACCAGATCAAAGGCCAGCGCATTCTTATCCTGCACACTGCGCAGATTCAGCGGATCCGAAAGCCCTTTCACCGTCGTGACCACATAGGTGCCGGAGCCTTGCCGCACCTCCACGATGCCCTTGCTGGACAGCAGTTTGACCGCCTCCCGGATGGTGCTGCGCCCCACCCGGAACTTTTCCGCCAGCGCAAACTCGTTGGGCAGCTTTGCCCCAGGCTCCAGCGGAGTATCCAGAATATAATGGTAGATCTGGTCTTCGACCTGCTCAGCCAGCAGCTTGTTTTTTAAGTGTGAAAATTCGCTCATGGCTTCCTCCCCTTTTGTACCGCCTATGGGTCAGGGCCTCCCACTTTCGGCCCTTTCCATTGCAGCCACCGCAGCCTTCCGGGCCTTTTTGCAGCGGTACATCTCCCGGTCGGCCTGGTCTTTCACGGCCAGCAGGTCCTCCCCCGAAATGGGTGCCGACCCCAGGGACACTCTGGGCAGACAATGCACGACCTCACGCCGCAGTGCCAGCAAACGCTCAAATTCCTGTGCGCACCAGGCCTCCCGGTCTGCATTTTCCAGCAGCACACAGAACTCGTCGCCGCCGATGCGGTAACAGTAGCCGCAGTGGGCATAGGCTTTTTTGATGCAGTGGGCGATCTCGGCCAGGCAGACGTCTCCCTGTAAGTGGCCGTAGCGGTCGTTGACCTGCTTGAAGTCGTCCACATCGAACACCACCAGCACCCCGCCGCTGCGGCGCATCTCTGCGGTGCGGTTCAGGTAGCTGTCCTGGTTCAGCAGCCCGGTGAGGGCATCCAGCTGGTTCCACATCTCACTGCAATAAATAAAGTACAGCACCGACAGCAGGGTAACGCACAGCCATGTAACGTGGAGGCTCGGCAGAGCCACCTGAATGATGGTCTCGATGGTCAGAAAGAGCATCAGGGGGTAGATCAGCACCCGGCTGCGGTTCTGAAACTCCCGCGCCGTGACGATGGTGGACGCCGAAAGGTACACGATGGCCGCAAGGTACATCAGGATGTAAATGCAAAAGTAAGGCCCGCGGGAATAGACGTTGTCTTCGCTGACGGAGAACACCAGCCCGGCGGGGATGGACAGGGCAAGGAACAGCAGGTAGCACCCCTCGCAACACACGGCCGCCCGGAACCAGAAGTTCACCATTTTCTTCCGGTCCATGACGTACACCAGGCAGAGGGACACCGCCGGGGAGAGGCCGAACCCCAGATAGTTGGACAGGATGTTCAGCCAGCGGTAGCCCGCCGGTGCGCCATCCACCGCCAGCGTCACAACCTCCAGCACCGAGATCCCCGCAATCAGCGCAAAGGCCAGAAAAAATCCCCGTTTTTGCTTTTTGTTCAGGGATTCGCTGAACTTTGTGAGGATGCACATGAAGCTCAGCACAAAAAGGTCAATGGCCGTCAAGACATAAAAATAACCGTTCATTGTAAGACATTTCACCTTTGGATTTCTGTAATCAAGGCACGTATATGCTATTTTAGTATATCACGTTGCAGTGTCTTTCTCAACCAGACCCCGCGTTCTTTCACATTTTCGCGGCCAAAGGCCCCGGAATGCTTCATCGGCGGCTTTGCTTCCGTTGCTCCTGCCGGGACAGGGCACAGACCACTTCAATATGTTCGCTGTTCGGGAACATATCGACCGGGGTGAAGCCCTCGGCCCGGTAGCCTTTTTTCGTCAGAAGAGCCAGGTCGCGGGCCATGGTCTCCGGGTTGCAGCTGACGTAGACCACCCGTCTGGGGGCCATGCGGGCGACGCTTTCGATGAACTGGGGCGTCGAGCCTTCGCGGGGCGGGTCCATGAAGATGACGTCGGCCCGCTCCCCGGCGGCAGCGGCTTCGCAGATCCAGGCCGTGGCGTCGGCGGCAAAGAACCGGGCGTTTTTGACGCCGTTGTGCTTCGCGTTGCCGATGGCGTCGCGCACTGCGTCCCGGTTGAGTTCCACGCCCACCACCTGCTTTGCCCGGTCGGCGGCGGTCAGGCCGATGGTGCCGATGCCGCAGTAGGCATCCAGCACGACCTCTCTGCCGGTCAGCTGGGCGGCCTCCACGGCCAGACCGTAGAGCACCGCCGTCTGCACCGGGTTCACCTGATAGAAGCTGCGGGGGCTGAGCGCGTAGGTCTTGCCGCAGAGTTCATCCAGAATGAACCCCTTGCCGTAGAGCACCTTTTCCTGCTCGCCCAGCACGACGCTGGTGCGGCGGGGGTTGTAGTTCTGCACGATGGTCGTCACGGGGACCTGCCGCTTTTCAGCCTCTGCCAGCAGGGCGCGGACAAAGTTCTTTGCGCCGGGCAGAATGGGCTGGGCCGTGACCAGTACCACCATCACCTGCCCGGTGGCGGCGCCCCGGCGCAGCAGGCAGTGGCGGAGCAGGCCGGTGCCCTGATCTTCCCGGAAGGGCTGATAACGGCAGGCCGCTGCCGCTGCGCGGACGGCTTCCAGCACGGTATCCAGCACCTCGTCTTCCAGCAGGCAGCGCTCCACCGGAAGCACCTTATGGGTCCCGGCGGCATAGATGCCGGACATGAGTTTTCCACCCTGCCCGGCGGCAAAGGTCGAGATCACCTTATTCCGATAGTGGTAGGGCGTCTCCATCCCCCGGATGGGGTGCACCGGGCCGTATCTGCCCAGCAGGGCGCGGACTTTTTCTTCCTTCTGCTTCAGCTGGTCTGCATAGGGCAGTTCCAGCAGCGGGCAGCCGCCGCAGTTCTTTGCGCGATTTTTACAAGTCATCGTTCTTTCCTCCTCTTTCCGGCTCTGCAAACGCCGTCTCGTCCAGCACAGCCAATACCGGCCTGCCAATGGCTCTCCCTTCGGGAGAGCTGGCACGCGAAGCGTGACTGAGAGGGCTCACCCATACGGGTCATACAGATCGTATTCTTCGGCCTCGGCGTGCTTTTCTTCCAGCACGGCCATCGCCTGCTCCAGCTGGCTCTGAGAGCAGCCGCTCTCGCTGACAAGGGCACGGACGGCCTCGGCCAGGTCGCCGCCAAAGACGGCATCCAGCCGCTGGCGCATGGTCCAGACGCCGTAGGCGCGTTTCGTAAGGGTGGGCGTGTAGGTGTTGCGGTTCTGCTCCTTGCCGCTCTTCACCCAGCCCTTGTCTTCCAGCCGGTAGAGAAAATTCAGCACGGTGGCCGGCCGCCAGCCTTTTGCGGCCAGCTTCTCCCCGATATCCCGCCGGGAGGCGGGCTGTTTGCAGCTCCACACGGCCAGAAGCACCTGTTCTTCCGCCGCCGAAAGCGGTCTCAGACGGTCCGGGATGCCATACATTGCAGGGTTCGCCCTCCTTTTTTATTTTACATTTGTCTCCGTTTATTTGATTCTACCGAAAAGCCCCGCTTTTTTCAAGGGCAGGATTTTGGTTGCTCTGCCCTGTTTTGCGGTCTATTTTACATTCGTCTCTGTTTCTGTATTTGTATCAAATACATTTGTGCGTTCCGTGCTTTCAGTGCGCGGTCAGGTGAGCATCTTTGTGCAAAGATGCTCTTGTTTTTGCACCCTCAAAACCATTATACTACGGACAAAACCAGAGCACAATGCCGCCGGAGGTTCAGACGGCGCGGAATCAGGAAAGGGAGAGTCGCATTATGGCACGAGTTTACAATTTCAGCGCAGGCCCCAGCATGCTGCCCGAAAAGGTTCTGAAGCAGGCCCAGGCCGAACTGCTTGAATACGGCAGCAGCGGCCAGAGCGTGATGGAGATGAGCCACCGCAGCAAGTGGTTCGATGCCATCATCACCGAGACCGAGGCCTCGCTGCGCCGGGTGATGAACATCCCCGACAACTACAAGGTCGGCTTCTTCCAGGGCGGTGCGACCCAGCAGTTCGCCATGGTGCCGCTGAACTTCATGACCACCGGCAAGGCCGACTACCTTGTCACCGGCAACTTCTCGAATCTGGCTGCCAAGGAAGCCGCCAAGTTCGGCGAAGCCAACATCGTGGCCTCCAGCAAGGACAAAAACTTCACCTACATCCCGGATGTGAACGCCATCGCCTACGACAAGGATGCCAGCTACATCCACATCTGCCAGAACAACACCATCTTCGGCACCCAGTACGTCGAAGTCCCGCAGGTGGAGGGCATCCCGCTGGTGGCGGACATGAGCTCGATGATCCTTTCCAAGCCCGTGGACGTGACGAAGTACGGCTGCATCTACTTCGGTGTGCAGAAGAACGTTGCCCCCGCCGGCATGGCCATCGCCATCGTCCGGGACGACCTGCTGGGCCACGCCGCTGACACCGTGCCCACCATGATGAACTACACCACCCTGCTGGCCAAGGACAGCATGTACAACACACCCCCCTGCTGGTGCATCTACATGACCGGTCTGGTGCTTCAGTACCTCGAAAACGACATCGGCGGTCTGGCCAACATGCAGAAGATCAACGAAGCCAAGGCCAAGGTGCTGTACGATTACCTCGATGGGCAGGATTTCTTCACCAACCCCGTCGAGCACCGCTACCGCAGCACGATGAACGTCACCTTCACCAGCCCCAACGCCGATCTGGACAAAAAGTTCTGCGCCGAGGCCGCAGAGGCAGGCTTCGTCAACCTGAAGGGCCACCGCCTCGTCGGCGGAATGCGCGCCTCCATCTACAACGCCATGCCCGCCGAAGGCGTTGACAAGCTGGTCGATTTCATGGAGCAGTTCCGGAAGGAGAATGCGTAATGTTTACCATCAAAACCTTGAACGCCATCAGCCCGGTGGGCCTGGCGAAGCTGAATAAAAACCTCTTTGACGTCTCGGTGGGTGCCGACGCGCCGGACGGGATCCTCGTCCGCAGCGCCGACCTGCTGAACACCACCTTCAACAAGAATCTGCTGGCCATTGCCCGCGCCGGTGCCGGTGTGAACAACATCCCGCTGGACCGCTGCAGCGAGCAGGGCATCGTGGTCTTCAACACCCCCGGTGCCAACGCCAACGCCGTGGCTGAGCTGGTCGTCGGGATGCTCATTGCCGGCAGCCGCAATGTGGCCGCTGCCGCCCAGTGGACGCAGGGCCTTGCGGGCGACCCCGCTCTGGCCAAGAGCGTGGAAAAGGGCAAAAAGCAGTTCGTGGGCAACGAGATCAAGGGCAAAACGCTGGGCGTCATCGGTCTGGGTGCCATCGGCTCCCGCGTGGCCAACTGCGCCATTGCGCTGGGCATGGAGGTCTACGGCTACGACCCCTACATCTCCATTGATGCCGCCTGGAACCTGAGCAGCCAGGTCCACCACTGCGTGAACCTGAACGACATGCTCCCCCTGTGCGACTATATCACCATCCATGTGCCCTATCTGCCCACCACCAAGGACACCATTAACACCCAGACGCTGTCCCTGTGCAAGGACGGCGTGAAGATCCTGAACTACGCCCGCGGCGAGCTGGTGAACACCCCCGCCCTGCTGGAGGCGTTGGAGAACGGCCGGGTCTCCGGCTATATGACCGACTTCCCCGCCGAAGCGCTGCTGGGCAGGCCGGGCGTCATCTGCACCCCGCATCTGGGCGCTTCCACCCCGGAAGCCGAAGACAACTGCGCCGTTATGGCCGCGCAGGAGATCAGCGATTACCTCAAGAACGGCAACATCACCCACTCGGTGAACCTGCCGGAGGTCGTCCAGCCCCGTGCGGGCGGCCGGCGCATCTGCATCATCCACAAGAACGAGCCCGGCATGATCAGCCAGATCACGGCGCTGACCACCGAGGCCGGTCTGAACATCGAGAACATGGTCAACAAGAGCAAAAAGAACATGGCCTATACCATGCTGGATGCCACCGGTGCCGTGAACGCGGCCCTGGCCGACAAGCTGGCGGCGATCCCCGCTGTCATCCGGGTGCGCATCCTGTAATTTTCTGCCATTCTCCATTTCCTATATTCCTGATCGCTGCACCCGCAGCCCAAAAAGCCTGGGGCCTTTTCTGCAAGGTCTCAGGCTTTTGGGGCTCTATTCTCCCGCAAAGAGGACGGTGCGGCCGTCCTCCTGCGCCGTCTGCATCGCAAATCGGACGGCATCCCGCCCGGTCATCGGGTCCACGATGCCCAGCGTGATGCGCCGGTCCTGCTCCTCCCACCAGCGGCCCGGCACACCGGCCAGTTTCGTTTTCACGGTCTGGCAGCCGCCGGGCAGCAGATCCGGCAGAGAAAGCGCCAGCGGCTGGGCCTCCACGGTCGTGCCGTCCGCCTCCTCCACATAGACGTTCACGGGCCAGTCCCAGTAAAACGGGGCCGTGCCATCGTTCGTAAAAGTCAGGGTCAGCACCGTGCCGCCTGTCACCCGCCGCAGCGACGCTTCCGTGACCCGCAGCCGGTAGCCGAGAGCGGCCAATACGGCATCATACCCCTCCCGGAAAGTGGTCTCCGCCGTCTTCGGCCCCAGAAAGCTCATGTGCGACTGCCGGATGAGGGAAACGGTCCGGCTCAGGTCGGTGGTGAGCAGCTGCTCCATCGAAAGTCGGCTGGTCAGCTCCCCGCCGATGGGGGCCGTCTGCCAGGCATCCGGCATGGGGACCAGCCCCTCCGGGTCGCCCTCATACCAGCCGCCGCAGGCGATCCAGCCCAGCCACTCTTCGGTGTCTTCGGGCAAGCCGGTCATGTCGTTGTAAAGGCCGAGCCCGTGTTCGGCCGCGAACCGGAAGGGCCGCCGCATCAGCAGCGCAGCCTGCGGGAATGCCTCCCGGTAAAGCGCCGCATAGCGGTCCCGGACAGCCTCATCGGGCATGGAGGGAAGCCCCTCCCCGGACTTGACGTGCCACTCGCCCCAGTGGCCGAGGCTCCCCAACTCCACATAGCTGACGAAACCGTCGGCCCCCAGCCGCTCCCCCACCGCCCGCAGCAGCCGCTCGTGGGCGGCAAAAAACACAGGGTCGGTATAGTCCGGCGCATAGCCCTTTCCGTAGGCGATGTCGTACCAGCGGCCGGTGCCGGTCTGTTCATAGAGCCAGTCCGGGATGTCGAGATGTGCTTCGTCCCCCGGCTCGTCGCAGGAGATGCGCAGCACCAGATGGACTCCCTGCGCCCGCAGTTCCGCCAGATGGCAGGTCTGCTCGACGGTCTCCCAGGCGTAGGCCCCCTCTTCGGGTTCCAGCTGCCGCCAGGTCAGGCCCAGATAGCGCAGGGTGGCACCCTCGGTGCCGCTGTCCAGCACACCGGGCGCATAGCCGATCTGCGCATTGGGGAAGGCGCTCTCGTCCGGCAGATAGGTCACGGTCCGCTTCCGCCCCGCCCAGACCAGGCACCCGGCCAGCAGCAGGCAGGCGGCCGCCGCAGCGGTGTGCCGCTTAGCCATGGTATTCTCCGTTGTACTGGATCATGGTCACGTCCTCCACGCCCTCGATCTCCTGCAGCCGGTCGGTAACATCCCGGACATCGTCCCTGCAGCAGACCTCCACCGCCATCTCGACCGCCTCGCCCCGAAGCGTCTTTGATTTGACCGCGTACCGGTTCCGCCCCAGGGCACGGACGATTTCATCCCCCGGCTTTTCGCCCTGATAGTGCAGCACCGCCACATAGATGCGGCCTGCCGTCTGCCAGCGGGAGAGCAGGGCGAGGACCCCGATCATCACCGCAGACGCCGACGCGGCCAGCAGGTACATCCCCGCGCCGGTGGTGATGCCCGCCGTGATGGCCCAGAACAGATACAGCAGATCCAGCGGGTCCTTGACCGCCGTGCGGAACCGCACGATGGACAGTGCGCCCACCATGCCCAGTGAGATGACCACATTGGAGCTGATGGCCAGCGTGACCATGCAGGTGAGCACCGACATGCCCACCAGCGTCATTGCAAAACTGCGGGAAAAGAGGACCCCCGCATAGAACCGCTGGTAGACCCAGTAGATGAGCGCCCCCAGCAGCACAGCCGCCAGCAGAGCCGCCGCCATCTGCGGGACATTGTAGGGACTGAAATTTTCCAGCACCGATTTTTTGATGAAATCCTTCACACTCATAGCGTTGTTCCTTTCGCATTGGTTCAGCCCTGCCAGCCGGAACTGCCGTGGCAGTAGGCCGTTTTGTCGCAGCAGAGCACATATTTGGACACGGCCGTCCACTCCTGCGCTTTGGGCGGCAGCAGCTCCCGGAGGGTCTGGGGCAGAAATTCCGTAAACTTCACCTCCATCACCAGGGTGCCGGGGTCCAGCACCGGCAGGGTGGGCAGGTGCGGGTCGAACAGGTCCCAGCCGCCCACTGCCGCCCGGACGTCCCGGTCAAAGGTGATGCGCACCGTTCCCTCCTTCTGCACCCACGGTTCCCGCTCGTAGTCCACGACCACGCGGGGCCGCAGCAGGTTGGAGACGCACTCGAAGTAAAACTCCCGGCAGAGCGGCTGCGGCGAAGCGAGCAGGAAGCCGTAGTCCCCGCTCAGAAGTTTCTCCAGCTCCGCACGGGTGAGGGCGGCCTCCTCTTTGCAGATCCAGCTGCCCACTTTTTTCTTCCGCTCCAGCCGGATGACGGCATCGCTGCCGTTGTAGATGCGGATGCGGTATTTTTTGCGGGCCAGGATGCCCGCATCCTTTTCGGCATAGGCGGAGTTCCAGCAGTCGTCAAAATAAAGGCTCCGGATGAGATACCCGCCCGGCCCGGCGTGGGCGTCCCGCTGCAAAAGCGGCGCGAGCCGCAGCTCCAGCGCCGCCTTTTCGCCGTACGAGATCCGGTACTTCAGCTCGTGGCGGTAGCGTTCGCCGGTGCGGGTGCGCAGCTGCGTTTTTGCGTGGACCGGTGCGGGGAAGATGGTCTCACTCTTCATACAGGTCCTCCGTCACGCTGCCGTCGGCCTCCACAAAAAAGCTCTTCATGCCGTAGGCCTTGCCGGTCTCCATCACGTAGTAATCAAAGGCATCCTGCGTGTAGCCGGAGGCGTTCGTCGCCCGCACCCGCAGGAAATAGTGCCCCGCCGGGAGGGCATAGACCACCGTTTCCGGCAGCCGGATGTCCGCCTCCGACCAGAACGTTGTCGTGAACTGGTAGTCCTTCGCCAGCTCGGCGGTGTAGACGATGTCCTCGGCGTTCAGGTCGAACGAGGCATCCCACAGCAGCCTCAGCTGTTCACCGGCTGGCTCCGGCATCCCGATGTAGAACGGCATCGGCTTGTGCAGGCTCTCACGGTAGGCATCCCGGTTCTCGGTGATCTCCCGGTGCAGCCCTCTGGCCACGGTGTCGTACTCAGTCCGGCTCAGCGGCTCGTGGAGGATATCCGGCTGCTGCCAAACGAAGGGCTCCACCACGCTGCGGTACTGCGCCGTCATCTCCCCGATGCGTTCCGCGCTGCAAAAGCGGAATAGTTCCTCCACGGCGGCGTCCAGCTTTTCCCGGAAGCACCGGGTCTGCAGACAGCGGCGGAAGAGCACGTTGCCCCAGTAGTTGCTCACGCCCCGCTCCCAGCTCAGGCTGTCGGAATAGTTCCGGAACGCCCACTCGGTGCGGGGAAGCATGGCGTCGTTGTCCCAGTCGAGGATATACCACCGCGCGCTGTTCAGCGGGCTGTAGAGGTACATGTTCCGGCTCTGGGTGTCGGTGTTGCCCATCAGGAGCTGAAACGCCATCCAGTAGGCGATGTTCTCGGTGTCGAAGGTCGTCTCAAAGAGTTCCTCCATCGGCACGGTCTCGTCGTTGAGCGCTTCCAGCATTTCGATGAGCTTTGTGTTGTCGTCGCTGCCCTTGATCTCCAGATGCTGTTCAAAGGCGACCGGGTCATAGGCCGGGTCGGTCTTCCGGCGGATGGCGTCCTCATACCGAAAAAACTCGAAGAAGTTCACCTTGTACAGCTGGCCGTTCTGGTCCAGCCCATGGGTCTTCAGGGCTGTCGGGTTCAGCTGCTCCACCTGGGTATAAAGTCCATAGTCCACAAAGGCCCCACTGTCCGCCTGAGTCAGGTCCTTCACATACAGATGCACGAACTGGGTGCGCAGGCCCACCATCTGAGGGATGCCCCGGATGAGGTCATACGCCATCTTGTTGCGGAAGCGCAGGCCGTCGCCCTGATGCTTGTTCAGTGCAATGGTCCGCTGGCCCCGCCAGGTCCCCTTGTTCTTCTTCAGCTTGATCTTATAATTTTTCTGGGCGTTCCGGCTGGACGTCTGGCCGCGGATCTGGACCGTCGCGTTCGGCACCGTCTCCCCATAGCCCACCTCCGAGAGGAGCGGGCCGTTCTCGTCTCCCACCTGCAGCAATGCCGCCGTCTGGTAGCGGGGCACCTGCATGTACTCGTAGTCGTAGACCGAATAGGAATTGATCTCCGCCCAGGTATGGTCGGTGTTCTCGGCTTCGTTCCCACGGGTGACGGTCAGATACATGGTCACGACGCCGCTGTCGTCATAGACCGTATACAGCCCGTCATTGTCCCGCAGGTGGATGCTGTCATCGGGCTGTTTTTCCACCGGCGTTCCCGAAGTTGTGGAAACTTTCTCCGACGCCGCCGTTTCCTCCGCCGTGGGCAGAACGCTGCACCCCACGCAGAGCCCCGCCAGCGCGGCTCCCAGGGCCAGCACCCTGCGGCGGGGGATCGTTTCTCCCTGCATCATGCTTCCTCCTTTTTCTGCAGGCTGTGCCGCTCCAGAAACAGCCCCAGCCGGGTGAATGCCCCGGCCTTTTCCTCGGCCACGACGGGCTGCTGGCCGAGGATGCGGTAGGGCAGGTTCCGGGTGAACCGGTCCAGCCGCAGCAGCGCCGTCAGGAACAGCACCGCTGCCCCGGCCAGGAACCCGAAGCCGTAATACGCCGGGTTAAAGCGCAGGGACAGGGCCGTCAGCCCCGCAGCCGCCCCCGCAAAGCTCAGCGCCGCCCCCAGCGCCCCTTTGTAATCTGTGAAATAGAGCAGGATGAGCAGCACCGTGTTGCCCACCGCATACAGCCCGTACCCCACGCAGAGGGTGCGGAAGTATCCGTGCATCAGGTCATTGAAGCCGAGCGGCAGATACCCCATGACCAGCGCTTCCAGCGAGATGACCCCTGCCGTGGTGAACAGCTGCTTGAGGGCCGTGTAGAAGAGTTCCCGGTTCAGCACCGCCAGCATCTCTTCCCCGGCGGCGGTGATGTCGCCCACCACTCCGCCGTCGTTGAACAGGCTGTAGTAGGTGTGGTAGCGGGGGTAGAACTGCACTTCCATCGACACCACGAAGTTCACCGTGGTGACCAGGATGCTCAGAAAGGCCAGCAATGCCGGGACGTCGTAATACGGTGCCCCGTAGAACAGCCCCTTCACCTGCACACCGATGGGGCCCAGCCAGACCAGCACGAGGTGGGCAAACAGCCCGATGTCGGTACACAGGCCCGTCAGGGCCAGCGGCAGAAAGCGGTCCACCCAGCGCAGAAAGAGCCAGGGGCTGCCCTGCCGGTCCGGAAAATAGCGGCAGAGCCGCCAGACGTCCAGCATCAGCATGACGCCGTACCCCAGCGCCACTGCAAAGAGAAAGCCTTCCAGCGCCGGAGCGCGCGCCAGCAGCACCAGCAGCGCCCCGGCCCCGAAGGCCGTGCCCACCGCCGCCGCAAAGGCGATGAGGACGCTGCGGTAGTCCTTGAGGGCGGTCAGGAGGCTCATGGCGTTCCAGTTCACGATCATCTCCGCAAAGAGGGCCAGGCAAAGCAGCCCCTGCAAAAGCGTCGCACCGGACACCAGCAGAAACAGCCCATACAGCCCACATCCGCCCGCCAGCAGCAGAGCGTTCGCGCCCCAGAATGAGGGCAGCACCAGCTGCTCCTGCTCTTCATAGAGCATGTCCGCCAGAAACCGGGTCACCGGCATGGCAAACAGGCTCGTCACGGTGAGCGAAGCCAGCAGGGTGTCCGTCACCATGCAAACCAGAAGGTCCTGCTCGGTCTCCGCCGCCCCGGCCCAGCCGCAGAGCACCAGGATGCCCAATTGCAGCAGCACACCCAGCAGCATCGGCCCGGTGCAGAGGATGCCCGCGCAGCCGTAGGCCCGCAGACCCGCCAGCAGCCCTTTGCGGCGGAACAGCTTTTTCAGTTCGAACCCAATTCCAGCCATAACTCCTCCGAATCCGTTTGATCCGGCAGGCCGTGCGCCTGCGCGGTCTCTGCATACAGGGCACGGTACTGCTCCAGCATCTGTTCGTGGCGGTAATCCTGCGCCACCCGCTTCTGCCCGACCGCGCCCAACTTCTCCCGCAGGGCGCGGTTCGCGCAGAGTTTCTCCATCGCGTCCGCGAGGCCCTGCCGGTACATGGGCGGCACACAGTACCCGGCCCGGCCCAGTGTGTCACCGGGAGCTCCTTCCAGCAGCTCCCGGCAGCAGCCCACATCGGTGGTCACACAGGGGCGGCGGGCCGCCAGCGATTCCAGCACCGAGAGCGGCTGCCCCTCCGAAATGCTGGTCAGGACGGTGAAGTCCAGCCGGTGCAGGTACGCGGCGCTGTCCACCCGCCCGGTGAACCGGACGTTCTCCAGCCCCAGCTGCCGGGCCAGTGCCGTGCACTCGGCCGCGTACTCCGCATCGTCCACCCCGCCCAGGATGTGGAGCCGGACGTTCTTCCGCCGGGCGCTCAGTTCCCAAAAGGCATAGAGCAGGGTCTTGATGTCCTTGATGGGAGCCAGCCGCACCATCGCCCCGATGTCCACCCAGCCGTCCTCCGCCTTGAGCGGGATGCCGCAGAAGGTCTCGTACGGGATGCCGTTCGGGATGACGACGCACTTTTCCGCCGGGCACCCCATCCCGATCTGGATGCTGCGGGCGCTCGTGAACAGGCTCGTCACCCGGAACGCCTGACGGTAGATCTGCTCCGACAGCATGTAGAAGAATCGGATCCACCGCTCCTTGAAATCCGGCCGCACCCACTCGGCCCGGATGATCTCCTCCTCCCGCTCGCGGGTGTAGATGCCGTGTTCCGTCAGCAGCACCGGCCGGTGAAAGGTACTGCCGCCCCGGCAGGCCAGCAGCCCGCCGTAACCGGTGCAGATGGCATGGTAGAGGTCCGCTTTGGGCACCTCCCCCGTGAGCAGATAGAGCACTGGCAGCAGCATGGACCGCACCGTGTGGAACGCATCCGCAAAGGCCGTGTAGGGGTACTCCTCCGCGCAGATCTTTGTGAACATCTGCATGAACGCCCGGCTCTGCAAAAAGGCCAGCGGGTGCGCCTTTTTTTCGCCGAACAGCCGGAACAGCACCGCCCAGTCCGGGCTGCCCAGCCGCACCAGCTCCTCCAGCGCGGCCTGCTCCTCTTCGGTGAACGGCTGCGGCTTTGCCTCCCCGCGCAGCCGCAGCGCGTCATCCAGAAATACTTCGTGCACTTCCACCACGTTGGGCGGCAGCTCATAGACGAAGCGGCCTCTGTCCTTCGCGTTCGCACCGATGACCCAGAGAACAAATTCGTGCTCCGGCATGGAGCGGATGCAGCTGTGCATCCAGGTGGATACCCCGCCATAGACATACGGGTAGGAACCTTCCAGTACCAGACAGATGCGCATGGTTCACCCCTCCTTTCGTTCGATGGTCACGACCGCGTTTTCCGCCTTGAGCAGGTAAAGTTCCCCGGTCAGGCAGGTCAGCTGCCCGCCGGTCACGCGGCCGGGCACCCCCTCGTTCGCGCGGAACAGCAGCCACGCTTCGTCGGTGAAATTGCCCAGCGTCAGGGTCCAGGCGTCGGCGGCGCTCTGCAGCGTCACATTCACGCCCGAAAACCGCTGGATGGCCCCGGCGCACTCGCTGGCCGTCTGCATCCGCAGGCTGGGCGCTGCCGTCGAGAGCCAGGTCAGATAGCGTTCCAGCCCGCCCTTGTAGACCTCCCAGCCTTCCGCTGCGCCGCGGTCCACGTCCAGCAGGTCATCCGGGTGCATGAAGTGGGTGCTGACGAAGTGGAAGTTCAGCTCGCTCAGCGCGGCCAGCTGCATATAAGGCTCGTTCACCATGCCGCCGGACACGATGCGCGGTTCTTCCACGATGCCGTCCGCTGCCACGCCAAATTCCTGCACATAGGGCAGGTCGGTGCCGTCTTCGAGGTAGGAGCTGGCGATGGTGCGCACCTGCGGCACCCGCTGGCCTAAGATCGCCCGCCCGGAGGCCGACAGGATGTTGGACGGCGGCACATACACCGAACCGGCGGCATAGGGCAGGACCGCCCGCTGGAACGCCGTCAGCTCGTCCATGGCTGCGACGATGGCGTCGGCGCTGGGCCATGGGTTGTAATCGTACAGACCGGCGTAATCGGTCTGTGGCAGAACGAGGGGCTGGTGGTTGTAGCCGTGGAAACCCACTTCCCCGCCCTGCCGCAGCAGCAGCCCGCCAAAATAGCGGAACGGCTGGGTATCGCTCTGGCGGAGGGGCGGGTCGGTGGTGTCGTCCTCATAGTTCTCGATCATGACGCCCGTGTACCGGATGCCGAACCGCTCGGCCAGCTGGACGAGGTCCGGCCACCAGACCTTGGCGTAGAAATCCGCGATGCTCAGGCCGTAATCCTGCCGGATGTACTGGCCGTCGCCCTCCGGCACCGGCGAGGGAAAGTCGTCCAGAAAAAAGACGGCGCTGTTGAGCACCGGGTAGGCGCAGGCCTCCCCCAGCAGGCTGTACGAGGCCGCATAAAAGCCTCGCATGACCTTGTCGTAGACGCCGATGTTGTCCACCACCACCCGGCCCTTGCCGAGTTCGGTGCTCCAAATCAGCGGGACGCCCTCGTCCCCGGTGACGGCATACACCGCCGCATCGTCCCGCAGCTGCACCGCCATGGAGGATTCGAACGGGTCGCTCAGCTCATACCGCTGCCCGCCGCCCAGCAGGAAGCCCTCGGCCGGCACGATGCTCTCGGCCGTTTTGCAGTTCCACGCCGAGGCCAGCACCCCAAGTTTCTGGGCCACCACATCGAACGCCCCGCACTTTTCGGGCGTCATCGCAAAGAGGACATTGCCGCCCTGCTCCACCCAGTCCATCAGGTCGAGCAGGCGCAGGCCCAGCGGCTCGAAGTTTGGCACCAACACCACGATGGTCTCGTAGTTTTCAAAGGCCGGAAGTGCTTCCGGGGCAGTGTCGGCAAGGTCTGCGGCCTCGGTGGGGACCTTCATATCCTGCAGGATCTGTTCCAACTGTTCTTTTGCCTCTGCCACGCTCACCTGGCGGCTGTCGCAGAGCAGCAGGCAGACGGGGGCCTGCCCCGCCAGTGCTTCTTCCTTGGTCAGGGCATGGTCGAGCGCCCCGATCTGAACATGGGCCGCGGTGTACTGCACCCCGCTGCGCTCCGCAAACAAAGCCCCTGCCAGCAACAGGAACACCAGCCAGACCAGCAGCAGCCTGCCCCACCGGAACCGCCCCTTCCACAGCCGGTTCATGCGGCACCTCCTTTCCAGAACGCCAGTTCCTGCCGCCCCGCAGCGCTCAGGTAGACCTGGGTGCGCTCCATCTCCTGCAGGATGCTCCGCACTTCGGCACCGCTTTTCCGGGCGGCGGCACTGCGCAGCCGCAGCAGCCAGGGCGTTTCCCGCACCGGCCAGCGGCGGACCAGCTCTTCGAGCGTCTGCTCCGCAGCCTTGTACTCCTGCAATTGCAGCTGCACCTCTGCCAACCGGCAGCCGAAGCTGTAGCCCTCCTCTCTGGGGCTGTCGGCCAGCTGCAGCTTGAGCAGACGCTCCAGCTGTCGGCGCTGCAGTTCGGCTGCGCGGCCCTGCGCCAGTCCCAGCTTCAGCGAGCGTTCCAGCGCGTTGGCGTAAGCCGCCAGCACCTCCCGGTCGTTCGGGTCGTCGGCAAAGCGGCGGGCGTCCTGCTGCAAGGCAAGGTCCGCCTGCTTGGAGATCTGTGCCATGGCCGTGGCCGCGTAGTGCACCACCTCGCTGTCGTCGTTCATGCGGGCCTGCTGCAGCAGGTCGTAATACTGCACCGGGTCCTCCGTGAGCACCGACAGGATCAGCTTCCGCCGCTGCTCGGCAGTGTCCAGGATCAGCGCCTCTTCCAGCGGCACCGTTGCCGCCGTGCCGGCCCGGTCTTCGACCCGGATGCTGCGGTGGAGCTCATCGTCTACCCGCAGTTTTTCCACAAGGTCTGCGTGCAGTCCGTTCCGTCTCATACCCGCACCTCCTGCTTTGCTGCGGGCTTCGTTCCGGCCCGCACCATGGCCGTTTCGGCCAGCCCGCAGAGGATGCGGAACATGTTCTGGTAATAGAGCGACAGCTGCTCCCCTGCCGCATCGTGCAGCAGAATCAGCGCCCGCAGCTCCCCGTTTTCCCGCACGGCCGCGCCGAACATGGGCAGGCCGGGCGTCAGTTCCCGGTTCACCCACAGCCCGTCCTGCTCGATGCCACGCAGCACCGGGCCAAGGCCCGTGCCTTCCAACAATTGCGGGCAGCGGGCGGCAAAGTCCGCGCTGCAGGCGGCCCGTCGGGCCAGATGCCGCCGGGCGTCCACGCGGTAGACCGCCGCGCTGTGATTTTCGAGCACATCTTCCAGCACCTCCACGATCTTCCGGGGCAGCTCCTGCGCCGGGGCCGCGTCCAGTGCTTTGGTCACGGCATACACCTTGCCGAAGCTGTCTCTCCGGCCCAGGATCTGCCGCCGGAACGAGCGCTTGTCCTCCAATGTATCCTGATACAGCTGCCGCACGAACCGCAGCCGCTCTTCCAGCAGTTTCTGCTCCTCCTCGGCAAAGCGGAGGTCTTCGGCGCTGCGCAGCTGCACATAGCCGCACACCGCCCCCACCACGAAATACACGAGGAAGGCCAGCCAGTTGGACGGCTCGTAGAAGAGCAGCAGCGGCGACGCGCCCTCGGCCCAATAGCCCGCCGCCAGCGAGAGCGACGCCAGAAACGCCGCCGCCACGCCTGCGTTCAGGCCGTAGACATCGGCGATGAGCACAATGAACGCCAGCCGGAAATCCACCACCCGGAACTGCGCCTGAGTGCTGGTCATCCGCACCAGCAGTTCGGATACGCCCCAGGCCCCCAGCAGTTCCAGCACCGGGACCAGCAGCCGGTGCCGCGCGGCAAAGCCGCTGAGCCGTTCCGGCCATTTTTTGCGGCGGGGCTGCTTTTCCTGCCGGAAGAACCGGGGCAGGTCGTCCAGCAGGTCGTACCGGGGGAACCACCCATACGCCCGGCGCAGCTGGCCGTCGTCGGGCGGGTACTCCCGGACAAGGTCGCTGCCGTAGGTCACGGTCAGGCCGGGGCAGAGGGCTTTCCACGCCTCGCCCAGCTGCTCATAGTTCCAGTGGAAGACCACCGGGGCGGTCAGGCTCTCCCACTCCGGCGTCCAGTTGTCGAACACCCGCAGCACCAGCTCGGACAGGTCTTCCATGCACAGAGCCGCCACCGGGGCAAGGGCCTGCTCTTCAAAATGCAGTTCCCCGCTCTTCGGGCGGGTCAGCAGCTGCGCGATGCCCACCGGCGCACCGGTGCAGTCGGTGCCGTAGAGATAGGGCAGGTGCAGCACCTTGATCTGCACCCTGCTCGTCTCGGCGTAATGGCGGCAGAGAGCCTCCGCCGCCTTCGCCAGCACCGATTTGCCGATGAACGGCGTCAGCACGGCTTCCGGCCCAGCCAGATAAAGCAGCTGGCTGGGCCGCTCCCGGTTGGCCTGCAAAACACGGCGCAGGCGGTCCAGTTCGCCCTCCTGCTCGCTGTGCGGGGTCAGATACTCCGAGAAATAGACGATGCGGTCAAACTCGTAGCTGTCCACCAGCTGGCCGATGCGCTCCTTGCTGTCCAGCGTGATGGTCCGGATGCGCGGCGGGTGCGGCTGGCCCCGTGCGCAGGTAATGAGGACATGGTCCTCTGGGAACGCCATCTCCACCCAGGCAGGGGTCACGAAACAGGTGTTCCCGGTCAATAGAATCTCCACAGCAGTTCCTCACTCATCCTCAACGTTCTACCGGCCCGCCCCCTCTCCGGCAGGGGCGTTCCGCTAGGGCAATTATAAGCGGTATCCGCCGCAAGGTCAAGAAAAAAGATGCGACAATACGTTTGTTTTTGATCACTGTTCCGATTTACTTCGGATGCTTGCCCGCGCATTCTGCAGCATCCGACAGCCTTTTGGGCGCAGCATTTTCACACAAGTCGGAGGCGCACGTCTTCTTTCGGGTCGCTCCACTGCGCCGCATTTCGCCAAAATCCACATGGATTTGCAGAAACATTAACGAACTTTATGTTGCGTTTGTTCCAATTTTGCTGTAAAATAAAAAAATGACAGTCTTGGAAATATCAGGAAACTGTGAGGACGATAGTATGATGAAAAAGCTCTCCCGTCGCTCGTTTCTACAGGCCACCGGTGTGCTGGCAGCCACGGCAGCGCTGACCGCCTGCGGCGGCAAGGCTGAAGCCGACAAGAGCAACAGCCAGAACGGCAAAATTCAAATCACCTTTTATCTGTGGGATCGCTCCATGATGAAAGCGCTTACTCCGTGGCTGGAAGAAAAATTCCCGGAGTATGCGTTCACCTTCATTCAGGGCTTCAACACCATGGACTACTACCGCGACCTGCTGAACCGTGCGGAGCAGCTGCCGGATATCATCACCTGCCGCCGCTTCTCCCTGAACGATGCGGCACCTCTGGCAGAGCACCTGATGGACCTGAGCACTACCGAAGTTGCAGGCACCTTCTATTCCAGCTACCTGAACAACAATCAGGAGCCGGACGGTGCGATCCGCTGGCTGCCCATGTGCGCCGAGGTGGACGGCACGGCTGCCAATGTTGATCTGTTTGCGCAGTACAACATCCCTCTGCCCACCAACTATGCCGAGTTCGTGGCGGCCATCAATGCCTTTGAGGCGATCGGCATCAAGGGCTATCAGGCAGACTGGCGGTATGACTACACCTGTCTGGAAACCATGCAGGGCTGCGCGATCCCGGAGCTGATGAGCCTGGAGGGCACCACATGGCGCATGAACTACGAGAGCGAGACCGAGGACGGCTCCACCGGTCTGGACGATGTGGTATGGCCGAAGGTCTTTGAAAAATACGAGCAGTTTCTCAAGGATGTGCGGGTGCAGCCCGGTGACGACCGGTTGGAGCTGAACCCCATCGCCAAGCCTTTCTATGCGCGGCAGACCGCCATGATCCGCACCACAGCAGGCATAGCGGATGTAATGCCTGACCAGTACGGCTTTAACGCGTCTATTCTGCCCTATTTCGGCGAGACTGCCAACGATAGCTGGCTGCTGACCTACCCCATGTGTCAGGCGGCAGTTTCCAACACCGTAGCGCAGGACGAAGCGAAGCTGGCTGCTGTGCTGAAAGTACTTGAGGCTGTGTACAGCGCAGAGGGTCAGAGCAAGATGGCTGGCGGTGCTGCCGTGCTCTCTTATAACAAGGAGATCGATATTACCTCCTCCGCTTCTCTGGAACACGTTGCGGATATCATCAGCGCAAATCATCTGTATATGCGTCTGGCCTCCACCGAGATCTTCCGCATTTCGGAAGACGTAGGGCACAAAATGATCACCGGCGAATACGATGCCAGGGCCGCATACGATGCGTTCAATGAGCAGCTGGTCACCCCCAGAGCAGACCCCGAAGCCGAGGTGCTGTTCACCCAGAACACCGCATACTCCATCGACATGACCGACCACGGCAGCGCTGCGGCTTCCTCGCTGATGAACGCCCTGCGCGCCACCTATGATGCGTCTATTGCAGTCGGCTATTCGCCGCTGGTGTCCACCTCCATCTACTGCGGCGATTACAGCAAGCAGCAGCTTTTGTGGGTGATGGCCGGCAACTACGCTGTCTCGCAGGGGGAATATACCGGTGCAGAGCTGCGGCAGATGATGGAGTGGCTGGTAAACGTGAAGGACAACGGTGCAAACCCCATCCGTCACCGGAATTATATGCCCGTGACCAGCGGCATGGAATACAAGGTGACCGAATACGAGCAGGGCAAGTTCCGTCTGGAAGAGCTTACCATCAACGGTGCACCGCTGGACGATACCGCCACCTATCCCGTATTTGTGGCGGGCACGGATGTGTGGATAGAAAATGAGGCCTACTGCAACTGCCCCATGCCGGAAAACCTGAAAACCAAGCGGACGGAATACGCCATTGAAGGGGCAGAAAGCCGCTCCTGTCTGAAGGATTCGCTGGCGGTCAGCAAGCAGTTCCCCGCCCCCTCCGAGTATCTGACCATTGTACAGGGAGAATAAACTCTTGAAAAATGAAACTAAGATGCGGCCTGCGATAAAAAACCGTATCCTCGCAGTCATAGCAGTGCTGCTGCTCGGCGTCGGTATTTTGACGAGCTTCGGTGTCTTTACGGATTTCATGAAGCAAACCATCTACGAGGAAAGCACTGCACACCTTACCGAGATCTACCATCAGGCAAACCAGACCCTTTACAATAAGGTATCCTTCAACTGGGGTGTCATGCGGATGTGGACACCTTATCTGGAACGTTCGCAAAGCGATGCCGATGTCTGCGCTTTCCTTGCACAGGCAAAAGAAGAATACCAGTTTACAGACTTTTTCTTCGTCTCACGGGATGGCTCCTATATCACGCTGGACGGCGAACAGGGCTATCTCGATCTGGGACGAATGCTGTCGCAGCTGATCCTGGAGCAGCAGCCCATCGTGGCAAACTCGGTGGTCCCGGACAAGCCGGAGATCATGGTGTTTGCAGTTCCCACGGCAAAGGGCAGCTATCAGGGCTTTGCGTACGAAGCCATTGCCGTCACCTACAACAACAAAGATCTGGTGGACTCCCTGAAGATCTCTGCCTTTGAGGGGCACGGCAGCACCTTTGCCGTGCTGCCGGATGGCCGTGTGGTACTGGACAGCAGCAGTGCGGACATGCGCGGTGTGCACAACATCCTTGCCATGCTCAAAAATTCGGCTGGTTTTACGGACGGACAGATCACGGCCCTGCAAAAGGCTTTTGCCGCCGGGAAGAGCGGCAACCTTGAGTTTTTCATCCATGGCATCGGCTATTACATGGTTTATGGTTCTGCCTCCTTCCAGAACTGGACGATCCTTGGCATTGCCCCCAAAAGCGTTGTGAACGCCAATATGAACCGGCTGCAGTACACCACCATGGCTGTGATGAGCAGCATCGTGGGAATGCTGGCTGTTACAGCTTTGCTGCTGGTGGTGCAGAGCAACCGGCAAAAGCTGCGGAAAAAGGATCAGCAGCTGCTGGCCCGTGAAGAGCTGTTCTCAAGCCTTTCCCGCAACGTGGACGATGTGTTCCTGATGATCGACACCGGCACCGGCAAGGTGGAATACATCAGCCCCAACGTCCGGCGCATTCTGGGCATCTCCCCCGAAGCAGTGCAAGAGGATTTCCACGTTCTATGTTCTGCCGAGGGCGATAATTGCAGATCACCGCTGGACGATCTGATGCAGATGGAGCAGGGTACGCAGCAGGAATGGGATCGGGAGTTTATCCATCAGGAGACCGGCGAGCCACACTATATCCACGTGACCGGCTTTATCAATGAGGTGCAGGGTGCAAAAAAGTGCATCGTGGATCTGTCTGACCGCACAGGCGAGCACCAGACCACGCTGGCCGTGGAAGCCGCACTGGAAGTAGCCGAAAAGGCCAGCCAGGCCAAGACCGACTTTCTCTCCAACATGAGCCACGATATCCGCACCCCCATGAACGCCATCGTCGGGTTGACGACCCTGATGGAGAACGAGCTGGACCAGCCGGAAAAGCTGGCCGAACACCTGCACAAGCTGGAAAGCTCCGGCCAGCTGCTGCTGGGCATCATCAACAACATTCTGGATATGAGCCGCATCGAGAGCGGCAAGACCACCCTGAGCGTTGAGCCGATGCACCTTTCCCAGCAGCTCGACCAGCTCAGCACGATGATCCGCGCACAGGCCAGCGAAAAGGCGCAGACCTTCACCGTCTCCACCCATCTCCGGCACGAAAACCTGCTGGCCGACCCCACCCGCCTGAATCAGGTGCTGATGAACATCCTCTCCAACGCGGTCAAGTATACCCCCCGCGGCGGGCACATCCGGTTCGAGGTCGAAGAGCTGCCCCGGAACGAGCACTACGCCAAATACCGCTTTGTGGTACAGGATGACGGCATCGGCATGAGCGAGGCTTACCAGAAGACCCTTTTTGACCCCTTTACCCGCGAAGAGCGCTCCGGCACCAACAAGGTGCAGGGCACCGGCCTTGGCATGGCCATCACCAAAAACATCGTGGACCTGATGGGCGGCTCCATCAGCGTGGAGAGCGCCACCGGCAAGGGCACCCGCTTTGAGGTCGTGCTGGAATTCCCCATCGACACCGAAGCGGACGCGGTACCAGAGGCGCAGGCGCTCCCGGAGGAGCCGGAGGACGTTTCTCCCCTGTGCGGGATGAACTTCCTCTGCGCCGAGGACAACGCCATCAACGCCGAGATCCTGGAGCTGCTGCTGGAATCCAAGGGCGCACACTGCAAAATTTGCCCCAACGGGCAGGAGCTTGTGGATGCGTTCGCCAGTGTCAAGCCCGGCGAGTATGACATGATCCTGATGGATGTGCAGATGCCGGTGATGGACGGCCTCGAAGCCGCCCGCCGCATCCGCAGCAGCGAAAACCCGCTGGGCCGGGTCATCCCCATCCTCGCCATGACGGCAAACGCCTTTTTGGAAGATATGCAGAAGAGCAAGGAAGCCGGGATGGACGAGCATCTGTCCAAGCCGGTGGACATCGATGCGCTGGAACAGACCGTCAAGCGCTTCCGCGTTACCCCCCCCCCGAAAATAAATAGTGGAATCGCACGGTTTCGCAGATGACCGACACCCACGACCTGGCAGAGCCGCCCATTTGCGGCCCAGCTCTTTTTTGTGAGAGAGCAATCATGATGAATCAAAGGATTGGATGGTATTGCGTATGGAACGACAGCCAAATAAAATTCAGCCTCTGTTGCTATCGGCACTTGCCCAATTGAGCGCCTGCCTGATCGTCTGGAATTTTCATATTCCAAATCCAAATATCGTGCTTTTTGTTGTTCTTTCTGCTGTGCTCGTGAAATGCGGCTATGCAGCAGGAATCGTAAGCGGCCTCATTGCATTCCTATACTCCGCGTTTTTCTTTTCTACCGACCACAGCTTTTTTCTTTACACCTCTTTGAACCTTCAAAAGCTCATCGTGATCGGCCTTGGTATCGCTGCGAACATTCTGGTGATCGGTCACATGCAAAGGCAGTTCGAGTGCTCCAACATGGAAAAGATGCAGGCCGAAACCGAGGAAAAGCTTCAAGAAACAACAGAGAGCTACCGTGCAAAACTTTACCGCGATGTCTTGACTGGCACATACAACCGCCGCTACTATGAGGATATCGCATCCCGTATCGTCGGCCCCGCAGGCATCGCGCTGATGGATGTGGACGATTTCAAGATCTGCAACGACACCTATGGGCATCACGCCGGAGATCTGGCGCTGGAAGCAGCGGCCAACGCCATTCAGTCCTGCATCCGCAGCTCCGATCTGCTCATCCGCTACGGCGGGGATGAATTTCTGCTGGTGCTGCCCGGCATTCCGAGCGATATCCTGCAAACCAAGCTGGAGCAGATCAGAGCCGCCGTGCAGCAGGCTACTGTACCCGGTTATTCGCATTTTCGCCTCTCACTGAGCATCGGCGGAACGATGCAGGCCATCACCGACTCGATGGAGAATGCGGTTCGCCGGGCAGACCGGCTGATGTATCAGGCAAAGGGCCGCAAGAATGCCGTCACGGTGGAACTCCCCGAAAACGCGCTGACCGCGCAGGAAGAACTGGTGGAGGAGAAGCCGCAGATCCTTCTTGTGGATGACTCTGAAATGAACCGCCTCATCCTGGCCGAAATCCTGCAAGGCGACTACCGTATTCTGGAAGCAAAAGATGGCCGGGAATGTATGGATGCCTTGCAGGCGGAGGCCGGGAACATCGCACTGGTGCTGCTGGACATCAACATGCCGGTCATGGATGGCTTCGAGGTGCTCAAGGCCATGAACGCCAACCACACCATCGAGGACATCCCGGTCATCATGATCTCCAGCGACGACTCCGACGCCGCGATCCGGCGCTCCTATGAGCTGGGAGCCAGCGATTACGTCAACCGCCCCTTCGATGCCCGCATCGTCTACCGCCGCGTGACCAACACCATCAAGCTGTACGCCAAGCAGCGGCGGCTGGTGCAGATGGTGTCGGACCAGATCCGCGCCCGCGAAAACAACACCGATATGCTGGTGGGTGTGCTGAGCCATATCGTGGAGTTCCGCAACGGCGAGAGCGGCGCCCATGTGCGGCACATCCGCATCATCACCGAGCTGCTGCTCCACCGCCTGCTGGAGATCAGCAGCCAGTACCCCATCACCGCCGAGCAGCAGGACAACATCCCGCTGGCCTCCGCCCTGCACGACATCGGCAAGATCGGCATCGACGAAAAGATCCTCAACAAACCCGGCAAGCTGACCCCGGAAGAATTTGAGGTCGTCAAGACCCACAGTATGCTGGGGGCCGAGATGCTGCACCAGCTGGAGGACTTCAACGAGCAGCCGCTGCTGCAGACCGCCTACGAGATCACCCGCTGGCACCACGAGCGCTGGGACGGGCGCGGCTACCCGGATGGGCTGAAGGGCGATGCGATCCCCATCAGCGCACAGCTGGTCGCGCTGGCCGATGTGTACGATGCACTGACCAGCGAACGCTGCTACAAAAAAGCCTTCTCCCACGAAAAAGCCGTGCAGATGATCCTAAACGGCGAGTGCGGAGCGTTCAACCCTTTGCTGCTGCAATGCCTGACGGATGTGCAGACCGACCTGAAAGTCCAGTTGCAGCAGCGGACGCAATAACAACAGGAGAATGACCCCCCATGAAACACATCCTCTCACGCCGTGCATTCCTGAACGGATGCACCCTGCTGGCGGCCTCGACGGCCCTCGGCGGCCTGACTGCCTGCGGCGGAACGGACGCGAAGAACAGTGATCTGCCGCAGATCCTCATCGGAAGCGACACCTACCCGCCCTATATTTATCTGAACAATGACGGCACCCCGGCCGGGATCGATGTGGAGATCGCCACCGAGGCATTCCGCCGCATGGGATACGCTGCACGATTTGAAGTCATCGACTGGGAGCAGAAGACCGCCCTTGTGGAAAGCGGCGCCATCGACTGCATCTGGGGCTGCTTTTCCATGCAGGGCCGCGAAACGCTCTACCGGTGGGCCGGGCCTTACATGGTGAGCCGTCAGGTCGTGGCTGTGAACGCCGACAGCAGCATCCAGTCCCTCAGCGGCCTTGCCGGGAAGACCGTTATGGTGCAGAGCACCTCCAAGCCAGAGGGCATCTTCCTCAGCGGCTCCGACCCGCGCATCCCGCAGACCGTCGAGGTGTTCAGCATCGAAGACCGCAGTGTGCAGTATGCCATGCTGGCCTGCGGCTATGTGGACGCCATCGCCGCCCACGAGACGGCCATCCTGCAATACATGAAAGACAACAACGCGGTGTTCCGCATCCTCGAAGAGCCGCTGCTGGTCACCGGGCTGGGCGTTGCCTTTGCCAAAAATGACAGCCGCGGGCTGGACCACCAGCTGAATGATACCTTTGCGCAGATGCGCGAGGACGGCACACTGGAACGGATCGTCGGCAAATACCTGGAACATGCTTCGCAGTATCTGGAGGTGGACACCATTGACGCGTAACAACAAAACCACTCCGAACACGCGGACCTGGGTGCTCTACATTCTCGTCGGTGTGCTCTTCATGGCGGGGGTCGTCCTGGCCTCCGGCTGGAAAGCCCTGCATGTGACCGAAGAGCGTTTCTGCCAGACGATCGAGTTCGTCAAATCGCAGTCCACCAGTTTTGAGCAGTACAACGATACCATCACGGCCAAAGCGCTCCGCCGCACGGCGGTCTCGGTGCACCAGCTGGCCGGTGACGCCGCACTCGACCTCTCCGACCCGCACTGCCTGAAACAGCAGACCGAGACGCTCTGGCTCACCGGCATTTCCGTGCTGCGCCCGGACGGCACACTCCTGTGCGAGTACACAGCGAACGGCATCGGCTATGCCCAGCTGGAAGACCGGCTCAAAAAGGAGACCGCGCTGGACGTCTTCCGCTTCCCGCAGAAGACCTACCTGAAGCGCGTTCTGCTGGCAGACGGGTCTGCCGTGGATGTGGCGGCACACCGGGCCGACCACGAAGAGGTCATCCTGCTGGCCTATCGCTGCACCCCGGCCAAATTTGTCGAGGGGACGGCACTGTCGGTCCAGAGCATTCTGGACGGCTACCCAGAAGAGACCAGCGGCACCCTGTTCATCGTGCAGAACAATCAGGTCATTGCGTCCAACCGCCCGGAGCTGATCGGGCAGGACACCACCGCAAGCCCGCCGGTGCAGGAGATCCGCAGCACCGGGCTTGCGGAAAAGCTGACGCCCACCCACGGCTGGAACGGCTCCGGCTGCTATTTCGGCATGTACAGCCACGGCCGGTCGTTCGACCTCTATGCGTACACGGATGAAAAAACCGTGTTCCACGAGTCGCTCACGCGGGTCTTAACGGCACTGGTCTGTTACATCCTGCTCGTTTCGCTCTTGCAGATGCTGCGCCGACGCTCGGTGCAGGAGATGGAGCAGCAGAAAAAAGAGCAGGAGAAGAAGTATCAGACCCAGCTGGAAGAGCAGAACCGCAAACTGGAGATCGCGCTCCAGCACGAGGGCGCGGCCAACCGCGCCAAGCGGGAGTTCCTGTTCAACATGAGCCACGATATCCGCACCCCGATGAACGCCATCATCGGCTTCACCTCGCTGGCGGCGACCCACATCGACAACCGCGAGCAGGTGCTGGACTACCTGAAAAAGATCTCCACCTCCAGCCAGCATCTGCTCTCCCTCATCAACGATGTGCTGGATATGAGCCGCATCGAGAGCGGCAAGGTCAAGATCGAGGAAAAGGCGGTGCATCTGCCCGACCTTGTCCACGATGTGCGCTCCATCATCCAGCCCAACGTTGCGGCCAAACGGCTGTCGCTCTTCATTGATACCATGGACATTGAGGATGAGGACATCATCACCGACCCGCTGCGGCTGAACCAGATCCTGCTGAACATCCTGTCCAACGCCATCAAGTTCACCCCCACCGGCGGCATGATCAGCATCCGCATCGCCCAGAAGAACGGTGCGCCCAAGGGCTGCGTCTGCTATGAGTTCCGCATCAAGGACAACGGCATCGGCATGAGCGAAGAGTTCCAGAAGCACATCTTCGAGGAGTTCAGCCGGGAGGAAAGCTCCACCGTCAGCGGCATTCAGGGCACCGGCCTGGGAATGTCCATCACCAAGAACATCGTGGATCTGATGGGCGGCACCATCGCCCTCACGAGCGAGCCGGGCAAGGGCACCGAGTTCATCGTGACCCTCTGCTTCACACGCAGCGGGCAGAAAGCAGAGCCCAAGCAGCTCCCCCAGCTGGAAGGGCTGCGCGCACTGGTGGCAGACGACGATACCAACACCTGCCTGAACGTCAGCACCATGCTGTCCAAGATCGGGATGCGGCCGGAGTGGACGATCTCCGGCAAGGAAGCGGTCATCCGCACCAAATATGCGGTGGAGCAGGGCGATGCGTTCAGCGTCTACATCATCGACTGGCTGATCCCCGACATGAACGGCATCGAGATCGTGCGGCAGATCCGCAAGGTGATCGGGAATCGCTGCCCCATCATCATCCTGACGGCCTACGACTGGGCGGACATCGAGGACGAGGCCCGCGCCGCCGGAGTGACCGCGTTCTGCGAAAAGCCGCTCTTCCTCTCGGAGCTGCGCCGCGTTCTGGCCGAACCGTTCCGTGCAGAGCCTGCCGCCGAGCCCGCTCAACCCACTGCGGCCGACCTCAAGGGGAAGAAGCTCCTGCTGGTGGAAGACAACGAGCTGAACCGCGAGATCGCACTGGAGATCCTGAAAGAAGCCGGTTTTGTGGTGGATACCGCCGAGGACGGCGCGGTCGCCGTCCAAAAGATAAAGCAGGCGGCCCCCGGCCAGTATGACCTGATCCTGATGGACATCCAGATGCCCAATCTGGACGGTTACGAGGCCACGCGGCAGATCCGCGCCCTGCCGGACGCCGAGAAGGCCAGCATCCCCATCTTTGCGATGACGGCAAACGCCTTTGAAGAAGACCGTCAGAACGCACTGGCGGCCGGCATGAACGGCCATATCGCAAAACCGCTGGACGTTCCGCACCTGCTGCGCGTCCTCGCAGATGCCCTGAAAAAGTAACCCCAAAAAAAGCCGAAACGGCCTGAACTCTGTGTCACACAGGGTTCAGGCCGTTTGTGGTCTTATTCGGTTTTGGGGGGCGCAGAAACAAGATCGGATCACTTCACCTGTGCCCCGGTGGTCAGCGCCTCGGACACGGCGTCCATCAGCGCGACCATGGTGCAGTAGTTGGCACCGTAGGTTTCGGTGTAGGCAGAGTAGGTGTCGATCTGCTCCTGGGTGGGGGCGATGTCCATCGCCTCAGCCACTGCCTGGTAGAGCAGCGCTTCGCGGGCATACTCGGTGATGCTGTCGCTCATGGCATCCAGCAGGTCGTCGGCACTGTTGTAACCGGCAGCAGCCTGCAGGAAGCTGTCGAGATCATAGCCGTAATACTGAGCCATGGTATAGTAGTAGTTCAGGCACTGGTTGACCTGATAATCGGTCACTTCTTTGGGCAGGTCCTTGAAGGTGGAGTTTGCCAGCAGATAATCCATCACCGCAGTGTTCAGGTTGTTCTGATACAGCATCTTCTGGTATTCGGCCCGCAGGTCTTCCACGGTGTGGACGCCGTCGGTGCTGCTGAAATTCTCCTCGACCCAGGCATCGGTCAGTTCCGGCAGGATCTCCTCGCTGATGTAGTTCAACGTGACGGAGAAGACCGCCTTTTTGTTGCTCAGGACCACCGCATTGCCCTCGGCGTCGGTGGAGTCGCTGTAGCCGTCCGGGAAGGTGACGTTGACCTCAAAGGTCTCACCGGGCTTGTGGCCCACGATCTGGTCTTCAAAGCCGTCGATGAAGGAACCGCTGCCCAGCGTCAGGCTGTAGCCGCTGTAGGTGCCGCCGGTAAAGGCCACGCCATCCACGGTGCCCACATAGTCGATGTTGACGGTGTCGCCGTCGGCGGCGGCACGGTCGGTGATCTGCTGCGTGGTGGTGTTCTGGCTGAGCAGGCTGTCGATCTGGGACTGGACGTCCTCCTCCGTCGGCTCGATGTCCGCCTTCTTCAGCGGGATGGAAGCGTAGTCCTCCGGCAGGGTCACATAATCCAGTGCGCGGATGCCGGACCAGTAGCCGTTCTCGTCCAGACCGTCACTGTAGGCAAAGTTCTGGTAGTCATAATCCGAAGCGCTGCCGTAGACAGACGCCTCCGAGCCGGCCGATGCGGAAGAGGACGCCGCAGACTTCGAGCAGCCCGCAGCCGTCAGCGCCAGCGCACCGGCGCAGAAAAGGCAGACTGCCTTCGAGATGATTCGTTTCAAGTGGATACCTCCTGTATCCCGGACGCCGCCGGGAACTGCAATTTTTTCAGACAAATCTTATTATAAAGGGTAAAAATGAAAAAGAAAAGGATTTTGCGAAATTTCCACAAGTTTCACGCAGCCTGCCACGTGAGGTCGTTGCTTTTTGTCAAAAGCTGTGATATCCTATAATTGCCGCAGCAAAGCGGCAAGGCGCTGTGTCCAGAACGCAGGCGGCAACTCCCTACCGGATGGCTTTGTTTCCATAAACAGGGCGCCGGGAGGGCGACTTTTGAACGTTTCTCCCCGGAGGCTCTGGCCGAAAGGGGGAATGTACCCATGACATTGACCGAGATTCTTGCGCTGTTGACGTTCCTCGTCACAACGGTTTACGACACGATCGACATCGTGCTCCGATTCCGAGAGTTTCGCACAAAAAATGGACAAAAGAAATGACCGCCCCACGTTTAGCACCCGTTGGCGGTCATTCTTTTGATCTGCTGGTAGGGAGCTAGCCGTTTGTTGGGCCAGCGCCTTTTCTATTTGTAGTATAATCGTTCTATCGTCGTTTGTCAAGCTGTCGCCCCGCACACGCAAAAATCCTCTTGCGCTGCGGGGCCTGCGGCTTTATTATAATAAGAGAAGCACATCAACACAAGGAGGAACATCCATGGATTACAACAAAGCCGCTCTCGAAATGCACGAGAGCCACCACGGCAAAGTCGGCATCGTGAGCAAGGTCGAGGTCAGGACCCGCGACGACCTGTCCACGGCTTACACCCCCGGCGTCGCCGAGCCCTGCCGCAAGATCAAAGAGAACCCCGACGACGTGTACAAGTACACCTTCAAGAGCAACATGGTGGCCGTCGTGTCCAACGGCACCGCCGTGCTGGGCCTGGGCGACATCGGCCCCGAAGCCGGTCTGCCGGTCATGGAGGGCAAGGCCGTGCTGTTCAAGGAATTCGGCGGCGTGGATGCCTTCCCCATCTGCATCGACGCCCACGACGCCGCCAGCGTCATCGCGGCCTGCAAGGCCATCGCCCCGACCTTCGGCGGCATCAATCTGGAGGACATCAAAAGCCCGGAGTGCTTCGAGATCGAAGAAACGCTGGAGCGTGAGCTGGACATTCCCGTCTTCCATGACGACCAGCACGGCACCGCCATCGTCGTGACGGCTGCGCTCATCAACGCCTTGCGCGTGGTGGGCAAGAAGATGGAGGATGTCCACATCGTCCTGAACGGCCCCGGTGCCGCCGGCACGGCCATCATCAAGATGCTGATGACCGCCGGTGCCAAAGACATCGTGGCGGTGGACCAGTTCGGCACCCTGTACAAGGGCTGCAACAGCGCCGAGGCCCACAAGAACTGGCTGGGCGAAGTGACCAACCCCCGCCAGATCAAGGGCGGCCTGAAGGAGGCCATCGAGGGGGCCGACGTCTTCATTGGCGTGTCCCGCCCCGGCATCCTGACCACCGAGCTGTGCAAGACCATGAATCCGGACGCCATCGTTTTCGCCATGGCCAACCCCACCCCGGAGATCATGCCCGACGAGGCCAAGGCAGGCGGTGTGCGGGTCATGGCCACCGGCCGCAGCGACTTCCCGAATCAGGTGAACAATGTGCTTTGCTTCCCCGGCCTGTTCAAGGGTGCCCTGAGCGTCCGCGCACGGGACATCAACGATGCCATGAAGCTGGCCGCAGCCTACGCCATCGCCGACCTCATCACGGATGAAGACCGCAGCGAAGAAAACATCATCCCCGGCGCATTCGACCCCCGCGTGGCCGAGGCCGTGGCCTCTGCCGTGGCAAAAGCTGCCCGCGAGACCGGCGTGGCCCGTCTGTAAAGGAGGCGCGGCATGAGGACGATCTCCGCACAGTCCATCACCGATACCGTCGCCCGCCTGTGCATCGAAGCCAACACCCGCCTGCCCCAGGACGTGGAAGCAGCTCTGGCCAGAGCGCGGGAGGAAGAGCCGTGGCCGCTGGCGAAAACCACCCTCGACCTGCTGTGGTCGAACCTCGGTGCGGCGCAGGAGAAGGCTCTGCCCATCTGTCAGGACACCGGCATGGCCTGCGTCTTCGTGGAGCTGGGGACGGATGTCCACATCGACGGCAGCTTTGAGACCGCCATCCACGAGGGCGTCCGCCGGGGCTACACCGACGGCTACCTGCGCAAGAGCATCGTGGCAGACCCCCTGCGCCGGGGCAATACCGGCGACAACACCCCTGCCGCCATCACAGTCCACCTCGTGGACGGCGACGGCTGCACCATCACCGTGGCCCCCAAGGGCTTTGGCAGCGAGAACATGAGCCGCATCCAGATGCTCAAACCGGCCGACGGCGTGGAAGGGTTCAAGAAATTCGTGCTGGAGACGGTCACGCTGGCAGGCTCCAATCCCTGCCCGCCCATCGTGCTGGGCATCGGCGTGGGCGGCAGCTTCGACAAAGTCGCCTATCTGGCCAAAAAGGCTCTGCTCCGCCCGCTGGACATCCCCAACCCGGACCCCTACTATGCTGCCCTCGAACGCGAACTGCTGGCCGCCGTCAACGAGACCGGCATCGGCCCGCAGGGCTTTGGCGGCAGGACCACCTGCCTGGGCCTTGCCATCGAGCAGATGCCCACCCATGTGGCGGGTCTGCCCGTGGCCGTGAATGTTTCCTGCCATGTCACCCGCCGTGCCAGCGCAACGTTATAAGGAGTTACTCCTTCCGTCACGGCTTCGCCGCGCCAGCTCCCTCTGGGAGGGAGCCTTTTGCAGCGGGCAACTGCGATAGCCTCCCTCACCGAGGGAGGTGGCATCGCGTAAGCGATGACGAAGGGAGTTCTAGAGGTGAAATCTATGCAATACGAACTGACCACCCCCTGCACCGCGCAGGACCTGGCCCCGCTCCAGGCGGGCGACACCGTTCTGCTGTCCGGTGTGGTCTACACGGCCCGCGACCAGGCGCACAAACGGATGCTGGAAGCATTGGACCGGGGCGAGCCGCTCCCCTTCGACCTCGAAGGCAGCGCCATCTACTACGTCGGCCCCACACCGGAGCGCCCCGGTGCGGTCATCGGCTCGGCCGGGCCCACCACCAGCGGCCGGATGGACGCGATGAGCCCCCGCCTGCTGGACCTGGGCAACAAGGTCATGATCGGCAAGGGCAAGCGGGATGCCGCCGTCAAGGAAGCCGTCGTGCGCAATGGCGCGGTCTATCTGGCCGCGCTGGGCGGGGCCGGCGCCCTGATGGCCAAGAGCGTCAAAACGCTGGAAGTCATCGCCTGGCCGGACCTCGGCTGCGAAGCTGTCCGCCGCCTGACCGTGGAGCAGATGCCCCTGACCGTCATTCTGGATGCCCACGGCGGCGACCTCTATCTCTCCGGCCCGGAAGCCTACCGCGCGTCCAGATAAGCACGTTCCACAAGATTTCAGGCCCTGTTTCCGGTCAAAATAGCAAAATCATGCAGAAGAAGCTCAGTTTATTTTAGCAAACTTCCGCTGAACGACTTGCATCCCCCGGCAGAATGTGGTATCCTATAACAAACCGAACCGATGTGCGTTTTTCTGCTCCGGGCCGGAAATCAAGAAAGGCAGGAGGCCGACAACCATGCAGATCCACCAATCCGCAGAAGATTACCTTGAAACGATCCTGATGCTGAATCAGAGGATGGGCCGCGTCCGTTCCATCGACGTGGTCAACGAACTGGGCTACACCAAAGCCAGCGTCAGCATTGCGATGAAAAAGCTGCGGGAGAACGGCTACATTGCGGTGGACGGTGAGGGCAACCTGACCCTGCTGGAGCCGGGCCGCGAGATCGCCGAGCGCATTTACAGCCGCCACCGGCTGCTGACCCACTTCTTCGTGCAGCTGGGCGTGGAAGAGGACATCGCCGCAGAGGATGCCTGCAAGGCAGAGCATATCCTCAGCGAGCAGACGCTGGAAAAGATCCGCGAGTATGCCCTGCTCCACGACGCCGAGAGCACCCTGAAAAACGAAGACTGACCCAAAACCACAAAAGGGACTGCCCGAACCGGCAGTCCCTTTTCTGTTTTCACATTTTCAGTAGGCGTCCAGCCCCAGGCTGACATCCAGTGCCTGATCGACCCGTTTCTGGTCTTCCGGCGTGATCTGCCCTGCGCGCTCCCGCAGGCGGTGTTTGTCCAGCGTGCGGATCTGCTCCAGCAGCACGACGCTGTCCTTGGCGAGGCCGGTGTCCGCTGCCCGGATATTGATATGGGTGGGCAGGCGGGCTTTGTCCAGCCGGGATGTAATGGCCGCCGCGATGACGGTGGGGCTGTGGCGGTTTCCGATCTCGTTCTGCACGATGAGCACCGGCCGGATGCCGCCCTGCTCGGATCCCACCACCGGCGAAAGGTCTGCGTAGAAAACTTCTCCTCTGTGTACTTCCATGGAATCAACCCTCCCTGTCTGCCTCTAGTATGGGCTATGCCGGGCGGCGGTATGCACGCGGGGGCTTTCTTCCATTTTATGCAGCGGAGCGGATCAGGTTTCCGCCTGTTCCAGGACGCAGAACGCCAGCGCCATCCCGCCGTCGTGGCTGAGGGAAAGGCGGGCCGTCACGTGATGCTCCTCCACCCAGGCCGCCGTCCGCCCGGAGAAGCGATACACCGGTGCCCCGGAGGGCAGGCGCAGCACCTCGATCTCGCAGAGCGAAAACGGCTCCCGCAGGCCGGTGCCCGCCGCCTTGAGGAAGGCTTCCTTCGCCGCAAAATCCGCAGCGGCGCTGGCGGCTCTGTGGGTGCACCTGCGGGCGGAAGGGTCGGCCCGACACTCGGCCAGCGCAAGCGCCTGCCGCTCCCCGGTGCCAAACACCCGCGCCTCAAACGCCGCCCCGTGCGCCCCAAACAGGCTTTTTTCCATCCGTGCCACCTCACAAAGATCACATCCTACCCCGAACAGCATGAAATCCTCCCCTTTCCAGGGCAAACGCCCCGTTGTTTTGACTTAAAATTTCCGTTGATTTTGGTGAATATGTGCAAATAGAGTCTGGAATCTTGAAGTTTACACTCGCTTCGTGTACAATGAACTATAGTTCTAGTTCCACTTCCGCTTTGGGCGTGGATAGAAATACCGAAGGGGGTGTACTGCGTGGGCGACGCAACTGCTATTTTTTCGATCCACGACAAAAAGGACGACGAAATTCATGAGATCGTACAGCAAGTGTACGACGCATTGAAGGAAAAAGGCTACAATCCGGTCAATCAGCTGGTGGGCTACATCCTGTCCGAAGATCCCACTTATATCACGACCTACAAAGGAGCCCGCTCCCTCATCCGTAAAGTTGACCGGGACGACCTGCTGCAGGCTCTGCTCCGCAGCTACCTGAACGTCTGATCCGCTTTGTCCTTTCCGGCCCGCTGTCTCGCAGAAGACGGCGGGCTGTTTTCAGTTCAGCTGCCGCGTGAAGATCTGGTTCACCACCGTCTCATACTCCCACCCCTCGCGGGCCTTGCGGAGAGGCTTTTCCAGCGGGTCGGCCCCTTCGAACCGATGGATGAGATAAAACCAGTGCGCCTTCATCCGGCTGACGGCACAGCTGGCCGCGCCAAAGGCCTCGGTGTAGCCGTGGTAGAGGTCGTCGCAGTAACCGCGCAGTTCCTCTCTGGAAGCCGGTGCGCCGCCCCGCGCACGGCGGAACAGGGCCGGGTCTGCGATGAGCCCCCGCCCCACCATGATGCCCGACAGCTGCGGGAACTCCGCTTCCAGCGCGTGAAGCGCTTCCGGCGTCGTGACATCGCCGTTGTAGCAGACCGGCATCCAGCACTCCGGCAGCGCCGCAGCAAAGGCGGCACGGTCGGCCTCGCCCCGGTACAGCTGCTTCATCACGCGTGGATGGATGGTCAGCTCGCAGATGGGATAATGATTGTAGATATCCAGCAGAGCCGCAAACTCCTCCGGCTTCTGGACGCCGATGCGGGTCTTGACCGAGACCGGACCCTCCACCGCCGAAAAGACGGCGTCCAGAAAAGCGTCCAGCCGGGCGGGGTCCCGCAGCATCCCGGCTCCCTTGCCTTTGGCCGTCACCGTGCCGGAGGGGCAGCCGAAGTTCAGGTTGACCTCCGTGTAGCCCAGCTTCCGCACTTCGCCGATCATCCAGGCGGCCAGTTTGCCGTCTCTGGCCAGCAGCTGCGGGATCACGACCGTGCCTGCATTGGCCTCCGGGGCCAGTTCCGCCATCTTTTTCGGGATGAGGACGCGGTTTTCCGGCGGCGACAGGAACGGCGCATAGTAGCGCGTGGGGGCATCGGCTGCGCCAAACCATTTCTGGTGCACCTGCCGCCAGATGCGGTCGGTCAGCCCCTCCATCGGGGCAGCATAATAGTTCATAGAAGACCTCACAATGTTAGAATGGCTCTATTGTAGCACAAAAAATGCCGCCGCGCATCTGTTTTGCGCAGCGGCATCGATCTATCTTGCGGGTTATTCGGCGAACAGCGGCGTGGACAGGTAGCGGTCGCCGGTATCGGGCAGGAGGACAACGATCTTCTTGCCTGCGTTTTCGGGGCGCTTTGCCAGCTCCAGAGCAGCCCAGACGGCTGCACCGGAGGAGATGCCCACCAGAACGCCCTCCTTGTGGCCGATCAGACGGCCGGTCGCAAAGGCGTCTTCGTTGGTGACGGGGATGATCTCATCGTAAATCTTGGTATCCAGCACAGCGGGGACGAAACCGGCACCGATGCCCTGGATCTTGTGTGCGCCTGCAACGCCCTGGCTCAGCACCGGAGAGGATGCAGGCTCCACGGCCACGACCTTGACGCCGGGGTTCTTGCTCTTGAGGTACTGGCCCACACCGGTGACGGTGCCGCCGGTGCCGACGCCTGCCACAAAGATGTCCACTTCGCCGTCGGTGTCTTCCCAGATCTCCGGGCCGGTGGTCTCAATGTGCGCCTTGGGGTTGGCCGGGTTGACGAACTGACCGGGGATGAAGGCGTTCGGGATCTCCTTTGCCAGCTCATCGGCCTTGGCAATGGCACCCTTCATGCCCTTGGCACCCTCGCTCAGGACCAGCTCTGCGCCGTAAGCCTTCATCAGCTGGCGGCGCTCCACGCTCATGGTCTCCGGCATGACGATGATGATGCGGTAGCCCTTGGCTGCCGCCACAGCGGCCAGACCGATGCCGGTGTTGCCGGAGGTCGGCTCAATGATGACCGAACCGGGCTTCAGCTTGCCAGTGGCTTCTGCATCGTCGATCATCTTCTTGGCGATGCGGTCTTTGACCGAACCCGCCGGGTTGAAGTATTCCAGCTTTGCCAGGATGGTGGCCTTCAGGTCCTCCTGCTTCTCGATGTGGGTCAGCTCCAGCAGCGGAGTGTGACCGATCAGCTGATCTGCGGACGTATAAATCTTGCTCATAAGAATGTTCCTCCCTCTGCGGGCACCCGGCCCGGAACGATTTCGTCTCTCCATATTCCCTGCAAACCAACATCGTTTGTGGGTTTGATGGTATTATAGCCCTCTTTGCCCCGGTTGTCAATGGAAACGTGCAAAAAACAGATTGAAAAGTTATAAACCCCGTTGTATAATAGGTTAAAATCAAAATCTCTCTCTCCCCTGCGGTGACATCTCCCCTGTTCGGAGGTCGGGCGGGCCGGTCTGCGGCGTTGTCGCCTGCGGCTGCTGCCCATTTCCGCAGGACCAACGGTGAGACGGAGAGGTTGCTATACAATAAGGAGTGCACTATGATCGTTTCAACCAAAGGCCGCTATGCGCTGCGTGTGATGATCGACCTGGCCGAGCATCAGGCCGAACGCTATGTCCCGCTGAAAGAGGTCGCCGCGCGGCAGGATATCTCGGAAAAATATCTGGAGAACATCCTGAAAGTCCTGGTGCAGAACGGCTTTCTGGAAGGGCTGCGCGGCAAGGGCGGCGGCTACCGCCTGACCCGCAGCCCGGACCAGTACACGGTGGCAGAGATCCTGCTGCTGACAGAGGGCAGCCTTGCCCCGGTGAGCTGCCTGACGCCGGGAGCCCCGGCCTGCGAGCGGATGGCCAACTGCCGCACCTATACAATGTGGAAAGGTCTGAACGACCTCATCGCCGACTACTTCGGCAAGATCACCCTCGCCGACCTCGCCGCACCGGAACAGGCGGGAAATGATTATGTGATCTGATCCGCATCCCCCGCATGAAAACGCAGGGGTGCAGAACAGCCCCACAGCGGCCGTCATACCAGCCGCGCCCACGCCAGCCTTCATTCAATGGCAGTGTGAGGAAAAGGAGGATGTTTTATGTGGTTTGTTTTTGCGCTGGGCTCTGCGGTATTTGCCGCACTGACTTCCATTCTTGCGAAGATCGGCATTGACGGCGTGAACTCCACGCTGGCCACGGCCATTCGCACCGCCGTTGTGCTCCTGATGAGCTGGGGCATGGTGTTTCTGACCGGAACGCAGACCGGCATCGGGGACATTTCTCACAAAAGCTGGCTGTTCCTGATCCTATCCGGCCTTGCCACCGGTGCAAGCTGGCTATGCTATTACCACGCATTGCAGATCGGTGCAGCATCCAAGGTGGTCCCCATTGATAAACTGAGCGTGGTCATCACGCTGGCACTGGCATTTTTCATCCTGCATGAACCGTTCACGGCCAAAAGCCTGATCGGCTGTGCGCTCATTGCCGCGGGGACTTTGTTCATGGTATTATAAAAGAGTATGAAAGCGGGAAAAGGCTGCGGCACGTTGTTGTGTGCCGCAGCCTTTTTGGTTTTTCTTCCGACCTGCTGTGTCGCGGTCATTCGAGAGGGGAACTTTGGCAAAAAAAGAGAGAGCTGGACGGAAAAAAGGATTTAACTACAAAAAGGTGAATCCGATGAAATAAGAGCAAAACAAGATGGTACAGAAAATGATTATGGCTAGGCACATTGAAGTTTGTCGTAGGTTTGATATAATAAAGATAACCGTTCGATAAAATTGTGGATTTTGCTTGGAAGTGAGTTGATTCAGTATGAAAATTCTACACTGTGCGGATCTGCACATGGATTCGCCAATGGAAACACACATGACGCGAGAACAGGCTGCAAAACGTAATGCTGAGATTTTGATGTCTTTTCAGCGAATGACGGAATATGCAGAGAATGAAAATGTACGGGTCGTCTTGATTGCGGGCGATCTATTTGATGGAGAGCGCGTTACAAGACGTACTGTGGAAGGTGTGCTGGATGCGGTGCGCCGTACACCGCAGATCGACTATTTATACGTCAGTGGCAATCACGATGACCAAACGAATGCGTTTGCCGATCAGGAGATTCCTGAAAATTTCAAGCGATTTACAGATAAATGGAATACGATCAAATATAGGGACGTTGCGGTATCCGGTATAGAAATCACGAAAAACAACGCCAGTACACTCTATGAACAGCTTCCTGCGCAGAAAAGCCGGGTAAATATTGTAATGCTTCATGGGCAGATTTCGTCTGCCTGCGGGGTAGATCAGGTGAACCTGAATTTGCTCAAGGGGAAGAATATCAATTATCTTGCATTGGGACATATCCATACCTATTCCTGTGAGCAGATGGATTGCGATGGCATATATTGCTATCCCGGCTGTTTGGAGGGGCGTGGATTTGACGAATGCGGAGAAAAAGGTTTTGTTGTTCTGGATACTGACGGAAGAAAAATTGCACCTACTTTCATTCCTTTTTCATCAAGAAAACTTCACCGTGTAACAGTTGATATTACTGGGGCAGCCACCAACAGCGCAGTCCACCAAGCAATGAAGAGAGCTTCACAAAATATCGATAAAAAAGACATGGTAGAGTTTATCCTGACAGGTGCGGCAGACCCTTCAGCACGCATTGCCAAGAAGTATCTATATAATCTTGTGGAAAGCGACTTCTTTTTTGTAAAGATAAAGGATGAAACCAAACTGATTCTTGACCCGAAAGACTATGAAAATGACATTTCCTTAAAGGGGGAATTTATCCGGCTGGTGATGGCAAGTGATGCAGGCGAAGCGGATAAAATTAAAATTATCCGTACGGGACTTGAAGCATTGGCTGGAGAGGAGATTACGGTATGAAGCTTTTGGAATGTCATGTTGACAATTTTGGCAGGCTATCAAACTTTGATTACCAATTTTCGGATGGACTAACGGTAATTCAGGAGCCGAACGGTTTCGGCAAAAGTACATTGGCAGCATTTATCAAGGCAATGCTGTATGGTTTTCCGAGAACAGCAGGTCGAAACATCGCAAGCAATGAGCGAAAAAAGTACCTTCCGTGGCAAGGTGGGACATACGGTGGAAGTTTGGATTTTGAGTTTGAGGGCATCAGCTACCGTGTGTGGCGAACTTTTGGCAAAACGGCGGCTAAAGACAGATTTTCTCTCCGTGACCTGACAAATCGCAGCGTAAGCACACGCTTTACTGAAAAACTGGGAGAAGAGCTGTTCCAGTTGGATGCAGAATCGTTTATGCGAAGTGTCTATATGCCGCAGATGCAAAATCAGGAAACCGCAGCTACAACATCGATTCAGACAAAGCTGAGCAATCTGGTGGATAATACAGATGACCTGAACAATTACGATTCTGCAATGGACCACCTGCGAACGGCACGGTCGGAGTATCGAAAGTTTCGAGGAAGCGGCGGTCATATTGATGATATTCAAACGCAAATTGAGCGGTTAGAACAGAAGCTGACGGATGCAGAAACTAAAAAATCCCCCTTAGCAGAAGCCACAGGCAAAGTTGAGGCGCTGAATGCAGAAAAAGCACAAAAAGAAGAGGTTTTATCTGCACTCCGTGAAAAAATAACAAAAGCATCTGCGAAACAAGCAAGTCAGGCATTGTGTGATCAGTTTACGGGTTTGGAAAAAGAACTGCACACAGTGGAGAGTGATATTCAAGCGCTGGACAAATCCTATCCGAATGGATATCCTTCAAAAGATGAAGTCCATCTGCAAAGTGGCAGGATTGTTACTATTCAACAGGCGCAAAATGAGTTGAACGGCCTTGTACTGAAAGAGGAAGATGTCCAGTGCGAAGCGCGGGGACGAGAAATCTTCTCTGATGCAGCAAGAACCAATGCAGAAATCCAGCAGTGTCAGAGGAATTACAATGACCTGTCCGATGTGGCTGCAAAGGCTAATATACAGATGAGCAAGGAAGAGCTGGAACAACGTGAAACGTTAAGAAAGCACTTTCAGGAAGGCGCTCCGACTACTACGGAGCTTGATAATTTCAAAAACGACGCCGATACGCTGGTGCAAAAGCATGGCGAACTAAATGCTCAGCAATTGACAGAAGCTGAAGCGGGTAGATTGTCAGAATTGTCGAAATTCTTTGCAGGGAAGAACTTCGATGAGGAAGAGCTTACGCATTGTGAAGAAGCCCAGCGGAAGATAACGGAGTGTCAAAATAAGATTAACGAAGCGGCCTTGTCGGAAACAGAGGAAAATGAGTGGAAGAGGTTAAGTCGTGTCTTTTCCATCGAGGTGCCAGAAGACGAGGCGGTTCAGCAAAAACAGAATGACTGCCGCCGAATTGATGAACTGAATAGCAAAAGAGAAACAAAGACAACTGTACTCCAACCGATTCAGAAGCAGGAAACAACGAAGTCCGGCAGCACAATGGCTTTGATTGCAGTCGGTACTGTGCTAATTGTGGCAGGCGTTATTTGCTTTGTTCTTTCGAAAATCGCCGTGGGCGCAGTTCTTTCGGTTGTTGGATTTGCTGTACTTCTTGTGGCTTTTTGGATACATACAAAGCAGATGGTCAATCGAGGCACCGAGCAAGTTGCCGTTGAAAGCAGCGCCATCAGTGAAGCCGAAATTCAGGAACTATATACGTTGCAAAAGAACGTGGCAGAGTTCCTTATGAGGTTCTATGAGGATGCGTCAGAACCAAATGCAAAGCTGATAAACCTGCTGTTCGATAAGAAGGCTTACTTGCAGTTGCAGGAACGGAAGAGTGGCTTAGAAAGTGAGAAGGATTCTCTACGCACTAAAATAGATGCGCAGCAGAACTATGTGCAGGAAGTATTTGGAAGATATTATCCGGGAGAGCCATATCAGGAACGGTTTGTAATGGATTTGAGAACCCGTTGGCATGAATATGGAACTTTGCAAAGTCGGCAGAAAGATGTTCAGCGAGAGCGAGAAAGGCTTAGTTCCGAAATCGGACAGCTTCAAGATGGCTTAAAGGCGGTGCTGGAGAAATATCATCTGGATGACAATGCAGATGATATTTTAACACAGTTGCGGAAATTGGATGAAGATGCAAAAGAACTTTCGAGGTTGGACGCTAAATGGAAAAACACAAAGGAAGGGCGTGAGAAAGCCGAAAACCAGAAAGAAGAGCTGACGACCGCAATCGAAGCCGTTTTGAAGAAGTATCATGTGTTCGTGGAAGAACAGCCCTACAATGTATCTCTCGAATCGCTGAGAAACAACCTTGCAGCATACAAAACAGCTGAAAAAAATGTGGCAGATTACTATACCAACAAGAATAAATTTGAAAAGCAAAAATCGGAGGCAGAAGAGGAACTTGAGCAGTTCGCTCGCAAATATGGATTCCAACTGCCGCTGAACGAAAAAATGCTTTCGCAGATTCTGGAGGACACAACAAATCATGCCTTGAAGGCGAATCGAAAGGCAGAAATCGTAGAAACTATCGAGAATTTCAAGAAACAGCACACAGAATTCAAGGATGGTTTACCTGAAGCAAGACAGGAACAGGAAGAACTTCCCGCTGTGAACACTCTGATTAGTGCAGAGAATATTGCAAAAGGAAAACTGAATGGGGTGGAGGAAAGCCTTCAGGCAGCACGAGACGACCGCAAAAAACTTTTGCAGACAGTTGAGCAAATTCCCGAAATGGAAGATCAACTGAAGCGTCTGATGGAACAGCGCGAAGAAGCTGAACAGAACTGTAGTATTCTGGACGCGACCTTGAATTTATTGGAAACGGCCAAGAACAATCTTTCAAATCAGTATGTTGGCGGCGTGGAGCGGAACTTTGCGGCGTATGTACATGAACTGCTGGGTGACGATTTTAGCAAAGCACTTGTGGACCATGATCTGACCATCCATGTGGACGAAAAGGGCGAAGCACGAGAAATTGACTATTTCAGTGCTGGAACGGTGGACAGTGTTATGCTCTGCATGAGACTTGCGCTGATTGATGCTCTTTTCAAGCAGGAAAAGCCTTTTGTTCTATTGGATGATCCTTTTGTAAATCTGGATGATGAGCATACAGAACGTGCGCTGGAGATGCTAAAGGAAATTGCAAAGAATAAGCAGGTTGTGTATATGGTTTGCAATAGTAGCAGGTGCTGATTTTCCACGGAAACTGGCATAATGAAAAGACGACCACTCACTACGCCTGCCGGCGGCGTGAGTGGTCGTTTGCTATATTGGATGATTATATCATGGTCGCAACCAAGCGAGAGATAATGCTCAATCTCCCCACCCAGCACCATCTGTGCATACTCCAGCGGCTTATTATACAGCAGCCAGTCCAGTTCTGCCCGCTGTGCCGGGGTGTTGCCGTACTCGTCCTCAATGGCGATGCAGTCGATGGCAACAGCAGAGCCGTCGACGAACCGGGATTCTACCCGGTTGGTGTCCATGTTGTAGCGGCAGGAAAGCAGGTTGTTCATAAGAAAACCTCCATGTTCTTCCCATTTGCTTCTTTTGCGGTGGAAAGTTTCGGCTGTCCGTTTGCAGATTTATGAATCCGTTTTCTGATGTATCTCCTTACGAGCCTACATCCATCCACCGCATCTTCAATTTCATCACCAAACCGGAACAACACTCTTTTTGCACTGCATAAATCTTAGCATCGTTTGGCGTAAAATTGGCGTATGGCGTAGTTCTCGCTGGAAATTCGTCAAAAGAAAGAGCCTGAAACTTCTCGGTACATCAAGAAGTTTCAGGCTTTTCTAATTGCAAATTGGAAATTTACTGGTCAATCGGCTTCATCGTGGGGACAGGTCAAGGAAGGCTCACAAATGGCTTTATTTTCCTTTATAAGCCTATCCATGCGGCTTCCTTTTTCCTGCTCCCGTACGTCACCCTACGCAACTCTCCACAACTTACCGGCAATTTGGTGTAAAAGTGGTGTAGTAGTTGGTGTAGTGGATTTCAGACCGAAATGCCCAGTTTACCGTTCAGATTTGCAAAGGAATGGGCTTTGGCTTCCTTGGTGGCTTCCGCGTAAATCTCCATCGTGGTGCTGATGTCCCGATGTCCCATGATGTCCTGAATGATCTTCAGGTTGGTCTCATTTTCGCACAGCCGGGTGCAGAACGTGTGCCGGAGATTATGGCAGGAGAAGGGCGGCAGCAGCTGCGGCTCCCGTTTTTCCTTTTCGGCCTTTTCCAGTTCGGCTTCGTTGTATGCCACGCTGATGCGCTTGATGGCGCGGTTGACCGTCTGCGGATTCTGCGGCTGGCCGAAACGGTTCAGGAATACGAAGTCCGAGATTCCGTCGATCTCGTATTCGCATACCAGTTCCAGCTCCTGCTGGTTGGTGCGTTCCTGCTCCAGCGCCTTCCGCACTTCGGGCAGGATTGGAATCGCCCGCTTACCTGCGGCAGTCTTGGGGGTGGACATGGTGAAGTAGCAGCCGCCGACCTCGTGGTCATGGTACACCAGATTGTGCTGGATGGTGATAAACCCACTCTCGAAGTCGACGTCACCCCAGCACAGGCCAACCGTTTCCGAGATGCGGCATCCGGTGCCCAACATGAAGGTGAACATCGGGAGCCAGTGCTGGAACTTCGGCGTTTTCTTGATGAAATTCAGAAATGCCTGCTGCTGGGGCAGGGTCAGAGCGTGGCGTTTGGGCGTTTCGTACTGGTGGGCGGCTTTAATGGCCGTCAGGACACCATCCGTGGGATTCACACGGATGTACTCATCGTCCACCGCCACCGCAAAGACCTGATGGAGAACATTCTGAATGGTTTCCAGCGTGTTCAACGCCATCTTGCCGTTGCGGACGATGCCATTGTAGTAGCTGCGGATATCCGACTTGCGAATGTCCTTGAGCTTCATCATGCCGATCTCATCCCGGACGAACCGATTGTACATATAAACGTAATTGGCGAAGGTATGCTCTTTCAAGCCCACCTTGTTCTTACGCCACAGTTCAAACAGGTCATTCAGGGTCAGGCTGCACTCCGGGATGCGGATGCCTTCTGCCAAGTCGTGCTGGATCTTCTCTTCCTTTTCGCGCAGCCCCTCCAAGGTTGCATCATAGATGGTATGGCGTTTCCCGTTTTTCGCAGTCCAACGGTACATATACAGCCCGTCACTTTTGCGATAAACCTCGCCATCCTTCAAAACACGGCCTTTATTGTCTTTACGTCTTTGCATATAAACTCTCCTTTTCATTCACAGAATGTTGAAAAGGAGCCTTACGCCATGAGTATACCATGACGCAAGACTCCCTGCAACATCAAACGGTCAATTTTCGAACCGCATCAGATTGAGAATGCCTTGTCCAAATATTCGTCCAGCTTACGGCGTTTGATAAGCCGTTTGGTTCCGTTCCAAAGGACGAACTTGCATTCATCGCTATCGGTCATTGACCGCAGTTTATTGATACCGATCCCAGAGTAAGCCGCTGCTTCCTCCAAGGTCAGATTACTCTTTTGCCAAATCGGAACTTCCTTCACTTGCACCTCCAATTCCTTGTAACCGGGTGCCGGGGCAGAAAGTGCCAGCTTTTTGCCCCAAACGCTCCCGATGAGGTTCAGATTTCCGAGTGCCCCTCCTGTGTGCGGGGTTGTGCCGCTGGTTTGTTTTGTGCCTGTTCTGCCTGCAAGCGGTTCAGCAGTTGCAGAACGGAATCTCGTGCTTTCTCCTTGACCTGATCCTTGCCTTTCTGCCGGACATCCGGCTTCAGCAGCTTCTCCTGCAAACGAGTGGCGGTGGTCTGCATGGTCTTGAGGAACTTGTCCAGCACGGTGTCCAGATGTTTTGCAGTGTACTCCCTCGTGGCTTTGGGAGCTTTTCTCTCCGGCGATAACACCCACTTCTTTGTGTCTTCGATCATCCGCATATCTTCCTTGCGAGTCTCAGTGCGTACCATGTCCGTCACGACCTCCACCGCCTTGTCATAGGCCGCAGCCGAAACATCCTCCAGCAGGTTTTCCATGTCCGAAACTTTCAAGGTCAATTCGTCCAGCTTGCTTTGCTGGGCGGCAAGTTGCTCCTTCTGCTTGGCAAGGATGAAATCCTGCTTTTCCAGATATTTGCGGTTTCCGTACTCCGCTTCTTCCTCCAATTCCAGCCCGTGCCGCTTGGCGATCTCAAACAGCATCTTCCGGCAGGCGGCATCAAAGGTAATCTTGCGGTTATTGCGGCGGCTGAGGGGCTTGTCCGGGTCTGGCAAGTCGAAACCTAACGCTTCCAGTGCCTTTTCCTGCTGGGGTGCTACCTCGCCATACTTGTTCTCGCAGTCGAACACATGACGTTCGTGGATGTGGGGTGTGCTTTCGTCCAGATGCAGTGCCCAGTCCAGCACATGAACATGGTCGCCATACTTGGCTTTGAACTCCTCGATGAACTCTGTGACGAGATTGAGCAAGTCCTCTGCGGAAGCGTGTTCATCCAGCGTTCCAAGCTGGTAGATAGTTTCCTCTGGGCAGGTCTTGCGGCTGGACAGCAGGTCGGGAATGGAGCGGTTGCGCTCCGTGTGCCGGATCTTGGCGTTGCGCCCATTCTGGCTTTCCACAAAAGCCGTGTAGTGGGTTTCGTAGAATTGACGTTCCACATCTGAAAAGGTCGCCGCCAGATCATCCGGGTCGGGTGAAGCGAGAGCCGAATGGAAGCCGTGGAAACAGTCCCAGTAAATGTTGCCCTTGGCTCGTTCCGGGTCGATGTGCTCACTGTTAGCAAGGTTGAAACTGCGGTCATTGTGCTTGGGATTGTAAGTGCCATGTGCTCCGGCTCGTCCGTTGTGTCGTGTCAGTTTCAGATAGACATTCCTCCGTTTCAACAGCTTGGCGGGGAGAACGCAGCAGCGGAGCTGCTGGATCTGCCGCCGTTTTGCGCCAGATAATACCCAGTAGGATATGACGCAAAGCATCATATCACTGGGCAAGGCGTTCCCCCCTTGACTCCCTTCAACGGGCCATTTTGGCCCGTTGATTTTGGCAAGCTGGCGGGCAAAGATTTGCGAATCCCTGCCCGCCAGCTCATCCGGCTTTTTCAGTGGGCCATTTTGACCCACTGATTCTGTTACGGGTAAAATCAAGTTCCCAAAGTGGGAACTTGATTCAGCAAGGGCTACAAATCAAGTTACGGAAAGCGTAACCTGATTTCAGATAATCGCCCAAATTCCCATTTTGGGGATTTGGGAGTGAGCGATTAGGTGTTACGGCAAAGTGGTACTTTCCAAAATGGGAAGCACCACTTTATAGGATAGAAGCAGCATTCACTTTACGCTGGCGGTAACCTTTCTGCCGACAGGCATTGCTGCAATATCTGGCATCTGCCCGGATCGGTAAGAACGGCTCCCCGCAGCAAGCGCAGGTGTACGTTCCACGTTCGGCACGCTTTTTAAGGCTTTTCCGCAGATTCAGCATCTTGTGGCCGCAGGTCTGGAAGCTGCAATATTTGCGGTTCCGGGTTTGGGTGTAGATGACCTTGCGGCAGTATTCGCATTGGATTCTGCGCACACTGGGGTCGCCATCAATGAAATATTCCATCAGGGTGTCCTGATTTTCACGTTCCCATTGTTCTGTTGTCATAGGTATCCTCCTTTGGCTGTTACGGATATATGGTGGTTATCAAAATGGGAACCACCACTTTTACACAATAAAGCGTTACGATTGTCTGGTTGGTGATCAAAATGATCACCAACTAAACCTTCTCTGTTATGGCTGAGTGGTGATTTGCGGTTTTCGTAACCCAGCACTTTTCACCGTGGCTTGACATAATGTTAAGTCGAGGTCATCCGTGACGCATAAGGTTGATCTGGTGAATGACGCTTTGTGTCATTCACCAGATCAACTGGCCATTTTGACCAGTTGATATTGGGGGTGCCGTTCTCCCTGCGTGGATTTCCTGCCCCCTTCCAGCGGCGTTTTCCGGCTCTCCCACTTGGGGGTCATTGCCGGGTATCCCATGCAGACGGTCATGCGGTTTTCAAGGTCCAGTGCCAGATTTGGCAATAAAAAATCGCCACACAACAACCTGAACCTGACCATCCCTTCCGGGATGGCCTTGGTTCGGGTTCGTTATGTAGCGATAAGAAAGTCAAAAACTTGCTCCGGCTCCTTCAGGAGCCGAGCTGGAACTCTAGGTAAATATGTTATATTAAATTGTTGGGATAGATTACCACAAAAATCGAGCCGTGTCAACAAAAAGTTTTGAAAATACGCTACTTTCGGCAGAGTGCAAGAAAACACGCGGGAAACTTTGGCAAAAAGAGAGAGGGCTGGACGATGCCAGCCCTCTTGACATGATTCGAGAAAAACTCAAAAAGACTTCCGCAATTTTGAGTTATAATATTCGACATTTTTGCTGGTTCATGGTACACTACATCCAATCCACACGAATCAGTTGGAGGTGGTTGGGTTGCTTTCCCTGTACTTAGCTGTTCTTGACGATCAAAGCAGTGAAGAACAATTTATAGATGTATATAATACTTACAAGCGGTTAGTCTATCATACCGCTTACAAGATTATGGGCGATTCGTATCTGGCAGAAGATGTACTGCAAGAGGTGTTTTTGTACGTTGCCAAAAATTTTTCTAAAATTCATCGAGAAAACTGTCACGAACTCGCTGCTTATCTCGTTAGTTGTAGTAGAAGCCGTGCATACGATATGCTTCGCAAACGCCGGAAAGAATTGCTGGAAGAAATCCCGGACGCACCAGATGGCACCCCGGTGCCGGATGATGCAGCAGTCAGCACCGATAACATCCAACATCTGACAGAACTGATTAGACAGATGAAACCGATGTACCGTGATCCTCTTCGCCTTTTGGCGATGGGCTACACCAACCGGGAGATTGCCGAATCGCTTGGACTGACGGACGAAGTGGTTCGGATGCGGCTTTTCCGTGGAAGAAAACTATTGTGGAAGGAGTTGAACAGCCATGAGTGAGAGGGCAGAAGTTTCTTTTGATGCTGCATTGATGATGGCACTCCGTGCAGATGCACAGAAAGAACTGGACGAGCTGCCAAGTCCGGCCCAACTTAAGGAACGCTACCCAGACACGTCCCGATGGGACGCTCGCCTGCAAGCGGCGTTGCATAAACGCCGCCCTGTGCTGAAACGAGTTCTTATTGCGGTCCTGACGCTGGTAATTTTAACTCTCGGCGCGCTTGCAGTAAGTGCAGATTTCCGCAGGGCAGTCTATACGATGATTCAAAAATTTCTGCCCATTGAGATGCAGCTGACGTATCAGGTGGATGGTGAGCCGTTGGAACAGCTTCCGAATGGATATAGCGACCATTATGTACCGGACGGCTTTGAACGGGATTATGAACAAGGGTATGATAACGAAATATCCTTTCTTCATGCCTATGTTGATGCCAATGATAAAAGCATCTTTTATTATGTGGACTGTTCCGTAATTCAAGACTATGGACAAATCGAAACTTTCGACAATGAGCATACGGTTTATGAGCGCATTAAAGTCGGAACAACCGATGCCACACTCGGAACGAACAATAGCGGAGGACATACAGGATATGTGCTAGTATGGGAGAAAGATGGCATTTCGCATACGATTATTGGAAAGATATCGCATGATGAGCTTCTAAGAATTGCGGAAGGCATTTCCTGATTTGTCAAGACCTTGCCGACACACTTGTGATTGTTTACAAATGTGTCGGCATTTTTTGTACAAATATACAAAGTTGATAAAATCTCGAAAATTTTTCAAAAAAGCTGTCACAAACGCAGTGTGAGCAACGTTGACTAAGCAAAAGC
>ERZ791614.128-NODE-128-length-55512-cov-14.044539_pt1 | contig 55512 bp, 51 predicted proteins | sample MGYA00510274_ERZ791614 | MGnify/ENA primary metagenome ERZ791614 (study PRJEB30046, sample SAMN00715221) | human gut metagenome | study: EMG produced TPA metagenomics assembly of the A metagenome-wide association study of gut microbiota in type 2...
TGGATTCCTGAACATGGAGATAATGCTCAGTCATCTCGGTGTCGGCGTGGCCTACATTGTCTCCATGGGCTGGATCTTGTTTATGCAGAAAAAGGGCCTTTGGCAGCAGCTGATCCACGCAGCCGCCGGATGTGAAAAGTTCTTCTTCACACTGGGTGGTTTAGTGTTGATGATGAACCTGCACATTTTTCCATTCATGCTAACCATCTACGATTATTTCCTCAATAGGTCGCTTTGCATTTTATGCCATGCAAAAGGCAGAATCATATATAAAAAGTTCTTTCGTATGTAAAAGCCTTCAAAAACAACTTGAAACACTTTTGTTGCAATGGTACAATAATAATGTTATTTTATGGAAGCTCGGCGCAAAGCCCATGCGGACAGGCCGCCGGTGTGCTGACAGCCACGGCGGAGGTAAGACCGAAACGGCTAAAGAAGACGATGCGCACGAAGCCGTTACCTTTATGGCACCGTATATGGAGGTAGGAGCCTTTATCGAGCAGGTTCACAGCGTTTACCCGGAAGTGAATGTTGAGATCGTGCCGTACAGCGGCGATAACACCCCACTACCTGCCTACAGAATATGTTTACGGCGGGCGACCTACCGGATGTATGCACCCTTACGGTCTATGTTTCCAGCTCGCTGACTGTGGACGACTCCCGGATGTCCTATTTGCACGGTTCTTCCTTTGCGGAGGCAAAGGAGCGGCTTGACCGCATCATCCGCCAGCAGGCAGGCCAGCGCCGCCAGACCTTTACGGTAAACACCCATCTGCAGCACGAAAACGTGCTGGCAGACCCCAACCGTCTAAATCAGGTGCTGATGAATATCCTCTCCAACGCAGTCAAGTATACGCCCACCGGCGGGCATATCCGGTTTGAGGTGGACGAGCTGCCCCGAAACGAGCACTACGCCCGATACCGCTTTGTGGTGCAGGATGACGGCATTGGCATGAGCGAGGCCTACCAGAAGACCCTTTTTGACCCCTTTACCCGCGAGGAGCGCTCCGGCACCAACAAGGTGCAGGGCACCGGCCTTGGTATGGCCATCACCAAGAACATTGTTGACCCGCTGAGCAGGATCATTCCCACCCTTGCCATGACCGCCAATGCCTTCCTTGAGGATATGCAGAAGAGCAGGGAAGCCGGCATGGACAAGCGCGTTTCCGCAGAGGAAGCACACAAACGATGTAAATGATGCAGGAGAAGATTAGAACGTGAATACACTTTCCGAGATCGAGGAATATTACAAAGCGCGTGAGCAGCAGCTGTTGGAAAAACTTCATCAACAGGAAGCCGCTCTTGCCGCAGCGGAGCAAACGCTGAAACAATTGACCGAAAATCAGAAAACACTGATGGACGAAACCACCAAGCAGCGTGCTGCACGGGAGCGGGCATTCAAAGAAGAACTCTATCGGGATTCTCTGACAGGTGCTTACAACCGCCGCTATTACGAAGAGGTCGTCCGCAAGACCATCGGCCCGGCGGGTGTCGCACTGCTGGATGTGGACAATTTCAAGATCTGTAACGACACCTATGGGCATTACGCCGGGGACATGGCACTGAAAACGGCAGCAAACGCCATTCAGTCCTGCATCCGGGAGTCGGACCTGCTCATCCGCTACGGCGGGGATGAGTTTCTATTGGTCCTGCCCGGCATTCCGGGAGACTTCCTGCAAACCAAACTGGAACAGATCCGCACTGCCGTGCAGATGGCATCCGTACCCGGCTGTTCGCATTTCCGCATCTCGCTGAGCATTGGCGGAACGATACAGTCCCTCGCCGACCCTATGAAAAACATCGTTCGTCGTGCAGATTGGCTGATGTATCAGGCAAAGTGCCGCAAAAATGCCGTCATGGTGGAGGTTCCGGGGCATAGCCTGACCACACGGGAAACGCTTTTGCAGGAAAAATCCCAGATCCTGCTTGTGGACGACTCTGCAATGAACCGCATGATACTGGCAGAGATCTTAGGAGATAGCTACCATATTCTGGAAGCAGAAAACGGGCAGGAATGCATGGAAAAATTGCAGGCAGAAGCCGGAAACATTGCACTGGTGCTGCTGGACATCAATATGCCGGTCATGAACGGCTTTGAAGTGCTGAAAGCCATGAATGTCAACCACACCATCGAGGATACCCCAGTCATTATGATCTCCAGCGAGGACTCCGACGCTGCAATTCGGAAGTCCTACGAACTGGGCGCAAGTGATTATGTCAACCGCCCCTTCGATGCACGCATCGTATACCGCCGCGTGACCAACACCATCAAGCTGTACGCCAAGCAGCGGCGGCTGGTGCAGATGGTCTCTGACCAGATCCGCGCCCGTGAGAATAATACGGATATGCTGGTGGGTGTACTAAGCCATATCGTAGAATTCCGCAACGGCGAAAGCGGTGCCCATGTGCGGCACATTCGTATCATCACAGAAATGCTGCTCCACTGCCTATTGGGGGTCAGCAACAGGTACTCGATCTCTGCGGAACAGCAGGATATGATCCCGCTGGCCTCCGCCTTGCATGACATCGGAAAAATCGGCATTGACGAAAAAATTCTTAATAAACCCGGAAAACTGGCCCCGGAGGAATTTGAAATCATTAAGACCCACAGTATGCTTGGAGCCGGGATGCTGCATGATCTGGATGAATTTGCCGAGCAGCCGTTGCTGCAAACCGCCTACGAGATCGCCCGCTGGCACCACGAACGCTGGGATGGGCGCGGCTACCCGGATGGGCTGAAGGACGATGAAATTCCCATCAGCGCACAACTGGTTTCGCTGGCCGATGTATACGATGCGCTGACCAGCGAACGCTGCTATAAAAAAGCCTTCTCCCACGAAAAAGCCGTGCAGATGATCCTGAACGGTGAGTGCGGAGCATTCAACCCGCTTCTGCTGCAATGCCTGACGGATATCCAAGCTGCCCTGAAAGAAGAATTACAGCAGCACAACTGAGCTGCGGATGCAATCAAAACAGGAGTATAAAAAGCCCGAATGAAACACAGAATCTCACGCCGTGCATTCCTGAACGGATGCACGCTGCTGGCGGCAGCTGCTGCCGTAAGCAGTCTGACTTCCTGCGGAGGAAAGGAAGTGGAAGACAACGGTCTTGCACAAATCGTTGTGGGAAGCGACACCTATCCACCTTATATCTATCTGAACAATGACGGTGTTCCCACCGGGATCGATGTGGAGATCGCCACCGAGGCGTTCCGCCGCATGGGGTATGCTGCCCGGTTTGAAACGATCAACTGGGAGCAGAAAACAAATCTTGTGGAAAGCGGCGCCATCGACTGCATCTGGGGCTGTTTTTCCATGGATGGACGCGAAGAGGTATACCGCTGGGCGGGGCCTTACATGGTGAGCCGTCAGGTGGTTGCGGTGGATGCCCACAGCAGCATCCGATCCCTCAGCGACCTTGCCGGCAAGACCGTCGCCGTGCAGAGCACCGGCAAGCCGGAGGAGATCTTTCTCAGCGGCTCCGACCCGCGCATCCCGCAGACGGTGGAGGTGCTCAGCATTGAAAACCGCAGCGTGCAGTATGCAATGCTGGCCTGCGGCTATGTGGATGCCATCGCCGCCCATGAGATGGCCATCCTGCAATACATGAAGGACAATGATGTGGAGTTCCGCATTTTGGAGGAACCGCTGCTGGTCACCGGGCTGGGCGTCGCCTTTGCCAAGAACGACACCCGCGGGCTGGACAGCCAGCTGACCGATACCCTTGCGCAGATGCGCGCGGATGGCACGCTGGAGCGGATCGTTGGCCGATACCTTGAAAATGCTTCGCAGTATCTGGAGGTGGACACCGTTGGCGCGTAAAAACAGAACCACCCCGGATAAAAGGATATGGACAGCCTATCTGATCATCGGCGTGCTCTTGATGGCCGGTGTTGCTTTTTTCTCCAGCTGGCGGGCAATGCGCACAGCAGAGGAACGCTTTTGCCAGACCCTTGAGTTTGTCAAATCCCAGTCCACCAGCTTTGAAAAGCACAACGATACCATCACGGCAAAGGCACTCCGCCGCACGGCGGTCGCAGTCCATCAGCTGGCAGAGAATCCTGCGCTTGACCTCTCCGATCCGCAGTGCCTGAACAGGCAGACAGAAAAGCTCTGGCTCACCGGCATTTCGGTTCTGGGACCGGATGGCACGCTCCGGTGCGAGTCCACGACCAACGGCATCGGCTATGACCGGTTTGGCGACCAGCTGAAAAATGACGCTGTTCTGGACGTTTTATCTTACCCGCGAAAGACCTATGTGAAGCGCGTCCTGCTGGAAGATGGCTCTGCTGTGGATGTTGCGGCGCACCGGGCAGAAAGCACAGAGCTGCTCCTGCTTGCCTACCGGTACACCCCGGCGGAATTTGTGGAGGAAACGGCGCTGTCCATCCAGAGCGTACTGGATGGCTACCCGGCAGAAACCAGCGGCACGCTGTTCATCGTGCAGAACAATCAGGTCGTTGCCGCAAACCGCCCGGAGCTGATTGGGCAGGATACTGCGGACAGTCCGCTGGCGCAGGGGATCCGCAAAGCCGGGGCCGCAGAGAAGCTGACCCATACCCGGGACTGGAACGGCTCCGGCTGCTATTTCGGGATGTTCTGCCATGGCAGATCCTTCGATCTCTATGCGTACACGGATGAAAAAATGATCTTCCGTGAGTCGCTTTCGCTGGTCCTGACGGCGCTGGTCGGCTACATCCTGCTTGTAATGGTCCTTCAGCTGCTGCGCCGCCGCCCCGCGCAGGAGATGGAGCTGCAGAAAAAAGAGCAGGAGAGGAAGTATCAGACCCAGCTGGAGGAACAGAACCGCAAGCTGGAGATCGCGCTTCAGCACGAGGGGGCGGCAAACCGCGCCAAGCGGGAGTTCCTGTTCAATATGAGCCACGATATCCGAACCCCCATGAACGCCATCATCGGCTTCACCTCGCTGGCTGCGACCCATATCGACAATAGGGAACAGGTGCTGGACTACCTCAAAAAGATCTCCACCTCCAGCCAGCATCTGCTTTCCCTCATCAATGATGTGCTGGATATGAGCCGCATCGAGAGCGGAAAGGTAAAGATCGAGGAAAAAGCGGTGCATCTGCCGAACCTCGTCCACGATGTGCGCTCCATCATTCAGCCCAATGTTTCGGCAAAGCGGCTGTCGCTTTTTATTGATACCATGGATGTGGAAAACGAGGATATCATCACCGACCCGCTGCGGCTGAACCAGATCCTGCTGAACATTTTGTCCAATGCCATCAAGTTCACTCCCACAGGCGGCATGATCAGCATTCGCATTGCTGAGAAAAACGGTGCGCCTGCGGGCCGGGCCTGCTATGAGTTCCGCATCAAGGACAACGGCATCGGCATGAGCGAGGAATTCCAGAAGCACATCTTTGAGGAGTTCGCCCGTGAGGAAAACTCCACCGTCAGCGGCATTCAGGGTACCGGCCTCGGCATGTCCATCACCAAGAACATTGTGGACCTGATGGGCGGCACCATCGCCATTGAGAGCGAGCCGGGCAAGGGCAGCGAGTTCATCGTGAACCTCTGCTTCGCGCTCAGCGGACAAAAGGTGGAGCTCAGGCAGCTCCCGCAGCTGGAAGGGCTGCGGGCACTGGTGGCGGACGACGATACCGACACCTGCCTGAGCGTCAGCACCATGCTGTCCAAGATCGGGATGCGGCCGGAGTGGACGATCTCCGGCAGGGAAGCGGTGATCCGCACCCGGTATGCCATGGAGCAGGGGGATGAATTCAGCGTTTACATCATCGACTGGCTGATCCCCGATATGAACGGCATCGAGATCGTGCGGCAGATCCGCAAGGTGATCGGAAAAAGCTGCCCAATCATCATCCTGACCGCCTACGACTGGTCCGACATTGAAGAGGAAGCCCGTGCGGCCGGTGTGACCGCCTTCTGCGAAAAGCCGTTGTTCCTCTCGGAGCTGCGCAGAGTGCTGGCAGAGCCGTTCGGTGCAGAGCCTGACTGCAGGCCGGTGCAGCTGAACGCGGAGGCCTTCAAAGGGAGAAAGATCCTGCTGGTGGAGGACAACGAGCTGAACCGTGAGATCGCAGTGGAGATCCTGAAGGAAGCGGGCTTTGAGGTGGAATCTGCCGAGGATGGCGAGATCGCCGTCCAGAAGATGAAGCAGGCGGCAGACGGACAGTATGACCTGATCCTCATGGACATCCAGATGCCCAACATGGACGGCTACGAGGCAACGCGGCAGATTCGTGCGCTGCCGGATGCCGCAAAGGCTGGCATCCCCATCTTTGCAATGACGGCAAATGCCTTTGAGGAAGACCGTCAGAACGCACTGCAGGCCGGTATGAACGGCCATATTGCAAAGCCGCTGGATATTCCGCACCTGCTGCAGGTCCTTGCAGATGTACTGAAATAAACAGCACCCAAAAGCAAAAGCACCCACAGCAAACGCCACAGAGGTTTTGAATCTCCGGTGAGCAAATTGCTGCGGGTGCTTTATTTTTTTTTATGCCTGACAGGCGGCTTGTTACAAAATTTTGCGCAGCTCCTGCACAAGGTCGCCGATCACGATGGGTTTGGACAAAAAGCCGGTCATGCCGCTTTCCAAGGCATTGCGGCGGTCTTCATCGAATGCGTTGGCAGTCATGGCAAGGATCGGGATCTTTGCCAGTGCAGGGTCATCCAGTGCGCGGATCTGCCGGGTGGCGGTATAGCCGTCCATCACCGGCATCTGCACATCCATCAGCACCAGATCATAGCTGCCCGGTGCGGCAGTGCTTACCTTTTCCACCGCCACGGCACCGTTTTCCGCCGTATCGACCCGGAAGCCGTACTCGCACAGGATCTCCTGCGCGATCTCACGGTTCAGCTCGTTGTCCTCTACCAGCAGGATGTGCCTGCCCTTGAAGTTGGTGTTCTTTTCCGGCAGCAGCTCCTGCGCCGCATCCGTCTGTGTCTGTCCGATGGCGTTCATCAGGGTCTCGCGCAGGTCGGATATGAACATGGGCTTGGAGCAGAAGGCGGTCACACCGGCAGCCTTTGCCTCCACCTCAATGTCGGACCAGTCGTAGGCGGTCAGGATAATGATGGGCGTATCATCGTTCAGGCTGCGGATCTGGCGGGTGACCTCGATGCCGTTCATGTCCGGCAAGCGCCAGTCGATGATATAGGCATGGTAAGCATCGCTCATCTCGATGGACTGCCGTGCACGCAGCACCGCTTCCTTGCCGGAAAGGGTCCACTCGGCACGCATTCCCACCTTGACCAGCATCTTTGTCACGCTGTCGCAGGTGTTGAAATCGTCATCAACCACCAGTGCCTTCAGGCCTTCCAGTTCGGTGATCTTTTCCACCGGACGGTGCTCGGCCTGCGCACGCATCGGCACACGAATGATAAACTCGCTGCCCTTGCCCTGCGCCGTCTGCACCTCGATGGTGCCGCCCATCATATCCACGATGTTTTTGGTAATAGCCATGCCAAGGCCGGTGCCCTGGATCCGGCTTACCGTGGAGGTGCGCTCCCGCTCAAACGGCTCAAAGATCTTTTTGGCGAACTCCTGGCTCATGCCGATGCCGTTGTCCTTGACGCGGAACTCGTACTGCCCGCAGCCGCGCACCGCTCCGGCAAGCTGCCGCACCCGCACCGAGACCGTGCCGCCCGCCGGGGTGAACTTGATGGCGTTGGACAGCAGGTTCAGCAGTACCTGATTCAGCCGGGTCTTATCGCAGTAGACGTCCTCATCGGTCACATCCATGGCATCCATATAAAGCTCCAGCTGCTTTGCGTAGATCTGCCCGCTGACGATGGTTTTCAGGTCGTGCAGCACATCCGAAAGGTTGACTTCCACTTCTTCCAGATGGATCTTTCCGCTTTCGATACGGCTCATATCCAGCACATCGTTGATGAGGGAAAGCAGATGATTGCTGGAAGCGAGGGTCTTGGCAAGATAATCCTTCACCCGGTCTTTATCGTCAATGTTGCTGAGTGCCAGCGTGGTAAAGCCGATGATGGCGTTCATGGGGGTGCGGATGTCGTGGGACATATTGGAAAGGAAGGTGCTCTTGGCGCGGTTGGCCGTTTCGGCAGCTGCAACGGCATCCGAAAGCGCCTGGTTTATCTGTTTGTCGGCGGTGCGGTCGGACATGACAAGGATATATTTTGTCCTGCCTGCCACATCGCTGCCCATGGCAACGATGTGGAACCAGCGCAGCTCTTTTGTCTCCTGATGCATATACGCCGCATCCCACTCGCGCTGTTCCCCGCGGTGAAGCCTCTCCAGAAAGTTCTTGTCACGGTCCGGGTCGTCTTTCGGGTGCAGGTTCGCCAGAACATGGACATCCTGCCGCACTTCTTTCCACGGGATGCCAAGCAGCCGTTCGACGTTGGGGCTGACATAATCCACCTTGGAGGTTTTTGCGTCCAGCATCAGGAAAACGTCGTCCACGTTCAGCGAAAGCTTTTGGAACAGCTCGTCCCGGTACAGGATCTCAGTGTCCTTCCGGCGCAGGGTCGTATGGCTTCTGCGCAGGATCAGCAGGATGATCAGCACAGCAAGGCCAAAGGCGATGCTCGCCACGATCTGCACCGTGTGGAACCACAGCTTATCCAGACTGGCATTGACGATGCTGACCGGCACAAGCCCCACCATCGTCCAGTTCTGGACCGCGGTATTCTCGTAGACCAGATAATAACTGATGTCGCCCAGTTTGACCCTCAGGTTTCCGCTGCGGCCCTGCGCAAAATCATCCGAAAGGGCAAGGATCTGTTCCTCAGAAAGGTCGGAATGGTCGCGCAGCATCGCAATGAAGTTGTAAATGATTTCCTTGCGGTTTACGGAATTGTCGATGACCACCCGCCCATCCGGGTAGATCACATAGTTGCTGGCATTGCCCTGAAAAGCAGAGTTGTCCAGCAATCGCAGCACAGCATCATTATAATAGGTGATGGCAACAGCATCGTAGGCAAAGCCCCGGTAGCTGCCCTGCGTTTCGGGGCAGATGAACGCAAGCATCGGGGCTTTGCCGGGCAGCGCCGTATTCACGACGATATCCTCGCCATCGGAGAGCTTTTCGTCCAGATTGGTCTGCAGGCCAAGGTAGCCGGTTTCCCCGGTCACGGTCGTGTAGTTGCCGTCATAGGAAAGAAAGTAGAAGTCAACAAATCCGGTTGCCTGCTGTGCTTCCTCGATATATGCCTGAATTTCATCCTCATTCGAGGTGCTTTTCAGAAAGCCGTTGTACAGATGCAGATAGGTCAGGTTTTTGCGCACCATCTCTTTCAGCATACTATTGGATTTATACAGTACCTCTTCCAGATGCGAGGTGCTTTCCTGATAGATGGTCTGCGACATAAACGAGATGTACCGGAAGCTGAAACCGGCTGCCAGAAAGACCAAAAGAAGGATGGCAGCGGCGGCAGGCAGCCACTTGTGCCGGGAATAGCAGCTGCGTTTGGATTCGTGCTTTTCGTCTGCCATTCCGCTCACCTCAGTGTCATGTAGTTTTCCGGCTCTGCAAGCGCTGCGCCGCCGGAGACATAATCGCGCCATGTGTTCTTTACCCACGCATCTTCGCCCGCAGACGTGCCGCTATCGCTCGCAAGCAGCGCTTCCATCTGCTTTTCCGTTGCAAGGCAGGTCACGGTAACGGTGTCGCCATCCCCCAGCGGCTGACCGTTCCGGGTGATGTCGGTCAGGGTATAGCTGCCGTTTGCCTCTTTTACCTCCACGGCAATGCCGCTGACCACCGGCAGAGAGCCGTGGTTGAAGGGCACAAACCCGCCCTCGCAGCCTTCCACAAAGGCGCGGACGGTCTCTTTCAGCTCCGCACCGGTCATGGTGCGCTGGCGGGACATCAGACCGTTCGGCATGATCATGGAAGCCGCCATTTTCTGGTTATAATCCGCCTGCAGCACACTGCCGGTAAAGCTGTTTGCGGTGGCAAGCAGCACATCGGTGCCATACACGCCGCGCAGCGTGTTTGCCATCACGGAGAAGGCAGCGCTGCCGCCGTTTGCGTGGAATACGTTGGAATAGGCCTTCCCGGAGGTCAGCACGGTCTCGTTGTCGGCAGGCTCCTCTTCGGCAAGGAGCTTGGCATTGAAGGCCTGATACGCCTGCGCAGCGGTAAGCTCGCCTGCGATCATTTTGGAGACCACATCCTTGGAAACGGCAAAGAAATCGTTGGAGGCGATGCGGATATACATGTGGTTTTCTTCCACTACGCTGCGCACGTCTTTCAGATACTCGGTCAGGCGCAGGGGGACGTTCTGGCTGTAGCTCAGTACGTCCTGCCCCTCCGAGACGATGCGGTTCTGCGCCTGTTCGGAGAGCATGACGTTCAGCACCTTCATGGCTTTTTCGCGGCGCGCAGTGTCCTGCTCCAGATCCCGGTTCAGGGCAACTTGGAAATAGGGGGTGGTCATGATCCACTGTTCGCCGTTCTGGCTGAAGAAGGGCAAAAAGGTGGTGTCGATGCCCTCATCCTGAAACATCTTCACGCCGGCAGAGCTGCCAAAGTACATGGCAACTTCTCCGTTCCGGAACATCCCGGTCACATCGTCGTAATTCAACGCAAGATCGTCTGCCGTAAGGTGGGTATCCTGAATGAACTGCTCCATCCGCTCAAATGCCCCCGGCCACACGGTGTCGTCCAGACCGACCCGTGCGGTGTTGGCGGGGTCGCTGTAGGCAGTACGCCACTTGCGTCCCGCGGTGGTGGTAAGCTCGGCAGCGGAAAGCCCCTGCAGCGTTTCCATGCAGGTGTAGTCGTAGGCGTAATCGGCGGTAAAGCCGCGGATGCCGATCTTTTCAAAAGCCTGACAGGCCGCTGCAAAGCTTGCGTAATCGGTGGGCAGGGGAATATCGTACTGCTCAAAAAGGCTGCGGTTGACCACAAAGCCGTGGGCATCCGCGCACACCGGCAGCCAGTTCACACTGCCATCCTCGTTTTTGAAACTGTTGAGGTAGGTGTTGTACACAGCGCCCGCCTCATTGGTCATGGCAAGGTTCATCAGGCTGTCCTTCAACGGTGCCGCATCGTGCAGCGAGAAGCGGCAGCAGGTGATGATATCCGGCAGACCGCCGTTCTGCTGCAAAAACTTGTAAAAATCCAGATCGTTGTTGCCTACGATGAATTCAATGTTCACGTCCGGCAGCTGCGCCTGAACATAGGGCGCATAGTTTTCGTACAGGCTGGTGCTCCACAGATACACCTGAATGGTCTGAGCGTCTTCCAGCTTCTGTGTTCGTTCCGCATCTTTTCCGCTGCATCCGGTGAGCAGGGATAGCCCCATCACCAGTGCCGCAAGCATGGAAAATAGGCGGCGCAATGTTTTTGTTTTCATCCGATCCTTCTCCTCACACTTCTTGGGCAGCCATCGTCTTGCGGTTGGCTGCTTTGGCTTACTGATCATACATCACCGCCCGCAAGAGTGTGCGCTGTAAAACCCACCCACGGAAAGGATGCCGCAATTTTTGCGTCTTTTCTGTTTTGCGCTCTCCCTCTACCGCGAAGGGGCACAGAATGACAGAGATATAAAAATATTTTACCACTCCCATGAAGGATTATCAATAAAATTTCATAGATTGATCCATAAAAACTGTATGGGATTACAATAGATGTGTTACAAAGTGAAAAAGACGAATGAGTCGTTCTGTGGTACAGTTAAATTGCTACACCAAACATCACAGAAACACATCATTGACAAACCTGCATTGTGAACTCAAGGAGCCTGTCCAAAAGAAAGCATAAAAATGCGCATAACGCCCTATGAAATGGTGTTGCGGGGCGTTTTATTTTGTCTTGTTTTGTGGGCGATGTTGCGGTTTATGCTGCGGTTTTGCGAAAACTTGCGAGACTAAATAAAAAAATCCTACGGAATTACGATTTTAAACGTAAATTCGTAGGATTTCTGGAACTACTGACCTGATTCGAACAGGCGACCTGCTCATTACGAGCGGGCAAGGAATTGAGAATAAAACACATAAATACGATAAAAATATAAACAACGTGCGCCACTTTTGCGCCACTACAAATTAGCCGGTCTGTTTTTTGAGATAGGAGTCCAGACGATTGATCTTCTTTTTCTTGAATTTTTTGTCAAGAGAAGTGTAGATGCCGAGGGTGACGCTGATATCCTTATGACCCATTTGATCGCGGGCGGTGAGAACATCGACTCCGGCAAAGTACATCAGGGTACAAAAGGTGTGCCGCAGCTGGTGAGGTGTAAAGGGTTCAATGCGCATGGGCAGGCCGCCTGGGCGCTTTTTGCTTTCTTCGCCGTGATAGCCGTACTTTGCATTCAGATCGGCCATGTAGCTGCTCCACAGAGTTTTCCATGCCTGCTCTGTCATGCGGTGGCCCTTTACAGTATGCAGTACATACAAGCAATCGTCTTGTTGAGTTTTGAGATAGTCCACAAGGATCTTTGGAATATTAACGACCCGGACACCGGCTTCTGTTTTGGGATCCTTGATTTTTTTATCCTTGAAATTATAACCGCTGTGAACGGTGATCGTGGCTTCTTTCAAATCGACATCGGCCCAGGTGAGGGCGGTAGCTTCGCCGCGGCGGAGACCTGAGTAAAGCAGTAGCATGGCAGCACGCTGGGCGCGGTGAGGCATTTCGCGGATCCACTGCTGCTGTTCCTCTGTGATAGGCTCACGGTGCTCAGGATCAGCACCGGCAGGGCAGGTGGTTTTAACAATGGGATTGTATTGTACCACTTCTGGGATAGCGAGTTCATAGGCAGCCTTGGCGCTGCTGCGCAGATTGGACAGCGTGAAGTGGGACAGTGGGGGGTTGCCATTGTGCCACTTGGCCAGAGAGTTAAGAACCCGCTGAAAGTCGGCAGTGCGAAGGTCTGCTGCAGGCTGATCCAGAAGCGGACCCCAATGGTTTTTATTGTCTTCATAGCGGTCGAGACTCTTTTGCCCGATGCCTTTGGCTGTTTTGGCAGCAATCAGGTTATCGTACAGAGTGGCAAGGGTGGCTTTGGATTGGGCGGGATCCATTCCCTTGCCCAGTGCTGCGCGGTAAGCTTCGGCAGCAGCACGCGCTGCCTTTGCGGTGGAACCATAAAAGCTTTTGTATTTGGGCTTACCGGTTTCATCTTTGCCGATGCAGACACGGTAGCGGTAACGGCCATCGGAACCTTTTTTGTTTGCCATGTGTACACACCTCCTCTGAAAAAATTCTGGGTTGCAGAAGGATCATATTGGATTTACAATAGAAAAGCGGAGACGCGACGGGATTTGCAAGGCATTCCATGATAGAAACTCCTACTTTTCTTTTGGACAGACAGCAGAGCAGAGAACCCCTTGGCTGGAAACAGCTGAGGGGTTCTTTGCGTTTGTAAAAAAGGAGCGCCGGGTGGGCGCTCAAAAATCAATGGACGGTTAAAATATCAAGCCAATTATCAGGAAAACCCAATTCAGAAAGTTGAGCAGAGGGATGTGCTATAAAGCAATCATGAACGGCGTTGACAAATGCGCTGCGGTCAGGAATGGGAAGTAAATGCCAAAGAGCATATACATATCCGAATGGTTTTGTGCCGTAAGAATTGATGGATTTAGGCATTCTTGCGGGAGGATTAACACGCTGTCGATGATAAAAGCGGGAACCATGTGCAGCGATGTTGCGAGCAACAACAGCACAATGAGTCCAGTTTTCAATGTATTCACGAGAAGAAATACCATAGAACTCACGAGCAATGGCAGCACGGTCTTCCGGCAGCAGGTTACGGTACATCATAGAAACCTGATCAAAGGTCAAAACCTCAACGATAACCCAAACAGGATATACGTCGTTCAAATCCTTATGATGATGTAAAACAAATGGTTCATCTTTTCGCAAGCCGAGAGATTTGGAAAGGCCATTCAAAAGTTTAGCGTGCCGCCAGGGATCTTCAAAATGATTTCCATCCAGATAGCCGACCGGACCGTATTGGCGGGCATGGTAGTAAGCAATATAGGCTTTGAGGTTGGTTTCTGCAATAGCTGCAGCGTGAGAGATAGCAGCACGAAACTGTTCATCAAACTGATAAAGGTCGATGATTGTAGAAAAAGATGAGTCCTTTAAAAATTCATCTTCTCCAGTAGAAGGACTTTTGTGCCGCAGCGTGAGGGAATAGGCACTCAGGCGATAATAATTCTTTTCCCGAAGCCACTGAAGGGCCAAAGCATCATCGGCAATTGATAAGCCGCGCCTTTTCAGAATTTGGAGCTGCTGCTCATAGGTACAAAAAGATTTTGTTTCAGGCATATTGGACATCCTCAAAAATTGACATAAAAAAAGACCCGCCATGATACGCATAGATGCAATGCACCCAGAGGCTTAGCGGGTTCCGTTACATGTATTATACGCTTTGGCCCACCGATTGTAAACAATTTTTACAGCGAAAAGTTGCGAGAGCAACGGAAAAATTTAAAATTGGGGCTTGACAAGCAATAAAAATTCAAGATTTCTTCATGAACAAGACATAAATGAGCTGCTTTGGTCGAAGGCAAGGCAGCTTATTTTTTATGCTTCTTTGCCCAAGCCAGACGCAGCACATTTTTTATAGCGCCCGGTAAGCACCAGATCATCTACATAATCCACGGCCTTCTGCTGGCCTTCTTCGTTGAGCTGATCGAAGGACAAAAGAAGCGCCCGGCGGGGCTCAAGGCATTTAAGACATAAGCCAGAGAATGCTATCCATACGGGATTTATCACATCGGCCAGCACAGCGAATGGAATGATCGACTTGGCTCATGCTATGTAGAATGTCAAAAGCTTCCTCTTTACTTAGGCCGATATGCTGAGCAATCGGAGCGGTTTTAACGGGTGCGTTTAACGCAATAAATGTGATGATTTTTTCTTTTAATTCCTGCTCTTTCTGAACATCGCGTTGATGTTTCAAATTGTTCAAAAATTCAGCATAGAACTTCTCTGCTGCTAAATTGGCCTTATTTGCATTTTCGGCGTATATCTTTGCCTGCGCTTCGCTTTCTTTGGCTTCTCTTTTTTCTTTCTGAGCGAGCAAAAAAGAGATAAAACTTCCACCTGCACAGACGATGGATACAATTACAGAAATAATATCGAGCATAAATAAATCCTCCTTCGTAATGAAAAAAGTTCATACACCGGACGCTATGGAACAAATAGCCTGTTATTCAAAGATTGCTTTCTTCCTGTAAAAATGAGTTGACAATAGATTTGAGCTCCGGGTCAGTGTAATGGAATCGAAGAGAAGCACGCCATTCGGCATAACTCACATCTGAAAAATAGTCATATCGAAACCCGTATTTGGCAAGAAGAATAACAAAATTCAGAAAATCGGTGCAAGGCGTATGCTCTAAATCGTCGTTTGCATAAAACCAAGCGGCAGACCAGGCACAAAAAGCCGGATCGGAAGAATCAGCAGGTAAAAAATTGTAATCAAACTGTCTAGAATGATACCGGTAGCGATATAGAACCCTTGCCCGAATGGATTCCCAAATGTATGAACTACCAACATCAGAAGAAATGGGCATTTTATATATGACGGCGCGGCCAACATGGATTTTGCTTTCCATGTCATCCAAAGCCTCTCTCAGTTGATCAATGAAAAGCTCTTTACTGTGTCTATCTAATAAATAGCCCAAATCAAGGATAGAAAACAAAATAAATGCATAATAATTTCCACGAGAAAGAAACCAAAGACTTATGATGCATTGAAAAAGTGCGACAAAAAGGAAAAATGCCTGTTTAAAATAAAGTTGCCTTTTTAAGCTCCTTGCGCGCGATATACGCTGATCATATTTGTCCATAGCAATAATCCCATACATTGCAGCTGCCGAAAGGCAGCTTATTTTTTATGCTTCTTTGCCCAAGCCAGACGCAGCACATTTTTTATAGCGCCCGGTGAGCACCAGATCATCTACATAATCCACAGCTTTCTGCTGGCCTTCCTCATTGAGCTGATTGAAGGACGACAGCAGCGCGGACTGCTGGGGGGTAAGGTGAGCTTTACCGCTGACGGTATCATCTGACAGATCGTCAAGGGTATAACCCATACAGTGAACAACGGCGGAGACAGTGGACAGCTGGGGGTCTTTGGTCTGACCGGCAAAGAGCTTGTTCAGCGTGCCCTTCGGAACGCCGGAAGAAAGAGCAATCTGCTCAATCGTCATACCGCTGTTTTTTTTCAGCTTGTTGAGATTCTCAAGCCACACGGTAAGATTCTCCTTTCGTTTGATGGCTCTATTATAAGAGTGAAAAGAAAACAAGTCAATAGAAAATTACCGAATTATATAAAATTTTGCAAAATGGGATTGACTTTTACCAAACTAGGATGTAAAATCAAAACAGATTTTACCGTTTAAGATAAAATCAAAACAGAGAAAGGAGAATGTTGAATGGGCAATTTGAAAGCTGAAATGCAAAGGAACGGCTTGACTGTCAGAGACATTATGGCGACGATTGGATGCTCTGAGAAAACGGCACGAAACAAAATCAATGGAGAAACAGATTTTACTTACCCGGAAGCGGAGAAAGTTCGGAACAATCTCTTTCCGGGGTTGAGAATGGAATATCTGTTTCACTCATCCGCCCAGCCGGAGAAGAGCGCATGAGCCGCCGGAAGTGGTCACTGCTGATCGGGCTGATCGGATCGGTGGTGTTCAATGTGGGATGGTGGATCAGCTACCCGCCCATGGTGTTTGCCGGTGTGCTGCTGGCAGCGGCCGGGCTGGATCTGCGGATCGAGAGATGAAAGGAGAGAGAATGTGGACGAAAACAAAGAAAAAAGCCCGCTTGAGGCGGGCACAGAGAGCAGCGCTTATGAATGGCGCGCAAGGCAAGATATTTACTGTAACATACCAAGATTACCAGAAGCCAGAAGTGCTGCGAACTGATTTGAATAGTCTTCCAGCAGTTTGTAGTCCTGCCTTGAAAGCTTGCACGCTAAACACTGATAGCAGCAAGCCTGCTGCAGAGCCAGAACATCGAGGCTTGACAGCTGAAGAGTCTTGAGCCGCAGTTTGACCGGAAGGGCGCGGGCAGCATTCTTCATTTCAGAGATCAAAGAAGGGTCGTCTACAGATCCGAACCATGTATCCGGTACAGTTTCGAGCGATTGCAGCGCACGAACGAGCAATGGGATATCTTTGGTACGGATTTGAAACTGTGATGCCATGAAAATACCTCCTTTCCTATTTTGAGATGATTGTAGCACAGGAAAGGGAGAAGTGGCAAGAGCGCATGAGACTCCTTCAGTCGGCTGCGCCGACAGCTCCCTCGAGGAGGGAGCCTTTGGCAAGGAGGAGAAGTGCACGAAAGGAGAAAAGCATGGAACGTTATGTGATCGTGATCCCGGCGGACGAGGAGCAGAAGGCACGGCTTGTGCGCTGCGACGACGGGGATACCTGCAAACTGGAGACGCTGCAGGAGCTGGTGGGCGGGCCCATTGAGACCGCCGAAAGCTGCCTTGCGGCGAACTGGGCGCGGGAGGATGTGGACAGCATCCAGCTGATTGTGAACGAAGAAGGACTGCTGCAGGAGCTGCCCTTCAACGAGCGGGCGACCGACCTGTACCAGTACCGCTACATGAGCGGCATTGTGGGCACGGCGGTGCTGATGGCAGCGCGGGAGGACGAGCTGATCGGCTTTGCAAAGCCGGTGTGCGAGACCATTTGCAGCGAGTGGAACCTTGCGCTGGAGGAGGCGGGCGAAGAATGCCGGTGCCAGACTTTCAGCCCGGACTGAAGGGAGGGATAACCATGCGGAAGGCGCGAATTTATGATACACGGCAGCTGCCGGCATACCTGAGCACGGCACAGTACGCCGAACTGATGAGCATTGACAAAAAGACGGTGCAGAAGATGTGCCGCAGCGGACTTTTGCCTGCCGAAAAGGTGGGGCCGCGGCTGTGGCGCATTGACAAGAATGCGGCGCTGGAGCAGGGGGCGCTGGACCGAACAAACAAAAAGCCCGCCGGTGCAGCGAACACCGACGAGCTTACAGGGTGATAGTTTTGAGCCACTATCACCAGAAGTTTAACATGAAACAGGAGGAAACACAAGTGAAACTGAAAGCAACCATCCGGGCAAGCCTGTGGTACATGGCAGCTATGGTGACGGCCATTGGCGCGCTGCTGGTATCCAGCGGCATTGAGCACAGCGCGAACGGCTGGGAAATGCTGGGCTGGGCCGCTGCGGCGCTGGTGCTGCTGGCGGCAGCGCTGGCCATGCTGGGCCTTGGCTGCTGTGCGGACAAGGAAAACAGGAAAGGCAACAAGGCGCACAAAGCCCCGGCGGACACGGTGAAGCCGAAAAGCCGGAGAAAGGCGGGCTGAGATGCGGCCACCGATGAACATGACACCGGATGAAACGGAGATCTGGAAGCGGATGGAGCAGTACGGTGAAGAGCTTGTGCGGGACATGGGTGCCGCTCTGCTGCAGGCCGACCGGCTGCCGGAGTGGATGAAGGAATCCGCTGTGAACATGCTGTGCGACAAGCTGGCGGATGCCAGAGCGCTGGCTGCCAGCTGGATGAACGACCGCGGGGAGCCGTGAAAGGGAAACGAAGATGATCTTAGAAGAATACCGTGCCCGGATGGCCGAAGAACTGAAAAAGCTGGACTGGCAGCACCCGGCCGACAAGGAAAGCAGTGCATACCGGCTTTTGAGCGAAGCGAGCCGGGACAAACGGCTGAGCACACAGGACTGGATCGCACTGTTTGAGCAATACCAGGAAGGAGTGAACCGGCAGTGAAGCAGAAAATGAACCTGCGGCAGGAGTTGGATCTGACGCGGGACGGCACTGCAGAAATGACACGCTGATGCATCATCATTGCGCTGCACCAGTGCTTTGGTGTGGGCAAGAACCGACTGAACCGGATCGAGCTGCGCACCGAAGAGCTGGGCTTGGAAAGCCTGAACATTGCCATGCAGGCGAACGGAAAAGGAATGCCCAGCACCGACCAGAGCAGAGCGATGCGGGACAACTGGATGCCGGAGGGCGTGGAGCCGGAGTTCCGGGTGCCGGTGCTGCGTGCACCGCGTACCCGGCGAGAGCAGCAGCTGCGCATGGCGGGCGATGTGGCCGCCAGCATGGTATGGACCTTATACGCAAAGGCCTGCATGGAGCTGTTGGGATATGGTGCCGGGCGGCTGAACCGATTGAAGCAGGAGACTCTTGCCAATTACCGGCAGGTGAATGAAGAGGGCCGTGCGGACGGGCTGGATGTTGCCATGGAACATCTGCGCAGATGTGCCTGCGACGCTTTGCAGACCGACGACATTATTGTGGAAGACATCCCGGACGAAGAGCGGGCAAAACAGGCAGACCGGGACTATGAGGAACAGAAAGATGCTTTCTTCCGGCGGAACATGGCCGGAGCCATGGGCCGCTGCGCTGCGCCTGCAGGCACGGCAGTGCTGGCACCGGGTGAGATCAAAAAGAAGATCGAGGCAGTTCTGCAGCAGGCAGCTGCGCCGGAAAGTTGGGAGAGGAGACGTTTAAGATGACGCTGAAGGAAGCCATGATCTACCGTGGCGAAAATGAAAGCACGCTGGCATTGATGCTGGCCACAAGGCCGCTTGATGTGCGGCGATGGTGCAAGCCCGGCGGGCTTTTAAAGCTGAATGCAGCACGGCTGCAGCAGCTGGCCGAGGCGCTGGACGGCGGGGTACTGATCACCGAAGACGGTGCGGAGTTTGAACTGTATGGAGGAAGAGTGTGAGCAAGGACAAATACAGAATGACCCGCAAGCGGGTCGAAAAGAAGCTGGCGGCAAGGTATGGCGTGCAGGTACGCGAAGTACACGAGGTGATCATGAAAGGCGTTGCGAACCCGCTGAAGCGGAGGCGGGAAGCATGGCAGACGGCAAAGTACCGGTATGCACAGCGGGAGGTGCGCCGGTGACAAAACAATACATTTACAGTTTGTACGATGCAAAGACCGGAGCACTGCGTGCAAAAGGCACACCGCAGGAGCTGATGGAACAGGGATACTACAACCGCGCTGAAAGCGTATGCACAGGCTATGCCCACCAGAAGAAGAAAAAGGCAAAGCCGAAAAAGTGGCGGCTGGAACGGGAAGAAAAGCAGCCAAAGCCGAAAGCAGAACCGGACCACAGGACCGGCACCCAGATGCGGGAGGTATGGTTTTACAGCATGTTTGACGCGGACGGAAACCTGTTGCACGAAGGCACGGCCGCAGAGATGGTAGAAAAGGGACTGTTTAAGAACACACAGACCGTGACGAATGTTTTTTATGCCGGGCACTGTAGGCCGCAGGGCATTTACAGCCTGACACGGAAGAGGATACGGCGGGGTGTGCTGTGCAATGCGCCGGGAGCCAGAATTGGTATGCCGAAAAAGAGCAGGCCGCCGATCACGGGAATTGAGAAGCCGGACGAGCTGCAGCGTGCTGTGCATGAGCTGTGCCTTTACAACGCTGCGGCCCGGAAAGCAGGCAAAAAAGAGCTAAGCTACGGCTACTGGGCTGCAGAAGGAAAACCGGAGGCACCGGCATGATCACATGGTGCTGCAAACCAGACTGTCCGGGAAGGAACCCGGCGTGCCATGGGACGTGCAAAAAGTACAAGGCATGGGCGGCTGCGGTGAAAGCAGAAAAAGCCTACACAAAGGACATGATATCCCGGGACAGAGTGAACCGGAGCGACTACGTAAAGGAAGGCTGGATGGCGCACAAAGGACAGCGCAGACGAAAAAGATAACAGAGGAAGCCCCTGGCAAAAGGATGCCGGGGGCTTTGGCGACAGCGCAGCAGGATAAAGTCTGCCGGGTGCTGCCGGAGCGTACCGGCGGCAGGCGGGAGCCTTTATACCATTTATTTTATAGCAGGATGAACCGTTTTTTACAGCGTCCGGGGTGGGCGCTTTGGGGAGCTAGTATACCCGTTATTTCTGTGACGGTGATGGGCACAGAAGAGAAAACAAATACCGGCAGCATACCGATGCAGGAGGACGGCCAGATGAAGAAGAGCTACATTCGGGAAAAGAAATACCGGTGCGGCAGCGAGTACATGGCCGTTGGCATTTATGCAGTGACAGATCAGGAGCATCGCAGGCGCGGCAAGAAGCACAAGGAGAGCGACCGGGGCCAGAAAGAGCGGAACAAGCACGCCAGCTTACGCCGCAAGCAGCGCAAGGCCATTGCGAACTTTGGCCGGGACGGCTTTTTCCTGACCGGAACATACGAAGAGTTCTATCTGCCGGAGGATTTTGCAGCCTGCAGGCGGGATGTGGAGAACTACAAGCGGCGGGTGATCGGTGCCACGGTAAAGCGTTTTGGTGTGAACCGGGACAAAATACGGCTGATGCTATGGGCGGTGCGCAAAGGCGAAACTGGACGGCTGCACATGCACGGCTTTGCCGAATGTGTGGGGATGGGAGCTGCCGACCGGCGGGAATGGCGCGAAATGCTGGAAGATCTGTGGCGGCGGCGCGTGCCGGGAACAGGCGAGTACGAGCCTTTGGGCACCATGAACGCCGACCGCATGGACATGAAGAAGCTGCTGGGCGTGGACGGACAGGGCAAGAACGGGACCATAGGCTACATATACGGCCACAAAGAGCGGGCCTGCATTGAAACACGCAATCTGAGCCAGCCGGAAGAACTGGCACCCAGCGACACGAAGTGGAGCCGCCGCCAGCTGCGCAAGGGCTGCACCGAATGCGCAGAGAATGCCTACTGGTGGGAGCAGCACTATCCGGGTTTTGAGGTGGTACAGGTGATGATCTATGACCCCGGACAGCTGTACGAAGCGGACAGGCCGCGGCCAGACGGATGGGAGGCCACCGAAGCGCAGGCGTATCTGATCCTGCGGCGGAGAGGGTTTGCGAAAGTTCGCACCTGACAGATAAAATTATTTTATTTTGCGTGTAATAATTGCGCGAAACGCGGAGAAATACACAAAATCAGCGTAAAAATGCGCGGACAGTGACGGAAACGGGCCGAAACTGCGAATGAAGGGAAATTTTGGAAAGCAGATAGAGCCGTGAAAGGCGGTGGACGAGTGACCAGACAGCAGAAGAAGGCTGTGAGAAAGGCGCTGCGGCAGTACGGGCGCAAGCAGAAAGCAGCGGACGCGGCAGGCTGTGCGGCCGCAGGGCCGGACCCATGGGGACGGGTGATCCGGCAGGTGCTGGACTACTATGTCGAGGTGGACGAGACCTGTGCGGATCTGCTCAGGCTGCGGTATCTGGAAGAGCGGCCGGAGGCGGAAACAATCGAAAGGCTGCACATTGGGCGGACGACCTACTACCACAAGGAGCTGGAAACGCTGAGCACGGCAGCGGTGTTTGCTGCAAAAGCAGGGCTGATCTGAAACACTGGGTGCGGATGCATCCGGTGGTTTTGTGATGCAACAACGACGACCGCCGCCAGTGGCGGAAACAGGGAGGAGTTGTTGGGGCCGTGGCCAGCAGGATGCAAGGCCCGCCCCAAGGGCCGAAGCAGACGCTGGGAGCTACAACCCGTACTCGCTGCGACGACCGCAAAATGTCCGCAGTGTTTTTGCAGGCTGTTTGGTGGTAGGCTGAAAGCAACAGCACAGGAAGGAGGGCCGGGCATGGCTGAGCGCAGATACTGCAAAAACACCGTGCCGGGCAGGCAGGGCCGGGGCAAAAAGTACCCGGCAAAGGTGCGGGCCGAGGTGGTGATGGCCATGATCGGCACAAACTCCATCTGTGCGGTGGCGAGAAAATACGGTGTGCCGGAGAGCACCATCCGCAGCTGGGTGGCAGAGGAAGCAAAGAAGCCGGACGGAGAATTTGCAAAAGCACGGGCCGAAGCGGCGCGGGAAATCGCAGCCAGAGCGGCGCTGGGCGCAAAGGCACAGGTGAGCTACCTGCAGCAGCGCGCAGCAGAGAACCAGCGCGCCGCCGAGATACGGACAAAGCTGCAGCAGCGTCTGGATGAGGATGCACGGGCCAAAAACTATGAGCTGGGCGTGCTGCTGAAGAGCGAGGAAGAAAACCTGCAGGACGCTGCCGAGACAGGCCTTGTGATACGCAGCGCACCGGGGACCTACGACCGGCAACTGACGGACGAAGAGCGCACCGAGCTGGAAAAGCAGCTGGAGCGGTACGAGAGCTTTGCCATGAGCGACAAAGACGCGGCCAAGGTGACAGCGGTATTGCTGACAGTAGCAGAAAAGGCTGCGGCACTGGTGCCGAAGGACGAAGGCAGCGGCCAGAGCGCGGCCCCGGCGGTGCTGATGGAGCGGCAGGACGAGGGCGGGCAGCAGGAGGTGGTGCTGGATGGCAGCGGAACTGTATAAAAACCGGCTGGTCATCTGGCGGCCGCAGCCCAAGCAGGCAGCCTTTATGCGCCGCAGCGAGGACGAAGCGCTGTACGGCGGGGCAGCAGGCGGAGGAAAGAGCGATGCACTGGTGATCGAAGCACTGCGGCAGGTGGACATTCCGCACTACCGCGGGCTGATCGTGCGGAAAACCTACCCGCAGCTTTCGGAGCTGATCGACAAGACGATGCAGTACTACAAGCCGGTATTCCCGAAAGCGCGGTACAACGCTTCCAGCCACGTATGGACCTTTCCGAGCGGGGCGAAGATCTACTTTGGCAGCATGTTCCGCACACAGGACAAATACAACTATCAGGGCAAAGCCTTTGATTTTATCGGCGTGGACGAGCTGACCCACTTTACCTGGGAGGAATACAGCTACCTGATGAGCCGCAACCGACCTACCGGGCCGGGCACGGCAGTGTACATGCGGGCCACGGCGAACCCCGGCGGCATTGGCCACGGATGGGTGAAGGCACGGTTCATTACACCGGCACCACCGGGCACGAGGATGGTGCAGCTGGTGGATGTGAAAAAACCGGACGGCGGGGTAGAAAAGCTGCGGCGGACAAGGGTGTTTATCCCGTCCACGGTGTTTGACAACAAAAAGCTGCTGGAAAACGACCCGGGATATCTGGGCACGCTGGCAAGCTTACCGGAAGCGGAAAAGCAGGCGCTGCTCTACGGCGACTGGGACAGTTTTAACGGGCAGGTATTTACCGAATGGCGCAACGACCCGGCCCACTACGAGGATCAGCGGTGGACGCATGTGATCAAGCCGTTCCGCATTCCGGCACACTGGCGCATCTGGCGCGGGTACGATTTTGGCTATGCAAAGCCTTTCTCCGTTGGCTGGTACGCAGCGGACGAGGAAGGACGGCTTTACCGCATCAAGGAGCTGTACGGCTGCACCGGCGTGCCCAACGAAGGCTTGAAGATAGACCCGGTAGAGCAGGCGCGGCGCATCAAGGAAGCGGAGGAAAACGACCCAATGCTGCGCGGGCGGCAAATTACCGGCGTGGCAGACCCGGCTATCTTCAACGAGAGCCAGGGCGAGAGCATTGCGGCCATGCAGGAAAAGCACCCGAATTACATCTTCTGGACACCGGGCGACCACACGCGACTTGCAGGCAAGATGCAGCTGCACTACCGGCTGGCATTTGACGGCGAGGGCAGGCCGATGTTTCAGGTATTTGATACCTGCAGGCATTTTATCCGCACCATTCCGAACCTTGTGTACGACGAGAGCCGGGTGGAAGACATTGACACCACCCAGGAAGACCACATTTACGACGAGTGCCGGTATGTGCTGATGGAAAACCCCATCAGCCCCAGAAAGACCGAACCGGTGCAGCCGATGAAAGATGACCCGCTGGACATGGACAGACGCAAGAGCCGGACGCGGGTGATGAGGGTGTGAAACGATTTGAATGCCCACCGCGTGCGCTCTGGGCATATACAGCGGAATTTGATTTTTATTTTTCGCATTTGTCGCGGCCTGCGGGCCGCTCCGAATGCATTTTCACGATAGCGATAAACGGCATCAGGAAAAAGGAGCGGGAACGTGGACGGAGAAAAATTTGAACAGTTTATCAACCACTTCGATGAAGCACCATTGGTGGGGGAAAACGGCTTGACGACAGAGCCGGAACTGCCCGCACAGCAGGTGATCGGGGAAGAGGACATCCGCAAGGCAAACGACATTTTGCAGAAATACAAGGCCGGAAAAGCAGCCCTTGACAAGCGCATTGTGGATAACGAATTGTGGTTTCGCATGGGGTACTGGAAAAATTACGAAAACAAGGAAATGCAGGGCAAGCCCAAGCCTTCCAGCGGATGGCTGTTCAACAGCATTGCCAACAAGCACGCCGATGCCATGGACAACTACCCGGAACCGAACGTGCTGCCGCGGGCAGAGGACGACGAGAAAACAGCAAAAGCGCTTTCCAAGATCCTGCCCACGGTGCTGGAGCAGTGCGACTACGAGACCGTGTACAGCGACACATGGTGGCGCAAGCTGAAGACCGGCACCGGCGTGAAGGGCGTGTTCTGGGACCCGGCGGCGCGCGGCGGGCTTGGCGAGATCTGCATCCGGAGCGTGAACCTGCTGATGCTGTACTGGGAGCCGGGCGTGGAAGATATTCAGGACACGCCGCACCTGTTCAGCTTGAGCCTTATGGACAATGACCAGCTGGAAGGGCGATACCCGCAGATGGCCGGGCACACGGGCAGCAGCATGGATGTGGCAAAGTACATCCACGACGACAGCATTGACACCAGTGACAAAAGCGTGGTGGTGGACTGGTATTACAAAAAGGCCCTTGAGAGCGGGCAGACGGTGCTGCATTACTGCAAATACTGCAACGGCGTGGTGCTGTATGCCAGCGAGAACGACCCGCAGTATGCCCAGCGTGGCTTTTACGACCACGGAAAATACCCCTTTGTGTTTGACCCGCTGTTCCGGGAAGAGGACAGCCCGGCGGGCTTTGGATACATTGATGTGATGAAGGACACCCAGACCGCCATTGACGAGATGAACCACGCCATGGACGAAAACGTGAAACTGGCTGCAAAGGCCCGTTATGTGCTAAGCGACACAGCGGGTGTGAACGAAGAAGAGCTGGCCGACTTTGGCAAGGACATCGTGCACGTGGTGGGCAGGCTGACGGACGACAGTTTCCGGCCTTTGCAGACCAATGTACTGAGCGGCAACTGCATCAGCTACCGGGATGCACGGGTGAGCGAGCTGAAGGAAATCAGCGGCAACCGGGATGTGAGCCAGGGCGGAACCACCAGCGGCCTGACAGCGGCAAGCGCCATTGCGGCTTTGCAGGAGGCGGGCAGCAAACTTAGCCGCGATATGCTGAAAAGCGCGTACCGGACGTTTGCAAAAGAATGCTACCTTGTGATCGAGCTGATGCGGCAGTTCTACGACGAAGAGCGGGTATACCGCATTACCGGCGAGAGCGGCGGCGTGGAGTATGTGCCGTTCAGCAATGCGATGCTGCAGGCCGTGCCCGGCGGCAATGTAGGCGGTGTGCAGCTGGGCGACCATGAGCCGGTGTTCGACATTACGGTAAGCGCGGCAAAGAAAAGCACTTTCAGCCGCCTTTCTCAGAACGAGACGGCAAAGGAGTGCTACCAGCTGGGATTCTTTGCACCGGCCAACGCCGATGCTGCCCTTGCTGCGCTGGAAATGATGGACTTTGAAGGCATTGAGAAGGTGCGGGAGAGGGTGAGCCAGAACGGCACGCTGTACCAGCAGCTGCAGCAGATGGCACAGCAGATGCAGAAGATGGCCGCCATCATTGACCAGCAGAACGGCACCAACGTGAGCGCAGCAGCCAGCGCGGCCGGACAGGCTGCCGGTGCTGCCGGAACAGGGGGCGGCGGGACCGCGGACGCGAAGAGCACCACCAACAGTCTGGGAGATGTGGTGGGCGAAAGTGGGAGCAACAGTATGGCGACCCAGGCCGCAAAGCGGGCCATGGACGTGAATAACCCGAACAAGGAGTAAAGGAGAAAAGCAGAATGATCACCATTATTTACGACAAAAAAGGGAAGGACATGAGCCTGCAGGCATCGGGACACGCGGGCTATGCGCCGAAAGGACAGGACATTGTGTGCGCGGCGGTGAGCACACTGATGCAGAGCCTGGCTTACAGCGTGGATAGCGGCACTGTGACCTGCGACCCGGGCGGGGACAATATCCTGCGTGTACAGGCGAGCTGGAGCCTTGACACTCTGGCGAAGTTTGAGCTGGTGATGGATGGGCTGATGCTGCTGGCGCAGCAGTATCCGGCGAATGTGAGGTTTGTGAACCTGAATGCAAACGATGCGGACAACATGGATCTGCAGCTGTTTGCGGACGGCGGTGCCGGTGACGGGGCCGGAGAGGGTGCGGTAGCTGCAGAGGGCGAAAGCAGCCCGGTGGCACCGCCTGCCCTGCGGCCCGCACAGGAGCGGCTTGCGAAGCGCAGCAGGCCGGGCAAAGCGGCAAAAGTGACGACAGAAAAAAATCTTCAGCCGCCTGCGGGCGGAAGCTCCCTCAATGAGGGAGCCAAAGTCGATGCCGAACGGCTGGCGCAGGAGGAAGCTGAACCGGACAAGGGCAACGAGCAGGAGCAGGGCGGCGAAACCGAAGAAAATGTGCAGCTGACACCGGAACAGCGCCGGAATGCCTTTGCGAAGGCGATGCAGCAGTACCCGGAAGAGTTTGAAGAGGCCATGCAGCATGCTGCGCGGATGGCGGTGCAGAGCATCCGGGAAAACCCGCAGCTGAACGAGCTGGGCAAGGTGCTGGCCGAAGCCTACGGCATTGACATGAGCGACATGGACGGGCTGATCGATGCCGTGAAAAACGGCCGGGTGAAGAACGATGAATATTATGAAACGCTGGCGGCGCAGCGGGGCATCAGCGTGAAAACCGCGCGGGAGATGGACCGCATGGAGGGCCAGCTGCAGCGCGCCAATGCTGAAAAGCAGCAGGCCGAACAGCTGCGGCTGGCCGCGGAGCACCAGCAGCGTGCAGCGGCAGTGCGTGCCCGGTGGGAAGCGGAAGCGGCAAAGCTGAAAAACAGCTACCCGGACTTTGAGCTGGACGAAGTGCTGAACAACCCTGCCGTGGCGGATATGATCCGGCGGGGTGTGGGGCTGGAAGCGGCGTACCGTGCAGCCTACTTTGACCGCCTGATGGAAAACCAGACGGCCCGCACGGCAAAACAGGTGGAGCAGGGCGTGGCGACGCGCATCCAGCAGCGCAGCCAGCGCCCGGCTGAGAACGGGACACACCCCGGCGGCGCGGCCGAGATGAAGGTGGATGTGGCCCACATGACGCGGCAGCAGCGGAAAGAGCTGGCACGCAGGGCACAGCGCGGAGAACGCATTGTGCTGTGAGAGATTTCCCGCGCGAAGAATGCGAGAAAGATAAACCCTTTTGAAGGAGGATAAACAAATGAGCAAGAAGGGACTGAATCTGCAGATGTTTGCGGACGCAAGCGCACAGCTGCAGAACACCACGGGCGCAGCCGGTATGACGGCTGAGATGAAGACCTACTACGAAAAGACCCTGCTGGATCTGGCAGAGCCTGCACTGGTGCATGACCAGTTCGGCGACAGTTACCCGATCCCGGCGAACAACGGCAAGACCATTGAGTTCCGCAAGTATGATGCGCTGCCCAAGGCCACCACGCCGCTGACCGAGGGCGTGACCCCGGCAGGTCAGGCACTGAACGTGACCACCGTGACCGCCGAGGTGCACCAGTACGGCGGCTGGGTGCCCCTGACCGACATGCTGGATCTGACGGCCATTGACAACAACATCGTGCAGGCCACCAACGTGCTGGCAAGCCAGGGCGGCCGTACCATGGACACCATTGTGCGCGATATCCTGAACGGCGGCACCAACGTGATCTATGCACCGAAGATCGGAACGGGCGGCGCGGAGACCGCCGTGACCAGCCGTGCGGATCTGGATGCCACTGCACAGCTGACGGTGGATCTGATCGACCAGGCAGTGGCGCTGCTGCAGACCCAGAACGCAGACACCATTGGAGACAGCTTTGTGGCCATTGTGCACCCGCACACCAGCTACGATATCCGCAAGGACCCGAACTGGATCGAGGCGCACAAGTATGCGGCACCGGAGGAGATCTTCAACGGCGAGATCGGCAAGATCAACAACGTGCGGTTCGTGGTTTCCAGCGAGGCAAAGGTGTGGAAAGGCGATGGCTGCCCGGCGGGGCTGGCTGTGTACAGCACGCTGGTACTGGGTGCCCACGCCTACGCGACCACCGAACTGGAAGGCGGCGGTATGCAGCACATTGTGAAGCAGCTGGGCTACGGCGATGACCCGCTGAACCAGCGTGCTTCTGTGGGCTGGAAGGCCACCAAGACGGCGGAACGGCTGAGCGAGCAGTACATGGTGCGCATTGAGAGCTGCTCGGCACGCTACAGCGCAAAGGCGCTGGCAAACTAAGGAGGAACCAACATGGCAGTAAAGAAGCAGGAGACCGAAGCCGCTGTGCAGGCAGCACCGGAAAAGGACACGGAGGTGATCCGGCTGTTCAAGGACAACCAGCGCTACAAAACGCCGGTGTTCGTGGGCGTGAACGGTGAAACCTACCTGATCCAGCGCGGTGTGGACGTGGAGGTACCGAAGGCGGTTGCTGAGGTGCTGCGCCACAGCGAAGAGATGGACGGCGAGGCAATGGCAAAGATCGTGGCGGCGGAAAGCGCTGCTGTGCAGCAGGCGCAGCGCGTGTAAGGCCGCAGAGCACGGCTCTTGCAAAGAAAAGAGCATTTTACAAAATGAAAACAGACACCCGGTACAGCGGCACATGGCTGTGCCGGGTGTTTTTGCAGCAGAGGCGACTGCTGGCTGCGGCAGGAAGAACGCAGGGAGCCGTGACCTGTGCAGCAGGAGCTGAGCGGGAAGGAGACTTGATAAGATGACAGCCGGACAGGCGATAGAACAGGCCGATGAACTGCGGCCGAACAACCAGTTTACGGACAGCCTGAAACAGAGCTGGCTGCGCCAGTGCGATGCCCGGATGCGCACGAGCATTGTGCAGCGCAGCCGGACGGCGGACTTTGATGCTGTGGGTGCGGATGTGAACTGGAACGAAGGGTTGGGATACGAAACGGTGCTGCTGGCACCGGAAGCCTTTTGCCCTTTGTATGTGCACTGGCTGTGTGCGCAGATGGATCTGGCGCTGGGCGAGACAGCACGGGCCATGAATGAGCTGCAGGTGTACAGCGACTACCTGCAGGAATTTGCCGTATGGATGAGGAAGCGGTACGCACCGGCCGCTGGTGCGCAGTGGAGGTACTGAGGGATGATGGACGGAACGAACCTGAACGTGCTGCAGACGAGCCGCCAGATGCTGCGGGCTTTTGGCGGACTGAACGAAGGATACGGCTGCAGCGAGGCAGAGTTCAGCGGGGAAATGAATTTTTCCAGCCGGGGATACCCGGCGCTGCAGACGCGGAAAATGCGCAGGAATGTGCGGACGGTACAGGGTGTGAACGGAATGTACCACCTGAATGGGCTGCTGATCTGCCGCGGAAAGACGCTGGAATACACCCCGGACGAAGAAGCACGTACCGGTGCGGTGGTGCTGGAGAACGTGCTGACCGATGACCGCAAGGCCATGGCGGGCATGGGCACGAAAGTGCTAATCTGGCCGGACAAGGTGGCTTTTGACACGGGCACCGGCGAACTGACGCGCCTTGGCGCACAGTGGGAGATGGGCGGGAAAAGCGTGACCGTGACCCCCTGCGATGCCGAAGGCCGGACATACACCCCGGCAGGTGCGGGCAAGACCGAACCGGAAGAGCCGGAGGACGGACAGCTGTTTTTGAAAAGTGACAGCGACGAAGCCTATGACAGCAATGCGGTGCTGCTGCGCTACAGCGCAAAAAACAAAAAGTGGGTGGAAGTACTGCTGAGCGCGGTGAAGATCCGGTGCCCGGGGATCGGCGGAGTGATCCGGGAGGGAGACACAGTGACCATAAGCGGGATGCCGGACGCAGTGTGCAATGCAGTGGCAAAAGGACTGAACGGTGAGGTAATGATCCAGGCCATGGACGGCGACGAGATGGTAGCAGTGCTGACACGGGCCGAGGACAGCGACCGGTATTACGGAAGCTGGACTGTGACGGAGACCAGTGTGACATGGAAGAGCGCTGACGGCACCGTGACCGAGAACGACGCAGCGGCCGCACCGGTGAAGGTGGAGCGGAGGGTGCCGGAGCTGGACTTTGTGACGGAGCAGGGAAACCGGGTGTGGGGATGCAGCCGGAAGGAAAACACCATTTACGCCTGCGCTCTGGGCGACCCGACCAACTGGTACAGCTATCAGGGCATTACAGCGGACAGCTATGCCGTGAGCGTGGGCAGTGACGGTGCATTTACCGGCGCTGCAAGCTGTCTGGGATACCTGCTGTTCTTCAAGGAAAACTGCATCCACAAACTGTACGGCACAAAGCCAAGCGATTACCAGATGAGCAGCGTGCGCTGCCGGGGCGTGGCGGCAAACGCAGCGAACAGCCTGTGCGTGATCGCAGAGACGCTGTATTATCTTTCGCCGGACGGGGTGATGGCATGGGACGGAAGCCTGCCGACAAAGGTATCCGCTGCGCTGGACACCAGCGGGCTGACTGCGGTGGACTGGGCCATGGCGGGAAGCATGGACATGCGGTATTACCTGTACCTGCACCAGAAGGCAGACGGAACGCAGGCTGGACGGCTTTTGGTATACGACACGGAAAAAGGCCTGTGGCACGAGGAAAGCGCTGCAGGCACCGAGATGGTATCCACCGGGCAGCAGCTGTACCTGTGGGACGGCAGCGTACTGTGGGCCGCAGATCCTGACCGGGAAAGCGGCGCGGAGGAAGCAGGGCAGGAAACGGCACTGCAGTTTGAAGCGGTGAGCGGAGACATTGGCCTGAGCGTACCGGACGACAAGTACATCAGCCGGGTGACGGTGCGGCTGGATGCGCTGGCCCACACGGTGGTAACGGTGGCTGCAAGCTATGACGGCGGAGCCTTTGAAACTTTGGGCACCTGCACAGCAGGGAAGGACCACCAGCGCATCAACCTGCCCTTTGTGCCCCGGCGGGCAGATACGCTGCAGCTGAAGATCTACGGCACCGGGCAGATGGTGCTGCGCAGTGTGGCCTTTACGCTGGCGGCGGCGACCGGTGGGCGCGTGAGCGCGGCACAGCCGAGGAAATGAGGGAAGGAGCGTAGAAATGGCAAGTTTGGCGGGACTGGAAGGCATTGCGCTGCCTTCCTTCAGCAGTGAGATGCCGGCAGAAGATGCCCGTGCGCTGCGGAATTACCTGTACCAGCTGACGGAACAGCTGAGCTATGTGCTGACGAACATTGACCGGGAGAACTGCTCGGAAGAATTTTTAGAACGGATGAACGGGGAAGGAGCATAAAAAATGGGACTGTTTGGAAACAATGACCGCCTGAACACGGCACGGTACAACCTGGAACAGTATGAGAAAACGAAGCCTGCAGACTACCAGAGCAAGTATCAGGGCCAGATCAAGGATGTGATGGGCAAGCTGGAAAACATGGGCGATTTTGATTACGACCCGGATGCAGATGCAGCCTATCAGCAGTACAAGAACGAGTACACCCGGCAGGCAAAGCTGGCAAACCAGAATGCGCAGGCGAACGCCGCCGCCATGACCGGCGGCTACGGCTCCAGCTACGGTACGCAGGCGGGACAGAACGCCTATGCCAGAACGATGAACAGCTTGGACAATGTGCTGGACAACCTTTACAGCCAGAGCAAAGCCCAGTACAACACGAAGAAGAGCGACCTGCTGCAGCAGCTGAGCGGGCTGCAGAGCGCGGAAAAGCAGGACTACAGCCAGTACCAGAACGACCTTGCCAACTGGAACGAAGGCCTACAGTACAAAAAGAACGAGTACGACAACGCTTACAGCGAAAAGCAGAACGGGTTGCAGAATTTTATTAACGGGGCGCTGCAGGTGGCAGGCCTTGCAGCGAGGATCCTGCCGCTGTTCTTTATTTGAGGAAAGGAGAAAAGAATGGGGACTATCAAGAGATTGAACGACGCGCAGCAGCGCCTGCAGGACGTGGAAAACGCCATGCCGGGGGCCTACGATGACCAGTATGCGCAGGACATTGCCGATACGCTGGACAAGATGGGCACGGCCAGCGGCGCGGGCTTTGACTTTACAACGGCAGACAGCGGCTACAAGGACGCACTGACACGGATGGTGGGCAATGCAAATGCCGGTGCAGATGCAGCAGCAGCGACCGCAGATTCGCTTTCCGGCGGGTATGGCGCGGACTATGCGAAGAGCGCGGCAGATCAGGCAGCAGCGACGCAGACGGCAAACACCGGCAGCACCCTTGCTGCAGCCCGGGCGGACGCACTGGCCCAGTGGAAGCAGGAGCTTGCCGGTGCGGGCGACCAGCTGGACACCCTGCTGGGACAGCGCGCACTGGAACGCAGCGAGTATGACAGCAGCGTGAGCAATGCAGCAAACTGGCGCAATTACCTTTATGACCGCACCCAGCAGGCACGGCAGGAGAACAGCGACTTCTGGAGCAATGTGTGGAACGCCGTGAAGGGCATTGGCAGCACGGTGATGGAAGGATACGATGCGTACAAGGGGTACAGCCAGCAGAAGTGGGAAACGAGTTCAAGGAAAAACAGTACAATGACAGTCTGGCACGCACTCAGCTGAGCGATCAGGTGGCGGCGCTGCAGCAGGCCACCGCATACAAACAGGCAGGCTTTGATGATGCAGCGAAAGCAGTGCTGACGAAATATGGCTTGGACGAGACGATGCTGGATACATGGCAGGGCATGAGCAGTGTACAGCAGGATCAGATGGCGGCACTGCTGCAGGGTGCAAGTCTGGCAGGAAGTGGCAATGACACTGCAGCCAAAAACTACCTGCAGATGGCGGGCGTAGATACTGGCAGCATTGACTATTCGCCCACACTGAACCAGCGGCAGCTGAATTACACAGCAAGCCAGCTGGCGCTGAATAACCGTTATAGGACGACCGGCAGCGGGAGCAGCAGAACGGGCAGCACGAAGAGCGGAAACACAAGCTCTGGCAGCGGCAAGACGGGAACGACCGGCTTTACCAACAGCCAGCTGCAGACGATGGCAACAAAATTCTCCGGGATGAAGGAGACAAACCCGCTGTATGACTTCTACCAGAAGACCCTGACGGACGCAGGGTGGCTGAAAAACAGCACGGCGGGAAGCAGCGGCACCAGTGGGCGGGCAAACACCCGCAGCAGTCCGCTGCGCAGCGGACTTGCAACGGCGCGCGGCATGCTGGCGGGTGGTTACAGTCTGGACGATATTGCGGGCAGACTTTCTGCAGACGGCATTACGGACAACACGCTGTCGTCCATTATGAAAATTCTGGAAGCGGAACGATAAAGGAGACCGGCAGTTATGAGCAAATGGACACCGGAAAGACTGAAAAAAGACAGAGAAAGTTGGGAAGCGAAAAACAACAGCCGCGCTACAAACCGGACGGCAAGCACCGGTACAGCTGCGGGAAAAGCAAACACTACGGACAAGTGGACACCGGAACGCATTGCAAAAGCGCGGGAAAGCTGGGAAGCGAAAAGCAGCGGACAGAATGCTGCCAGCCCGGCTGCGGCTGCAAGGCAGAACACCGGCACGGGTCTTGGCGCACGGGTGCTGGCGCAGATGACGGGCGCGGACAGCAGCCACAAGCTGCAGCTGGCAGTGCCGCAGGAAACAGGCAAAACACAGGCATATCCGGGCAAAAGCGGCATTGTGACCGACAGCGGTACAGGTACACGCAGCAGCACTGCGCAGCCGGAATGGCTGAACGCGAAGAGCGCTGCAGCCCCGGCGGCAAAGGTGACGGGAACGGTGCAGCCCACTGAGCGCCAGCGCATTGCAGGCATTGCCAGCGGAGATGAAGGCTGGTATGCACAGACTGCGCAGAAGGTGAGGCAGTACACGGAAGACCTGAAAGCGACGGACGATCTTAGAGACTTTGACCGGCTGAACCAGTGGATGGACGCTGACCCGAAGCACCGGGAGCTTGTGACGCTGATGCGCATTGGCACCGGCGGGCAAAGCTATGCCGAGAAAAACAACGCCATGCAGCCCCAGAGCGTGAGCGGTGCTGCAGCCAGAGCAGCAGTGCCGGAAAAGAGTGCGGGCAGGCGGGACTACACCGATGCGGAACTGCTGGCAAAGGGATACAGCCGCAAGGAAATCAGCGAAGCGCGGCAGTACATTGCCGACTTTGATGCCCTGCCTGCAGGAAAGCGTGCAGCGCGGCGCGCGGCCAATACCATTGGCGGTATTGGAGACACGGTGGCATCCTCGGTTTTTCTGGCGGGTGAGACCGGCGTACAGAGCGCAAAGAATGCAGCAGCGACCAGTGGAAACTGGAAGCAGCTGCAGCAGGATGTACAGAGCGACGACCGGCAGCAGGAGCTGCTGCGCCTGATGACCGGCGGAAAGACACGGTATGCAGCACGGGACAACACGCTGCAGCTGGCACAGAGCAGCGGTGCAATGGCCAGTGCCCCGGCGGCACAAACAACGCAGAGCGATGCCTACACGGATGCAGAGCTGATCGAGAAAGGTTACACGCAGCAGGAGATCGACAACATGCGGGCGCGCATTGCCGGAACGGAAGTGCATGACAGCGTAGACCCAGAGAAGAGCTTTGGTTACCAGCTGTACAAGCGCGGGCAGGATCTGACCGCAGCTGCACAGTCGGGCCTTAGCCCCATTGCAAAGCAGGCGCTGGGCATTGTGAGCAGTGCGGGCGAGAACCTTGCGGTGGCGGCTATTGACCCGGCATGGGTGCTGCCGGTGCTGAGTGCGCAGGGCGGTGCGGAAGCCATGGGCCAGAGCATTGAAAAAGGCGAGAGCGCAGGCAAGACGCTGGCCGGGGGCCTTGCAAAATTTGGCGCGGGCTGGGCCATCAACAGTGTGGGCGCAGCTGACCTTGCAAAGACCATGGGCGCAGACTACGCAAAGGATACGCTGGCAGGCAAACTGGCGGACATGGTGCGCAGCGTGGCAGCGGACGGCACGCTGGCACAGCGGTACCCGGCGGTGGCAAATGCCATCTCCGGCGGCGTGGACAATGCCATGCAGGCCTTTGTGGAGACCTATGCAGACAAGGCTATTGATGCGACGCTGGGCGACAGCGAAGCGGCGGCAGACCTGTTTAAAAGCGACACCTTTTTAACGGCGCTGGAAAGCGGCCTGACGGGCGGTGCATCCGGTGCCTTGGGCGGTGCTGTGGGCACAGGGCTTGCAAAGGCGAACGGCGGCGATGCCAGCATTGTGGGTAATGTGAAGCGGGCATACTACGAAGGACAGGTGGAACGGGCACGGCAGGCATTGCAGGACGAAGTGCGGGCACAGGAGCCGGGAACGGCGATGCAGCAGACACCGGAAGAAGCTGCGGCAGGCACCCGACAACCTGCGGCTGCTACGCAGGAAACGGTGCAGCCGGAAGTGACGGGGACGACAAGCGGATTTGCGACCATGCAGGATACTGCGCCGATGGTACAGAGCGAAAACCCGGCTGTGCAGCAGCTTGCCGCAGCTGTGCAGGATGGGCAGCTTACGAGCAAGACCATCAACCTATTTACACCGAATGCGGCCAATGAAGCGAACCGCGCTGCTTTTGCGGAAGAATACGGTATTGAGCTGCCGGAAACGGCAGCAAAGACCCGGCAGGTATTGCGGGAAATGACAACACAGCAGCGGGCAGCACAGGCACCGGCCACAGCTACCGAAAATGCGACAGTTGAAGCACAAAAAACGGCCGCAATTGTAGAAAGAATGGAAGCTGACAGATCTGCGCAGCAGGCACAGACGGAAAGTGAACTGGGCCGGAGCGGAGCTGCCGTGGAGAACACCGGGGAAAGGGTGGAAAGCGGCCCGGCAGAACAGTCTGGCAGGATGCGGGAAACTTACGGCCTTGAACAGCAGAGCCTGACCACAAAGCAGCGGGAGGTGCAGCAGGAGCTGACCCGATGGCAGGTATCGGATGGGGCAAGTGCGACCATCAGCAGGAATATGCCGACAGAAATTGGAGATGCCGGGCGGTATGCGGCTGCAGCCAGCAGCCTGTACCGGCTGGGACAGATGGAAGATGTGCACACCTTTGACAAGGCTATGGAGCTGGCGCAGGGAATGAGCGGCCTTGCTGTGAACACCGATTACGTGCTGGCACAGGACGGCGGACGGGAAGCGCTGCAGCTGGCATGGCTGCAGGGACACGGAGAACTGGAAGCCGGAAAGATGCAGCGCGCAAGCCTTGGCGGAAGGCTGACGGCGGAAAGCACCAGCGGCAGCGGCCGGGTGCTGTATAAGGGAACGATGCGCACGGCAAACGAGGTGGGCACGCAGCTGATCGAACTGAATGCGAAGGCCACGAACACCGATGCGGTGCTGAAAACGGTACTGCAGGGCAACGACCGGGTGAGGGCTTATGTGGACACCGAGACGGCGCGCATTTTCTTCAGCGACCGGGCCGAGGATGCGTTTGGCACGATCTTGCACGAGGACTACCACTGGTACAACTCACTGGATGCAGAGGGTGCGCAGGCACTGCAGCAGCATGCACTGGAATTTCTGGCAAAGAGCGAGGGCTTTGAAGGCATTGACGAGATGATCCGGGGGAAGCTTTCCGACTATGCACGGCAGGGGCTGAGTTACGAGGAAGCCGCAGAAGAACTTGTGGCGGACGCATGGCGCGGCATCTTCAGCGATGAAGCGAGCTTTAAGCGCTGGGTGGAGTTCCAGCGCGGGCAGGCTGAAAAGAACGCAGGCAAGGCAGGCGGCATCCACAAGGTGATGACCAAGGTGAAGGAGCTTTTGAGCGACATCGTGAGCCGCGCAAAGGAAGTGCTGGCAAGAGACCCGGAGAACAAAGCCGCCCTGAAAGCACAGCGCCTTGCGGCGGCAGAAAAGCGGGTGCTGCAGGACGAATACTTTGCCCATGCGGAGAGGGCTATGGACAGCCTGCGCGCCGCAAAAGAAAACGCCGCAGCCCTTGAGAACAAGGGCGCGGCGGAAGGGACAAGGTTTGAAATCAAGAAAGATGCCGAGGGAGAAACTTACATTCAGATCGACGAGGATATTCTGAAAGGAATCCCGCAGGAAAACTGGAAATCGGTAGTCAAGCAGGCAATCAGAGAGCGTTTCCCGGATGGCTTTGTAAGAAACGGCTGGACAATTCTGAACAGCAAAGATGGACGCAATGAGTTTGTCTGGTCGAAGTATTCAAAGGCATTACAGTGGGAAAATGCCACAGCGTATGCGGACAAGATGCGCATGGCTGCCAATCTTGATGAAATCATTGAAACTGCGGATGAAGTGTACCGCGAGCCCGCAAATCACAAAAATGCGGAAGCCTTCAACCGCGGAAGAATTAAAATCCGCGTGGGCGAAAATGTGTATGAGGCAGATGTGCTGACAGCCATCAAACCGGATACACGGGAGATTTTTTATGATATTGTTAACATCAAAGAAACAAAAATAAAGCCCTCCGGTGGTACCCACGTAGAATCCGAAGATTCAAGGAGTAGATTGCCGGAGAGCTTTACGGAGACCTTCGGCAAAGCCCACATGGAATCCGAAGATTCTGGGAGCAGCGGGTCGAAGATCTCTAACCAAAGTATAGCACAGGAAACCGCTGAAAACAAGGGAAATGACGGGACGTTGAAGAAAAACGTACGATATCAGTTGAGCGAGGCAGACGAGCTGACGAAGCTGCGCGACGAACAGCAGCAGCTGGACGAGCAGCGGCGGGAGCTGAAGGAAGAACGCAGTGCCTGGCTGGGAAGCGACGCCGTGAAAGAGATCGAGGCGAAGAAGAAGGCACTGGGGATTTTTTCCGCAGAAGCAAAAGCCTACCGGGACAGCGAAGAATACCAGAATTATCTTGCAAAGCGCAAAGACTACAATGCCCGTATGGCGCAGCTGGAAGACCAGAGCGCTGTGCTGAACGGCCGGATCAAAGGGGCCAGTGCCCGGATGCAGCAGCAGAACGCAGAAAAAGGCAAAGCAGAACAGGCGGTATATGATGCCAAGGCCGAAGCCCACGGCGGAAAGGCAGAATACCGCCGCGTACTGGCAAAAGAACGGTTTGGCACGACAGAGGACTTCAGACGAGCCGGGTACATTCTGCCGGACGGCCAGATGCTGGACTTTGCCCAGAATGACCGAACCCGAGATACCGATCACCGGGAAATCATGAGCGTGTTCGGTTCGGCAGAGGTGAAAAATGGAACGGAAGCGCTGAACGAATTTCTGCTGGACGGCAATGTGCGCGTGATGGCTGAAGCACCGGGAGTGGATCTCTCGGCAGACACAGCACCCACCACGCAGCAGCTGGAACAGATCTGGCGAATGGTGCAGGAGCTGGGCGGCGAGAAACGGCAGTTCACACTGGACATCTCCACAGCAGACGGTCGGGTGGCAGCCGGCAAGGAATACAGCGGACGTGTGGATGCTGACCGCGTAGTGCGGGAGATCCGGGAATATTACCAGACCGGTGAACTGGCACAAGAAAGCGACCTTGCAAAGTTCCGCTATCAGCTGGCAGAGCAGGCCGACCGGGATGCAAAACGGAACGACCAGCAGATGGCAAGCCGCACCATTGCGGACAAGGCTGCAGCACTGGACACCTTGAGCCAGTTCTTTGGGCTGACACGGGGTGTGAAGGTGAGCCGGACAGCCATTGAAGGACTGGCCAGCCGCTGGGCAAAGGCGAACGGCAGTAAGGCGGACCGGGCCAAGCTTGCGAGGGAGACCGAGGTACTGGTGGACTACCTGAAAGCCGACGGTGCGGACATGGAAAAAGCCAATGCGCTGGCCGAAACGCTGGCGGGAGAAATTCTGGACGGGGCAGTTTACCGCAACAGTGAGCTGTGGGACGAATACCCGGAACTGCACAAGCTGGAATATACCGTGAACAGAAGCGGACAGGCAAAGGCAGAACTGGTGAAAGCATACGGCAGCTGGAGTGAAGCAGTGGCCGAAGCGCGCAGGCACGGCGTGACCTTGCGGCAGGCCGAAAGCGTGCGGGACGGCAACCCGGCACAGCAGTACGAAAGCGTGATCAACGACAACCGCGCTGTGGACGGCACCAGCGACGGTGCAAAGGCATTGTGGAAAGCTGCAGCGCAGCAGGCGGGTGTGGATGGCGCAATGAGCATGGAAAGCACCGAGTGGCTGAATGTGCTGATGAACCTGCACGATGCCATCAAGCCTGCGACTATGAGCCGGTTTGCAGACGATGCAGAGTATGAGGATGCAAAGATCGAACTGGCGGGCCGGATCATCGGTGACATTATGGCGACACCGGAGATGACTGACGCGCAGGCTATCTTTGAGGGCATCCAGCGACACAATATGGATGTGGCAAGAGCCGCAGCAGGCAGCAAAGAACGTGCTGCAGAGGTGGCAAAGGAACTGCGCGGCGTACAGAAAGCACAGCAGCGGGAGTTTGGCCGCAGAATGCAGGAAAACCGGCACACTGCAAACCAGAACACCGAAGTACAGCAGATGGCCGAACCGCAGCGGCAGAACGCAAGAGCGGAAAAGCTGCTGGACCAGAACCTTGAAACCTTTGGTGTGGATGTTTCCAATGTGGGCAACCTGAACGAAAAGCTGACAGTGCTGCGGGAAAGCTATGAGCGGGAAATGAAGCAGGAAGTGAAACGCCTGAAGGCCGAGCGGCAGGAAATGCTGGATGAAGCAAAGCTGTGGTATCGGGAACGCATGGGAGAACTGCGGGAGGAAAATGCAGATCTGAGTATGCGGCTACGGGAAGAGCAGCGGCGCGCGGACAAGGCGGAATACAGCCTGATCGTGCAGGAAAATGAGATCATGGAATGGGAGGCGGATAACGAACGTAAGCGGGCCGCATGGGAGCAGAAACAGGCGCAGCGGAATGCCCTTGCCATTGAAACAGCCCGACAGCAGCGGGACGAAGATATTGCCGTTGCGAAGGCAGTAGCGGAAAAGCGAGTGCAACGGGCGCGGGATGCACGGAAGATGGATGAGCTGAAACGCAGCATCCGGCAGAACGCGGCACAGCTGAACCAGATGCTGCTGCGGCCCAGCAAGGACAAGTATGTACAGCCGGGGCTGATCGATGCGGCAGCACAGGCGGCAAAGCTGGCGGACATGACCATTCTGAACGAACGGGCCGTGAACCAGCTGACGAGGCTGCAGGACCGGATCCGGCAGAGTGCGGGCAGCGAGAACAGCCCCAACGCCATGACCGAAGAATGGAAGCAGACCGGCGTGGATACCCTGATACAGACACTGCGGGACGACCTGCAGACGACAAAGGACGCAAAGCTGACCAAACTGCACGAGCAGCTGGCCGAGGCAGAAGTTTTACCGGACAGCGAGAAAGCATGGGCACTGCAGGAACGGCTGCGCAAACGTATCAAGGAGACGGAGAACCGCACCTATCTGCCCATGACGGTGGATCAGATGCGGATGCTGAAGGCTATTACCAGCTCGACGCTGCATGTGATCCGCAATGCAAACAAGACGGTGAGTCTTGCAAAGGCTGAAGAAGTGAGCGCAATCGCAGAAGGCGCAGCCAGCGAGGTGAATGCCAGCAAGGGCAACCACCCCGGCGGAAAGCTGGACGGCGTGCACAATCTGCTGACAAAGTATCAGCTGGATATGCTGGGCGCGGAGCGGGTGTTCCGTATGCTGGGCGGCTACGCGAAGAACGGCCAGATGGAAAAGATGGCCCAAATGCTGAACGACGGCCAGTACCGGCAGACGAAGATCACCGTGGAAGGCGAAAAGCTGTTTGCCAACGTGACCGGAAAAGAACACATGAAGGAAATGCAGAACTTTGCAGGCCCGGGCGCAGACCTTGTGGACGTGGGCCTGACCGATGTGAAGGGAAAGAAAGCCGAACTGACCCATGCACAGCTGTGCAGTTTGTACATGCACCTGCACAACACCGACAGCCTGAACCACCTGATGAACGGCGGACTTGTGATTCCGGATGCAAAGCTGTACAACAAAGGTGACATTGAGCAGGCTTACCAGAAGGGACAGACCGTACATCTGGGAATGCTGACGGATGCGGACGGGACCCCGACAGCGGATAGCATCCTGCAGACGGTGGAAGCGGCCATGACTGACTATGACCGGGCATGGTGCGCGGACATGAAGGAGTTCTTCGACAACTACACCGCGAAGCTCATCAACGAGACGAGCCTGCAGCTGGTGGGCTACCAGCGGGCAACCGTGAAAAACTACTACCCCATTGCGGTGGATAAATCGGTGCTGGCAACCCAAATCGACGGCCTGAATCTGGACGCGACCATTGAGGGACGCGGTTTCCTGAAGAACCGCGTGAAGAGCGGACAGCCCATTTTACTGGAAGAATGCGCAAATGTGGTGCAGCGCAGCCTGCGGGACACGGCGGCGTATGCGGGCCTGGCCGCGCCCATCCGGGACGTGCAGAAGATCCTGAACAGCGGCGTGGAGACGCGGGAAGGGCTTGCAAACCTGAAGAACGGCATCATCAAGGAACAGTGGGGCAAGGATGCGGTGAGCTACATCGATGACCTGCTGACCGACCTGCAGACTACCCAGCGCAAGCGGCCCAGCACCTTTAACAAAGTACTGGGAAACCTGCGCGGGAACTATGCAGGCGCAGTGCTGACGCTGAACCCGGGCGTTGCCATTGCTCAGGCGGCAAGCCTGCCCACAGCAGCGGCCGTACTGGGCGGCGACACCATGGCGGCAGTGGTACCCTTTGTGAAGAACCTTTCGCCCAAAGCGCGGACAGCGCTGGAAACGGAGATCAAAGAGCACGGAGACGTGCTGCTGGACTGGCGCAAGCGCGGCAGCCAGAACGGCGAGCTTGCCAGCATTGGCAAGCAGGAAACATTGGCGGAAAAGGGCATGGACAAACTGCCAAACTGGCTGACCGGCTGGATCAACGGGATGGACGAAGTGACGGTGGCAGCCCTGTGGGAAGGCAGCAAGCGATACGTGCAGCACCACACGGCCGAGTTTGAAGGCGCGGAGGCGACAGGCAGCCCGGCCTATTGGGAAGCGGTGAACCGCACCTATCAGAAAGTGATCGAGCAGACACAGCCCAACTACACCGTGATGCAGCGGGCGGGCATTCAGCGCAACCCTAACGAACTGCTGAAGCAGCTGACCATGTTTACCACCCAACGTTTCCAGAACTACGGCATTCTGGCGGATGCCATTGGCGATTACAGGGCACAGGCGGAACGCTACCGGCAGAACCAGAGCGATGAAAACAAAGCAGAATTGCAGAGGGCAAAAACACAGCGAAACCGGGCTGTTGTGAGCCAGGCGGCACAGACGGCGGTGTTTGCGATCATGAAGATTGGCGCAGATTTCCTTTTGCACCGGTGGGACCGGGAGCAGGACGAAAACGGCGATGTGACCGTGAAGAGCATGTGGAAACGGTTTGCAAGCCTGTACACAGAAAGTTTTGCGGGAAACTTTTTGTACGGAAGTGAGTTATACAGTCTGATCGACAATGCTGTGAACGGTAAGGATTACGACGTGCTGAGTGCAGCAAGCATCAGCGTGGTGAATGATCTGGCCGGAGATGTGCAGAAGTTTTTTGCGGAGTTCCGGAAAGACACCAGTGAAATGGACGAAGAACAGCTGCAAAAGCACCACAATAAGCTGATGCAGCGCAGCATGACGCTGCTGGAGGACAGCTTTGAAGTGGCGGGTGTACCCTACGGCAATGGACGGAAGATCGTAGAAGCGGTAAAGGGCTACTATGGTGACCTTGAAAATCTTGCGCACGGAGGACAGTTCAGCTTTAATTCTGTGCCGCAAAGCGCCACCGGCCAGTATGACCGGCTGTACAACGCCTATGCTGGCGGCGACAGCGACGAAGCAAAGGCCGCAGTGGAGAAGCTGAACGCCATGGTAGAAGCGGGAACCATTGAGGAAAACAAGATGTACAGCCAGCTGAAGAGCCGCCTTGTAAAGTACGACGCGCGGGTGTGGCAGGCTGCTGAAGAGCAGAATGCAGGAAATGACCAGAAGCGGTACGAGCTGGAAAGAGAGATGATCGAACAGCTGAGCGAAGTGCTGGGCCTGCCGAAGGGAAAGCGCGGGGATGTGGTGGACTGCGTGACCGGCGCGGTGAACCAGCTGGCCGAAACGCAGCTGAAGGACGATAACGCCAGCGTGACGGACGACCTTGTGGAAGCGGTGGACAGCTGGGATGCAGGTGCTGTGCAGGAAGAATATGACAGGCTGGCGAAGGCGGGCAAGAGCGCGACGACACTTAAAAGCAAGATCACCGAGACGGCAAAGCCGGAATACCTTGCGGGCAGTGATGCAGACCGGCAGCAGATGGAAGAAATGCTGTTGGCGCTCAAGGACGCGGACGGAGAAGAGCTGTACACGGAGAAAAACTTTGCCCAGTGGGTGGAGGAGGCAGAAAAGAAAGCGGAGGAAGGACCAAAACCGGACCCGTATGCGGCAGTGAGGTAAGAAAAGAAAAATCCCCCGGCGCGATGAATTTCGCGCCGGGGGATTTGTATATGTGGTTCTTTTGAAATGAAAAAGTTTGAAAAAAGTCCGCAGTGTTATTACGGACGTTTGTGTGATAGGCTGAGAAGGACGGAAGGAGGCAGCGGGATGCGGGTAAAAATTATTCGGAAAAACTTTGGCGGTGTGGAGTTTGGCCCGGAGATGCGGGTGCTGCATCTGGGCGGGCAGAGCAGTGCCAATGTAGAAAGGCTGAAGTTTGAGCTGCCGCAGGAGTGGGCCGGATGTGCTGTGACGCTGCACATCCAGCGGCAGGACGGCACACTGCCGACACCGATCCTGCTGGACGAGGAGCACAGCGCAGCGGTGGGCAAGGAATTTACCGCCAGCCCCTGCGGCAGCTGGATGCTGCTGGCTCTGGGTGAGGACGGATACCGGGCGCTGACCCGACCGGCCCGGTATGACTGCTATGAAACACTGAACACAGACGGCGATGCAGAGATCAGCCCGACGCAGTACGAGCTTTTTGTGGCGCGGGTGCTGGGATATGCGACCGGGGCACAGGAAAGCGCAAAGGAAGCGCGGAACGCGGCCGCAGCAGCAAAGCAGGACGCAGACACTGCAGCGACAGCCGGAGCGAACGCGGCAAGGGCGGCAAAAATGGCACAGGAAGCGGCGGGCAGCGCCCAGAGCGATGCGGAGCGGGCGCAGCAGGCTGCAGACCGTGCCGAGAATTTTGCGCCGCCCGAAGATGGCCCGGTGGTAAGTGTGAACGGCAAGGGCGGCAATGTGGTGCTGGGAGCTGAAGATGTGCGCGCTGTGCCGCAAAAGAGCGCCGGATACCTGAAAAAAGCCGCTGCTCAGGGCCGCACGCTGGTGCTGACCCGCGGAGATGGAAGCACGGAGACCCTGCAGCTGCAGGACAGCAACGGCGTGCTGGGCAGCTTTGTATTGGAACTGCAGCCGGAAGGGTGGGTGGATTCCGGCCGGGGAGATCACCCGCTGAAAAACGAGGCGGCACTGGAAATGAGCCGGGAACTGTTTTTGCCCTCCGGCACGGTACTGCCGGAAAGCGGTGACGCAGCCGAAGCAGCGCAGATGGCGTACTTCTGCGAGACACGGGACGGAAGCGTAGTGTTCTATGCGAAAGAAAAGCCGACCAAAAGCATAAAGGTGCAGACGGTGATCTACGGCACAGCGGCGGACATCAGCACGCTGGATCTGGCGACGGACGAAGAGTTTGAAGCCATGATGAAGGAACTGGATGAGAACTGACAGGAGAAAAAAAGATGGCAGACTACAACGAAGACCATGCCGCGAAGCTGAAACACCTGTACAAGGTGGCGGTAAAACAGAACGAAAAAGCCAAAGCCCTTACCCAGAGGGTGGCGGATCTGGAAGCGGCTGGCGGGCAGGCCAACAAGATCGAGAGCATCAAGGTGAACGGCACGGCACAGGCCATTGGCGCAGACAAGAGTGTGAACATTACTGTTCCCACCAAGACCAGCCAGCTGAATAACGACAGCGGCTACCAGACCAGCACGCAGGTGTCGGATACCGTTGCCAAGGCGGTGGCGGCGGCAGACCACCTGAAGCGCAAGGTGGTGGCATCTGCAGCAGCAATCAGCACGAGCGCTGCGGATGCGGCGCAGTACATTTACATGGTGCCCAAGGGCACCGGCAAGGATGCGGATAAGTACGATGAGTACATGGTGATCGACGGTGTACTGGAAAAGGTGGGCGGCTGGGAAGTAGACCTGACCGGCTATGTGAAGAAAGAGACCGGCAAGGGGCTATCTACCAACGACTTTACCACGGAGGAAAAGAACAAGCTGGCAGGCCTTGTGCTGGCGACGGATGAAGAAGTGGATGCCATGCTGAAAGAGATCTACGGAGGAGGCGCGTAATGGGCGTGCTGAGCATTCTGGCGGGACTGCGAAAAACTGCGGTCTGCGTACAGAAAGAGCTGGCAGAGATCGCCACGGCGTGCGCAGATGCGGCAAAGGCTTTGGACGAGGGCAAGGCGGACAGTGTGCCGCTGCATGAGATCACCATACCTTCAGAGGGATGGGAAAAGGACAGCAGCGGAAACTACCGGCTGAATATGGACATTCCCGGACTGACAGACGGGGACACGGTGAATGTGCTCATTGACCCGCACGAGCTGGGCGCAAAGGAAGAAGATCTTGTTGAGACGCAGAGCAGCACGGACACGTTGACGCTGATCGCAAGGGCCGTGCCGACAGCAGCGCTGAAAGCATATTACTACAAAGTGAAAGGAGATATTCTTGTGGCAGTTGGATCTGTGGTATTGCCGGGAAAGAAATACACTCTCCCCGCCGCCACCACCACCACGCTTGGCGGTGTGAAGGTTGGCAGCGGTCTGAAGGTCGCTGCGGACGGAAAGCTGAGCGCCGATGCTTTAGCGGCGTATCCGGTCGGCAGCATCTACCAGAGCACCAACTCCACCAGCCCTGCCGCCCTGTTTGGCGGCACATGGGAGCAGATCGCATCGGAGCGCGTGCTGATGGGTGCCAGCAGCAGCCACAAAGCGGGCACCACCGTGAAGGCCGGACTGCCGAACATCACGGGTACAGCCAATGGCGGTGTATTGTCCGTGTCAACCCCCCAAAGTAATGGAGCTTTTGGAGCCACGCATTACGATAGCAGTTTGTCGTATTTAAGTGGCGACGTGCGTCGCTTATCTACATATAACCGCACTTTTGACGCTTCCCGCTCGAACCCGATCTACGGTGCAAGCGATACCGTGCAGCCCGCCGCCTACTATGTTTACATCTGGCACCGCGTGGCATGAGAAAGGAGGTTTTGAACCATGAAGATCATTGACGAGAACGGTGCAGCCATTGAGACCCCTGACCTTACGCTTGGCTATCTGGTGGGCAGCACCGAGCCGGTTGAGCACCCTGCCGTGGAAGGCGTGGAGGAAGTGAGCCACTACGAGACCGTAACGGAGTATCCCGGCGGCGGCAGGGATGTGCAGAAGGTCATCGATGTGCCGGGCGTGACTGCGCAGGCCGCATGGACCGAACAGGTGCCGGTGCAGCGGTACATCCGCTATACGGAAGAAGAATTGGCCGCGCGGGAAAAAGAGCGCCAGCAGGCCGAGGAAGCAGCCCGTCTGCCCGAAACGATCGCCAGCCTGACCCGCCAGCTGACCGACCTGCAGCTGGCCCTGTGTGAACTGTACGAAGGAGGTGGTGTGTAATGGCAAGGATCTATGCGGCCCTGATCCGCAAGGGCATCAAAACGCTGGAGGATGTGCCCGCCCGGCTGCGGGGCGCCGTGGCAGCGTTGCTGCAGGAGGACGGCCATGCTTAACGTTTACTCCCGCACAAGGGATGGCGAAACGCTGCTGAACCGCAGCTTCCGCGCAAAGGAATTTGCCTGCAAAGACGGCACCGACCCTTTGTTTGTGGACAGCGAACTGGTGCAGGTGCTGCAGGCCATCCGTGACCACTTTGGTGCTCCGGTGGTCATTACCAGCGGCTACCGCACCGCTGCACACAACAGGGCTGTGGGCGGGGCGGTTTACAGCCAGCATCAGTATGGCCGTGCCGCGGATATCCGGGTGTCCGGCGTGCCGGTGGAGCAGCTTGCCGCCTACGCCGAGACCCTGCTGCCCGGCACCGGCGGCATCGGCCGCTACCCCGCAAAAGGCTTTGTCCATGTGGATGTGCGCAAAGCAAAAAGCCGGTGGACCGGGTAAAGGCGGTGAACGGAATGGAAACGATCTTATCCGCTGTCATTGCCGGGGCCGTGACCCTGATCGGCGTGCTGATCGCCAACAGCCGCAGTCAGGCCGTGACCGACACCAAGCTCGAAGAGCTGACCCGCGAGGTGCGCGAGCATAACAATTTTGCCCGCCGCGTACCGATTTTAGAAGAACAGATGAAGGTGGCCAACCACCGCATCGCTGACCTTGAACAAAATGAGAAAGTGAGGAATTGATATGAACTTTAGTAAAATTTCTGCCGCCACCATCGCCCGCACCGCTGTGCTGCTGCTTGCCCTGACCAATCAGGTCCTGAGCGCTCTGGGCAAACCCATGCTGCCCATTGAGAGCCAGACTGTGGAACAGCTGGTGACCGCCGGCATCACCACCGTGGCCGCGCTGATCAGCTGGTGGAACAACAACAGCTTCACCTCTGCAGCCATTCAGGCCGATGCCGAATACGCCCGCCTGAAGCAGAAAAGTGAGTGAGAAAGCCCTCGAAGCAGTGTATCAGTCGTACTTTTTAACTGAAAAGTATTACTGATGCAGTCATCTTTCACAGCAGCCCCGGAAGGCACCCAGACAGCCTTTCCGGGGCTTTTTTGCTGCCCAGATGATTCATTCACGCAGATTCAAGAACGTTTCGCGCAGGTTTCGATGCCTTTTGCACTGAAATCATGTATAATCCGGGCAGAAGCAAATCGGAAAAGAGCAGTCAAGAGACTGTAAGCGGCCCCCTAACGCCCCAACGTAAAGGGACTGTTGCAAAATAGTCCCAACAAAAAAAATGAGATAGGTTTCCCCAAAAGGGGGTGCCTATCTCATTTTTTGTTGTAAACTGAGATTGTAAAAAAACAGATAGAACCCGCGCTGAGTGCATTGCAGCATACCAGAGCGCGGATTCTCTTTGATCTATAAAGTTTAATCGTCGTCGCTGTCCAGCTTGAGCACAGCGGTAAAGGCTTCACTGGGCAGGGAAACGCTGCCCAGCTGACGCATCTTCTTTTTGCCTTCCTTCTGCTTTTCCAGCAGCTTCTTTTTGCGGGAGATGTCGCCGCCGTAGCACTTGGCAAGCACGTCCTTGCGCATGGCCTTGACCGTTTCACGGGCAATGATCTTGCCGCCGATGGCAGCCTGTACCGGGATCTCGAACAGGTTGCGGGGGATGTTATCCCGCAGCTTTTCGCAGATGCGGCGGCCCTTGGCATAGGCGTTATCGCGGAACACGATCATGGACAGCGCGTCCACAGGGTCGCCATTGAGCAGGAAGTCCAGCTTGACAAGGTCGCTCTCGCGGTACTCCTTGAACTCATAGTCGTAGCTGGCGTAGCCCCGGCTGCGGCTCTTGATGGCATCAAAGAAGTCGTACACGATCTCGCCCAGCGGCAGCGCATAGTGCAGGTCCACCCGCACATCATCCAGATACTTCATGTCGATCAGCACGCCGCGCTTGTTCTGGCACAGATCCATCAGGCCGCCCACATAGTCGTTGGGGGTGTACAGGTGCACATCCACAAAAGGCTCTTCCTGCTTGACGATGTTGGAGGGGTCGGGGTAGCTGGAAGGATTGTCGATCATCTCCACAGTGCCGTCGGTCAGGGTAAGGCGGTAGCGCACGCTGGGCGTGGTGGTGATGATATCCAGATCGAACTCGCGTTCCAACCGCTCGGTGATGATCTCCATGTGCAGCAGGCCAAGGAAGCCGCAGCGGAAGCCGAAGCCCAGCGCGGCGCTGGTCTCCAGCTCAAAGGTGAGGGAAGCATCGTTCAGCTGCAGCTTTTCCAGTGCATCCTTCAGATCCGGGTACTTGGCACCGTCGGCGGGGTAGATGCCGCAGAACACCATGGGCTTGACCTGACGGTAGCCGGGCAGTGCTTCGGCGGTGGGATTATTGGCCAGCGTGACGGTATCGCCCACACGGGTGTCCTGCACGGTCTTGATGCTGGCGGTCAGATAGCCGACCTCACCAGCCTGCAGCTGGGCACAGGGAGAAAGGTTGGTAGCACCCATGTGGCCCACTTCTACCAGCGTGAACTCCGCGCCGGTGGCCATCATGCGGATGGTATCGCCGGGCTTCACGGTGCCCTCAAACACACGGATATAGACGATAACGCCCTTGTAGCTGTCGTAGATGCTGTCGAAGATCAGCGCCTTCAGCGGGGCATCCGGGTCGCCGGTGGGAGCAGGAATGTCGGTGACGACACGCTCCAGCACCTGATCCACATTCAGGCCGGTCTTGGCAGAGACGCGGGGCGCATCCAGACAGGGCAGGCCGATCACGTCCTCCACCTCCTGCGCCACCTCGTCCGGGTGGGCGCTGGGCAGGTCGATCTTATTCAGGATGGGCACCAGTTCCAGATCATGCTCCAGCGCCATGTAGGTGTTGGCCAGCGTCTGAGCTTCCACGCCCTGCGTGGCATCCACCACAAGGATGGCACCCTCGCAGGCGGCCAGACTGCGGCTGACCTCGTAGGCAAAGTCCACGTGGCCCGGGGTATCGATGAGGTTGAACTCGTAGGTCTTGCCGTCCTTGGCGGTATAGTTCATGGTGACAGCGCGGGCCTTGATGGTGATGCCGCGCTCGCGCTCAATGTCCATGTTGTCCAAAATCTGGTCTTCCATGGTGCGCTCGTCCACGCTCTTGGTCAGCTCCAGAATACGGTCCGACAGGGTGGATTTGCCGTGGTCAATGTGTGCAATGATGCAGAAATTGCGGATATTGTCTCTTGCCATGTAGTTCCTCCGGGAGAAATTTAAGCTTCCAGTATCCAGTCCTCGACATCCACGATCTTTCCGTGCTCGAGGTAGACGCGGGGCACGCGGCGGGACACGCCGCACAGCACCTCGTAGGAAATGGTGTCGGTCTTGCGGGCGATGGTCTCGGCAGTATCACTGACGCTGCCGCCCCACAGAATGGCTTCGTCGCCCTCGTGGATGTCCGGGATACCGGTCACATCCACCATCATCTGGTCCATGCACACGCGGCCCAGCACCGGGCAGGCCTTGCCGTGGATCTCCACGATGCCCTTGCCGCAGCTCAGCTGGCGGGGATAACCGTCCGCATAACCGGTGCACAGGGTGGCCACCAGTGTGGGCTTATCGGCGGTGAAGCGGCGGCCATAGCTGGCGCTCTGACCGGGCTGCATTTCCTTGACCATGCTCACCACGGTCTTGAGGGTCATCACCGGCCGGAACTGCCCAAAGCGCACCTCGTCGCTGGGATCGTAGCCGTAGAGGATGATGCCGGGCCGCGCCATGCAGCGCTCCCGGGCCAATCCCTCGGGCCAGTCCGGGTGCAGCATCACGCCCGCAGAGTTGTCACAGTGGACGGTCTGTGGCTCGCGGCCTGCTGCCTTGAGCGCATGGAACGCTCTGACGAACAGCGCGTGCTGCTCCGCGGTATAGGCAACGTTCTCTTCGGCGGTGTCGTCGGCCACCGAGAAGTGCTGGAACAGGCCGGTCATCTCAAGGCCCGGCAGCTCACACACAGCCAGCATTTCGCGGATGGCGGCATCAAAATCGGTGCGCAGGGCAAAGCCGATGCGGCCCATGCCGGTATCTGCCTTGAGGTGGATCTTTACTCTGCCGCCTGCCTTTACGGCAGCAGCGGAAAGGTTCTGCGCCTGTTCGGTGGAGTAGCACGCTACGGTGATATCCTCGTGGATGAGGGTCTGGGCGTACTCCGGCTGAACATGGCCCAAAATAAGGATGGGCAGAGTCTGCCCGTCCTGACGCAGCTGCACGGCCTCGGTCAGGCAGCTCACTGCCAGCCATGCTGCACCCTCCTGCGCAAAAACGCGGGCACACTGCACAGCGCCGTGGCCATAGCTGTCGGCCTTGACCACCGCGCACAGCGGCAGGTCACCGGCCCGGGCTTTGACGGCCCGGAAGTTATGCCGCAGGGCATCGAGGTCGATCTCGGCCCAGACGTGTTTTTCAAAAGGTTGAGTCTTCATGATTCATTCTTCCTCGTTTGTAATTGCAAAGCTGCCGCGCCCGGTGTGGACGGGCCGCCAGCCATCGATGCCGCTCTCCTGCAGGGCGTGCAGGGTTTTCTGGCGGAAAGCGTGGTCGGTGCGGCAGCGCTCCTTGACGAACTCCTTGGTCTGTTCGCGCACGGTCACGCCGTCGGCAGGGCAAACGCTCTTGACGATGGGCAGCCCCTCGGCGTTCACTGCGGAAATGACCTCCTGCTCGGTGGCCAGCAGCATGGGCCGGATGAGGGTGAGGTCCCGGCGCGAAAGATAAGTGACCGGCGAGAAGCAGCCGATGCGGCCCTCCCGCCAGAGATTCATGTAAAAGGTCTCCACGGCATCGTCAAGATGGTGGCCCAGCGCCACCTTGTTGCAGCCCAGTTCCTGCGCCGCCGTGTGCAGCGCGCCGCGCCGCAGCTTGGCGCACAGGGCGCAGGGGTTCTTCTCCTTGCGGTAGTCGAACACCACAGGGCCGATCTCGGTGCGGCGGATCTCATAGGGGATATCGTACTGGGCAAACAGCTCCTGCAATACGGTATAATCCATGGGCCTGCCGCCGAATTGCGGGTCCAGCGTGACGGCCTGCACCGTAAAATCAAAGCCGATGTACTTGCGCAGTTCGGCAAGGCCGATGGTAAGGGCCACGCTGTCCTTACCGCCGGAAACGCCCACCATCACCTTGTCGCCGGGGGCGATCATTTCATAGTCCTGCACAGCCTTGCGCATCAGGCCGCACAGACGCTGCATTGCACGGGAACTGCTCATGACAGGGTCACACTTTCCACAAGGTTCACGATGTCGTTGATGGAGGCAAGCTTTGTCAGGCCGGAAACATACACCACGTCACCGCTGGGGTAGGTAATGGTGGCCAACACCGCATAATACGCCTGAATGTCGCAGCGCACGGCCTCCACCTCGGCACCGTCCACGGTCAGGTTCACCTTGCGGGGCTTGATGACGCCATAGGCCTGCTTGAGATCCTTCTCGGACGCATCGATAAAGTCTGCGTAGCTGTCGGCAGTGCCGCGCTGCAGCAGCACGGCTTGGTAGTCCTCACCGTCGGCGCTGTCTGCCGTGGCGAGTTCCAGCACGGTGCCAAGGGTGCTGTCCTCGGTCATCTGACATACCTTCCAGATGGAACTGTCATAGTAGACGGAAACGCCGTTTGTGCCGGTGTAGTGGGTGTCCGGGTTTGCGGGCACACTGCGGTTGACCAGCAGCGTTAAAATAATGTAAGCAATGATGCCCAGAGCAACAAAGATGCCCATAGCGGCCAGAAGCTTGGAGGTGCGGCGCTGGGCAGAGGCGTTGCGGTCGATGTCGTTTGGCATGTAAAAAATTCTCCTTGTATCAGTGCGCAGCAAAAGCTGCCATATCCTTTATAGTATACCACACCGGCAGACAAAATTGTAGCGGGCAGCGGCAGAAAATGTGCGGCCGTGGGCAGAAAATTTTGCAGAAAATGCGTTTTTAGAAATCATGAGAATTCAAGAGAAAACGTGAGATTTTGCAAGATTGAAAAAATTACAATGAAAAAATCAAAAAATGCTGTTGACAGGCACCTTTTTATGATGTATACTGACACTCGCGCCCCAGAAAGGCGCCTGAAACGTACAAAAAGCTTATCAGGAGGAAATAGATATGAGCACTACTCTCGTGAAGCCCGCTGAAGTCGAGCGCAAGTGGTACCTGCTCGACGCTGCCGGCAAGAGCCTGGGCCACGTCGCTGCTGAGGCCGCTGTTCTGCTGCGCGGCAAGCAGAAGGTCGATTATACCCCCAACGTGGACTGCGGCGATTTCGTTGTTGTCATCAACTGTGATCAGGCTGTTCTGACCGGCAAGAAGGCCGAGCAGAAGTTCCACATCACCCACAGCAAGTACATTGGCGGCCTGAAGAAGGTCCAGTACAGCAAGCTGATGGCTGAGCACAGCGATCTGGCCATGACCTACGCTGTCAAGGGCATGATCCCTTCCAACACCATCGGTGCTAAGGCTCTGACCCGCCTGCACTGCTACCAGGGTGCCGAGCACGCTCACGCAGCTCAGAAGCCCGAGAAGATCGAGTTCTAAGAAGGAGGCAATCGAACATGTACGAAACCAAACCTTATTTCTACGGCACTGGTCGTCGTAAGGATTCCGTTGCCCGCGTTCGTGTTTACACCGGCACTGGCAAGATCACCATCAACGATCGTGATATCGACAACTACTTTGGTCTGGAGACCCTGAAGCTGATCGTCCGTTCTCCGCTGGTCCTGCTGGGCCTGGAGGGCAAGTATGACGTCGTCGTCCGCGTTTCCGGCGGCGGTGTTTCCGGTCAGGCTGGCGCTATCCGCCACGGCCTGAGCCGCGCTCTGCTGCAGCAGAACGAGGAGAACCGTGCTGCTCTGAAGAAGGAAGGCTTCCTGACCCGCGATCCTCGTATGAAGGAACGTAAGAAGTATGGTCTGAAGGCTGCCCGTCGTGCACCTCAGTTCTCTAAGCGCTGATTTTACCCATATTGCAACCTTTGCAGCTCTGCCTTGGCAGGGCTGCTTTTTTATTGCAAGTTTTCTGCTGAACTGGGGTGCGCGATTGCGCACATCAGGCGGTTGCCCCGCATTTTTTTGATTCCTATACATCCTGCCTAAAAAACGGAGAATTATTTTTCACAATGCGCGCGAAAGGGGTTGAAACCTGCGTGAATGCAGATTGACCCGGGGGAAGGGGATGTATTACAATAAACAAGAAAAGGGAGTGAACCCCGACTGTAAAGGATGGAATCAGAAAGGATGTGTTTTACCATGAGAAAAATCTCAAGACGGGCAGTTTTGCTTTTAGGCGGCGCATTGACACTGACTGCACTGACAGGCTGCTGGCCCAGCGGCATCAGCAGTTCGGAGCAGGCAAAAAATGCAGTAAAGACTGCACTGAAAGAGGCAGTTAAGCAAAACGGGAATTCTTATAATCTGGTCGAAAACAAAGCGCTGAGCGTAAAAGCACGGGCCATTCTGGAGGCATATCTTCAGGATGAATACGCATATGTCTATGATCCTCTGAATGTAACCGAGGTTTATAAGATAGATGTGACCGCTGGTGACGACGACTTCGGAACGGTTGTCTTTTCCATGCCGGAGAATGCTGTTGCTTCGCAGGCGTGGAAAAGAGCTGCGAATGCATTGGTGGCAAATTTTCTGTGTTATTATCAATACAATGGCAATAATGTTGAGTTCTGCGTTGAAATTGTGAAGCAGGAAGCCGCAGATGGACAAGGTGAAGCGGCAAACTATATGGTGATTTTTGCCAAAAGACATGATGGGGAGGAAGGCGGAGAAATCTGGACGCCGCCGGTACTCTGATATTTTTTGATACCAACATCTCTATATAAACCCAGAGAAAAAGATTTGACAAAGCTTTCCGGCAAAAGAAAAACGCTTCAGAATTTCTTCTGAAGCGTTTTTTGTTCAAGTCGGCGACTACCTATTTTCACGCGCCGTTTCCAGCGAACTATCTTCG